>Ga0265297_10011557_pt1 | contig 10785 bp, 19 predicted proteins | sample Munlanlwell13791_FD_192502 | JGI IMG/M metagenome (GOLD analysis project Ga0265297, IMG submission 192502) | Leachate microbial communities from a municipal landfill in Southern Ontario, Canada - Leachate well 137-91 | ecosystem: Engineered > Solid waste > Landfill > Unclassified | place...
TGACTGACACCCCATCCCCAGCCGAAGCCCTTGCCGCTGCGAAGGCCCCGCGAATCGAAGGAGCCCCCATGCCAGAACCAGTAGACCCCATCGTCAGCGTAAGCCCATCGACTTCGGTGATTGACTGGCAGCAGGTTGCCACCGCCCACCTTCGCCGGATCGGCGAGTTGGAGCGGGAGCGGGACACGTTGCAAGCCGAGTTGCGTCACGTTGAGGAGTTGATTGACGACGTGCTTTACGACCCGTCGTTCAAGCCGGTTGACGAATCGGGGAACCGCATTCATGGCGATGAGTTTTACCTGACGGACCATCCTGTGATGGACGATCACGTACCGGCGTTGCGGCAATGGTTCGTTAGGCGGTGCCGGCAACAGCGAGCGGCCGAGGCCGCGGAACTGACCCGCCCGCCCGAGCCGGCGCCCCGCCCCGTCATGGAGAGTAGGAAATGAGTTGGAACCCAAGTTCCGAAGTGGCAGTCGCCCGTAACGCAGCCAAGGCCCTTGGTGCCGACCAGGTGGTAATCATTTACACGCTGCTCGGCAAGGGACAGCTGGGCATGGCGAGTTTCGGCAAGACCAAGCGGCTCTGCGATAGTGCGGGGCGGCTCGGGGACTCGCTCTATGAGGCGGCAATGGAGTATCTGCAAGACCAGAGGGACGAAGCACGACCGCCCCGCCCCGTCATGGACAACAGCCCCGCTAATCCACTAGACAAATGAATACCGATGCGTTACAATGCGAGCGGCCTGAAGGCGTCACCCTCCAGGTCGCTCTAACCACAACACGTATCGGAGGTACGGTCATGGCTGGATTTCAGTCTAACGCCCCGTGGGATGATTCGCAACAGGGAACCGAATATCGATCACTGGCGGACTATCCCGGCTACTGGTTTGGCTCGGATGGGTCAATATGGCATCTCAAATCGTCGGGTCGATGGTACTTGCTCAAACCCAAAGTGCACACAGCCGGCTATGTCTGTGTCATCTTGCGATGCAATGGGCGTAGTTATCCGAGAACGGTTCACCGCTTGATACTGGAAGCATTCGTCGGGCCAAGGCCATCCGCAATGGTGTGCTGTCACCAGAATGGGGATAAGCACGACAACCGAATTGAAAATCTACGGTGGGACACAAAACAACAAAACGCAGAGGATTCGCGAAGGCACGGTACTCTCTGTCGGGGCGAAACTGTCGGAACCGCAAAACTCACACCCGAGAAGGTTGCCGAGATTCGGAGGCTTTACGTTACTGGGCAGTATCGTTACGTAGACCTAGCGAAAGCCTTTGCTGTGAGCAAGGGGCAAATCAGTCGAATCGTGAACAGCAGACGATGGATGCATCTAGAATCCGACCCTGTTCAATTGGAGAAGATCAGGGCCGTTGCAGAACAGCATGATCGTCTTAATCGGGAGACTCTGTTTGCAGCAGGGCATGAATACCGACCGTTGAGAAAGAAACTCATTATGGATGGCTCGCCCGGCAACCCGACGCCCGTCTCGCCCGTGGGCCGGATCGTCTGGCCACCAATCAGGCTGGAGGACGGACCATGACGAGCCTGCCGATGCCATCTGATACAACACACAAAAGGAGACCTAACGTGAAACCATTGCTCGTGATGAAGAAGGATGGAACCTCATACATTGAGTGTGATCACTGGAAACGCAAGGTCACGCTCATTAACGGTGCCATGGCCGTACCATGTCCGGGCAATGAGCACTGGGCGATGGTCGATGGCGACGTAACCTCGATTTTCGTCGAACGGGAGCCGATTCGCCAATTGACTGGTTTTCGCCTCAAGGAGGAATTCGCCGGAGTGGTCACGACGTTGGAGAGTGAACTCCCACTGGAGGCATTCACCCGGGATGAGGATGGTGTGTGGTGCGGAGAACACGTCGAGTTGTACGAGACGGCTTGGGTTGACCATCCACAGGAGCCAGAGTCCCAGGAGTGGGAGGTCATCGACTTCGACTGTGAGCCGGTGGACATGCCCAGTTACGTCGTCGTGGATTTCCCATCGAATCTCAAGTTTCATCGGGCCATCCAACATAAGTACCCATGTCACATATCCATGCCGGCGGTATTCCAACTGGTCGCTGAAGCTGTCGTTGCGGAGACGGCGAAGCACCCCGGCCTGTATCGGCTTCACGATTGCCGAAACATCGGCATCTTAGGCGTTGACGCTGTGCTAAAAATCACGCCCAGAAAGGTCCGCAGGGACGTTGGGTTTCGTCGCCCGAAGTGGAAAACGGTCACGGAAACACAAATCACGAAGCGGGTTCTTGGCATCGTCGGCGAGTACCGGGACAAATCAGGCTATGAGCAGATTGGTGAGATTCAAGCAAAAGAGTATTCCGAACTGAAGGTGACCCTGGAGAGGTATATCCAGTCCTTCGTTGATCGAATCGATCCACAGCGTTGGTGCGTGTGCCCGACGTGCAATGGAGAGGCTGTGGTACTTGCAGACAATGACTGAACCACCAACAGCCTCCGACCTCCGCAGCAACGTTCCAGGAGACTTCCCATGAAGAGCAAGCGAGTCAACCGCTACTACTGCGAATTCTGCAAGAAGTCCGGGTGTTCCGCTGGCCACATACGACGGCATGAGGAGCGATGCACGATGAACCCCCGACGGGTCTGCGGGGTGTGCAAACTCATGGAACAAGTACAGTCGCCCATGAGTCTACTGCTGGAGAAGTTGCCAAAAAGAGGTGACTACCCGCTCGACAACGAAGGCGGTATCTATGGCGTTCCAGTGGCGTTTCTGCAAGCCCTTGATACCGCCCTTCCTTCATTACGGGATGCGGCTGGGAATTGTCCAGCGTGCATTCTGGCGACTCTCAGGCAATGCGGGGCCTACGTGCCGGCTGTTGACGGGTTCAACTTCACTAAGGAGATGAAAGGCGTTTGGAGCGAGTTCAACATGGCTCGGCAGGAAGATGTCTATTACGGCTGATTCTGACCTTCGCTCCAACGTCCAGTGCCTCGCTAGAGAGTGGCGACGGGTGCACGGCGAGCCGCCGACCGTGGAGCAGTTGCGGCCGTTCCTGGAGCCGGACGAGCTGGTAGCGGCGGTGGAGATGGCGGAGGGTGGAAGTCCGTGGCTGAAAAACGAAAACCTTAACCCCTAATCCTTGCGTAGCAACGAGTTTGGACAAAATGATGCTTGGACCAATTCCTTGTTGCGATATGTTTTTGGATTTGAACAATTAGGGATGGTCAAACAAAGGATCTTCTCGATGACTGAACCGAAAGCCCTGTTCCGCTGTGACCCTGGCCTACCCGTGAGGGCGGCCGGGCTCATCCTTTGGCCCAACCAAGGGTCACGGCGGAACGGGGCTTTTCGTTTGCAGGCATGACCATGGCCCGACCTGGACTCGACAGACATCCGAAGTTTCGCAACCTACTTCGTCTCCTTGGGGAACCACGTCCACACGTCAGAGGATACCTGGAATGCCTATGGGAGGCGGCCTACGAGAACGGAGATCCCATAATCGGTAATGCGGCGATGGTCGAAGCGACATGCGAGTACCCCGGAGAGCCTGGGAGATTAGTTCAGGCGTTGCTTACGTGCGGCGGTGATGGGTTTTTTGGATTCATAGAAGGCGTTCATACCGATGGAGTTTTGGGAGGTGAAGTGAGGTATCAGGTGCATGACCTTTTCGACCACGCACCGGACTACGTTGCCCATCGGCGTCATCGGGAGACGGAGCGAAAGAGGGAGAAGGTATGCGAAAACTGCGGGGCTGCATACCACTCAAGCGAACGACACGCTAAGTATTGTTCCCCATCATGTAGGACTATGGCTTACCGCAAAGGTAGGGAAAAGTTGACGGGCCGTGACGGAGGGCTCCGTCACCGTGACGGACAGTTGACGCACTGTGACGGACAGTTGACGGAGGTTGACGAACCTCCCGCCCCCGCCCCCGCCCCCGCACTAAACAAAGAAACCCCCTTACCCCCTTTTTCTTTCGACGGACAGAACGGCGAGATTTGCTACCCTGCCGGTTTCGACACACCGAAAGTCCGAACGGCGATCGCGCGTTGGTTTAGCCATCTTGCCAAGCGTGGTAAGTGCCCACTGGACCCGGCCCAGCAGGCAACAGCGTGTCTCCGGCTGTTCTCGACACCAGAAGCGTTCTGCCATTCCGTCGATTTCGCTGAGGCTCACCAGTACGTGACACTGAAGGACTATAGCGATCGCAAGCCAAAGGGACAACCACCCGGGCCCCCTGAAGAACCCAAGAGGTACGTCGGATGAGACCTCAGCCCCACCAGTTACGCCGAGCCGAGAACGAGCTACGGCTCCAGGCGGCTCGCCCAAAGGAACCCGCGGCCACCACCGAGACCTCGAACGGATCATCGCCAACGAACGGATTCGCCATGCCATCGCCGGTCAGCAGTGAAATCCTTGATCGCCTTCCCCCGAGTTCCATGGACGCCGAAAAGGCCGTCTTGGGAAGCCTACTGATTGACAGCGACTTTCTCCCGGAGGTGTCCAACATCCTCCGGCCGGCCGACTTCTACGCCGACGCCCACCGGAAGATTTTCGAGACGATGCTGGCGATGGATGTGGCTGGCCAACCACTGGACGGTCTGACGCTGGTCGAGCGGATCAGACAGGACGGCAACCTGGAGGCCGTCGGAGACGTGGCCTACATCGCGGACGTGGCCCAATCCGTCCCCGTGGCCGAACACGCGGAATACTACTCCAGGATTGTTCGGGAAAAGTCCATTTTGCGTGGCATTATCCATGCGACCACCAAGACTCTCCAGGACGCCTACGTGGCGAACGACCAACCCGAGGAAATACTTTCCAGGGCGACGGCGGCTCTTGCGGAGATCGAGAGCGGGGCATCGACGGAGATTGAGCCAATTCGACCGATGGTTGCTGAGGCGATGACGCGAATTTATGAGAGCAGAAACAGGCACCAGGGTGGTGGCCTATTCACTGGCCTGGAGAAATTCGACACGTACTTCGGCGGGCTATTTCCTGGCGAGCTTATCATCCTTGCTGGCCGGACCCGCGAAGGGAAGACGAGCCTTGCCTGCCAGATCGCTCACCACAACGCCAGCGAGGGCAGGGCTGTGTTGTTCGTCTCGCTGGAAATGCGGGGTGTCGAGTTGGTGACGCGAATCCTCTGCACGCAGGCGGGCATCAGTAACCAGACAATTCGAGCGGGGAAACTCTCTGACAACGATGTTGATGAACTTTCTAAAGCGAGCGGACCGCTGGCAGAGGCTCCGTTCTACATCCTGGATACGCCGAAGATGCGAGTCTCGGATGTCCGACGTGCGGCCCGGCGGCTCCGGAAGAAGGGGCTCTCCCTTGTGGTGGTGGACTACATCGGGCTTGTGACCCCGCCCGATGCCCGAAAGGACCGGCACCTACAGGTTGGCGACATCACACGGGAGTTGATGCAGTTGGCCGGCGAGTTGCGGGTGCCGGTATTGGCACTGTCGCAACTGAACAGGGCATCAGAGGATGTTGGCCGCCCACAACTGAAACACCTACGCGAATCAGGCAACATCGAGCAAGATGCCCACATGGTTCTGTTCGTCTACCACACGGACAAGAACCTCGGCAAGGCGGAATTGGAAGTGGCAAAGCAACGCAACGGAGAAACGGGCACTGTGAAACTGGAATGGATCGCTTGGCGAACGATGTTCCAGTGCGAACCGGAGCCAACGGCGGCAACGATGCCAAATCGAGAGCGTGCTTTTGACCAGTACGATGGACACGATGACTTCTGACCCACGAACCCGCCTTTGACCAGTACAGGTGACCAATGAACCTCAATCGAATCCAACCCGGCAAGGCCAGACAGATCGCCTACTACAATCGGGTCAAGGCCCGCGCGAAGCGGCCGAAGCAACAGCCCCGGCGTGTCGTGTGCGTCCGCGATGGGAATCACGCTGGGCGAGGACTGGTGACAACGAAGGCGGCTGAGGCCGTGGAGGAGAAAAGCAATGCGTAATTTGACTTTGCGAACCAAGTGCGAGCACGCAGAAGCGGACATCGAGCAGTTTTTGGTGGAGTACGCCAGGGACAGCGAGATCCCGTGGGATGTGTTCGTGCATGTGATAGGAGTTGTTCACCGACGTGTCTGCCTGGAGTTTGTGCTTGCGCACAAAGAGCCAATGGCGTCGGAACCCGCAAGGGAGGCCCTATGATCCCCACCACCCCATCGCGTCTCGCCAAGGGCATGTATTGGCAGAGGGCGAAAGGACTAGACAAGTGAACAGCGTCATGGTAGAATGCGAGCGGCCTGAAGGTTGGCGCCTCCAGGTCGCTCTAACCACCTCAAACTCGGATAAGGAGTTCTACCGTGGCTGAAAGTAACTCTACCACACAAGTCGAGTACCGTCCAATCCAAGGCTTCCCCGGCTATCGAGTCGGGTCCGACGGTACGGTTTGGACCGCCTGGAAATACAACGGGCATCAACCACGTAAACTCAGCGAGGACTTTCGGCTACTCAAACCGGGACACCAAACTTTCGGCTATCCAGCCGTTGGCCTTTATCGGCAGGGGAAGTGCGTCAGAAGGACGGTTCACGCTCTTGTTCTTGAAGCATTCGTCGGACCGGCACCACAAGGGATGGAGGCTCGGCATTATCCTGACCGAGATCCAGAGAACTGCCGGCTTGACAATCTGCAATGGGCGACACATCGCACAAACATCGGAGACCGAGTTGAACATGGGACAGCACCGCGTGGAACCAAGAACGGACTTGCGAAGGTTACCGAATCCGACGTTCTACGTATTCGCACTCTTCTTGCGGCTCGTATTCCGCCCATCGACATAGCGTCCGAGTATCACGTCAGTGTTTCCACGATCCGGGCAATCAAAAACAACCAGAATTGGAAATGGCTGCGATGAGCGAGAAAACGAAAATCGAGTGGTGTGATGCGACTTTTAACCCTTGGCGGGGTTGTTCTAAGGTCTCGGCTGGTTGTGTCAACTGCTATGCTGAGCGTTTTGGAATCCGCCAGCCGGACAAGTTCGGAGTTTGGGGGCCAAACGGGAATCGGGTTCTGGCTGGTGATGCCTATTGGAAACAGCCGTTAGTGTGGAATCGAAAGGCTGAGCGGGAGGGCCGTCGCTTTCGAGTGTTCTGCGGAAGCCTCATGGACGTGTTCGAGGACCGGTCGGAATTGACCTACTGGCGGTCCATGCTCGTGCAATTGATCTATGAGACCCCTCGTCTCGACTGGCTGTTGTTGACCAAGCGACCTGAAAATGTCTTGCGGATGATGGTCGAGGCTAATCTGTACGCGGTTGAAAATCCCAGTCTGCCTTGTCCCCAGCCGAATCTATGGCTTGGTACGTCGGTCGAAAATCAACAGTCGGCCAACGACCGGATACCGCACCTGCTGCGATGCCCAGCGGCGTTGCGGTTCATTAGTGCGGAACCGTTGTTGGAAGAAGTCGTTTTTCCTCTAGTTCGTCCACCACGGGATGGGGCAACACGATGTCGTGATGATGATGGGGTTCCCTACGACCGGTTTGACGATGATGTTGTACTGCGTGCGAGAGCGGCTGTTGACTTCCTTATTGTCGGCCCCGAGACAGGCCCCCGCCGGCGCGAGTGCAAGCCATCGTGGATTCGATTCGTGATCGAGCAGTGCGATGCCGCTGGGGTTCGGGTGTTTGTGAAGGCATTTCCCGTTGGCAACCGCGTGTCCTTTGATGTGAGCGAGTGGCCGGTGTGGGCAAGGTACAGGGAATTGCCAGGAAGGGAACCGACCGTATGACCGCGATTCCCAGCCAGATCATGGAATACGTCCTGGAAGTCCAGCGGGAACTGCACTGGCCCGAGTTGGTTCCAGAGTGGGCGGAATTTCCTGATGACAGTGGCCGTATTCTTTTTCATAGGTACGAGACGCTGACGGTAGCTGAGTGCGAACAAGCTACGGAATGGTATTCACGAAAGGCGCGATGTGCCCTGGAGCGTTGGGTCACTAATCATTCGGTGGTCACGGCCCGCATAGCCGGTCGCAACATCGTCTATGCTAGAGTCTTTCGATGCAAATACATGAGCCTGATTGGACAAACGGACTCGACCGAGGACGACATGCCGTTTGCACATAACCAGTGGAATGAGGAGCCGACGCCATGAGGTACACAAAGAAAAAACGAGAGCACTCTATTGACGTACTCGGCAACATCTTTCAGGGCCCAGTGTCCAAGGCTGAAGCCAAGGCCCTGCGGGGATACCTGATGGGGCTTTTGGAAAGGCGAGCCAGGGAGCACGAGCGACAATTAAAGCGGGCGTGTCGAGAAGAGAAGGCAAAGGCAGGAAAGGAACCGACACGATGACCATGAACAAGCGAGAGCAAGCCGAGGTAGCCGAACTTCGCCATCAATTGGCGTTGGCAAGGGCGCTTCGATGCACACCAGTTGTGTTGCCGGATGTGCCGATCCCAACACGCTTTCACAACTTGGTAAAGGGATTCCTCTACTGTGCCTCCCAGAGTGCATGGCGGGTTGAGCCGGCGTGTTCATCATGTCATGAGCACTCGTTTGGGAACAACGACAAGACGACCATTCGAGATGGCAAAAAACTTTTTTCCACTCGCCTTCTTGCCCTGCGTGCCCTCCGCAATGATGCCGAGCGGCAGTGTGCCGAGTGGCTAGCAGCGATTGACGCAATGATTGATAGGGAGCCGACGCCATGAAGGGACTCAAGACCAACCAATACGTTCGCCTGCCGAGCGACTATCAGAAGCAAGCGACCAAGCCGAAGAAAAGCAACCCTGTGGATTTGGCCGTGACTTTTGAGGCGTTGTGGCTGCGGTTCGGATCGGCGCCGGAATTAGTTCGGGAGTTCACGTTTCATCCTGCGCGAAAGTGGCGATTCGACGTGGCTTTTCCGTGGCATCGGCTGGCCGTAGAACTGGAAGGCGGAATTTGGACCAAGGGCGCTCATACCCGCGGTAAGCACTACCAGAGCGATTGCGAGAAATACAACGCGGCGGCACTCGCCGGTTGGCGGGTGTTACGGTACACCACTGACGACCTGACGAAAAGGCCGTTGCAGGTTGTGGAAGAAGTAGCGATGGCGTTGAAAGGAAGTTAGCGGCAAGTCGCCGCAGAAAAGGTTGTTCTGATGCAGGCCAAAGATATCGAGGCTGCGATCCGCAAGGACTTCCCGCTCAGCTATTGGATTCCGCAGTGCCGCGTCGGCTGCGGGTACGGAGACGATGGTGAGAGGACTGTTGACTTGTGGGGAATCAGCGTCAAGCGTCCGTACTTGCACCTCTCCGTGGAAATCAAGGTATCCCGCAGCGACTACCTCCGCGACATAAGGCAGGTTCTTAAACAACGCCGGGTACGGATGATGGCTAACCAGTTCTACTTCGGGGCTCCAGTAGGGATTCTGAAGGCCGCGGACTTACCGATCTGGGCGGGCTTGATCGAAGTGACGGAAGGCGGTGAAGCCAAAATCGCCGTCCAGGCCCCGTGGTTTGATTCGTCGCCTCCGACCTGGTCATTCGTCGCTTCGCTGGTGCGGAGATTCGAGAAGGCGGTGTACGAACCATCCCCAAATGTTCTTGATGCCTGCGCGGCGGCGATAGACGCCATCCAGCGTGGCGACGAACGTGAGAAGGCCCGCACGATTCACAAGGCGAGGGTGGCGATTATCGAAGCAAGACGACAAGTGTCTTAACTGTTTTACCCTAACAGGAGGCGAAGCGATGGGAAGGAAGATTGCGGAAGTGGACCTGACTCACTTCTGCGATACGACGTGTAGCCGCTACCCTTTGGAGGCCCCGTGGACATTCGGCGACTGGACCTACGCCACGGACGGGCGTATCTGCGTCCGTGTGCCAGCGAATGGGCTTCCGGATTCCGCGCCGCCCAAAGGGAAGAAATACCCCAGCGCCTATGAGCTATTCGACAACTTCGCTGATGTGACCTGCGACAAGCTGTGGCCGAAGACGCCCTTTACGCCAGACAACCCTTGTCCGACTTGCTTCGGAAGCGGATGGAGCCAGAGAAAATGCCCCATCTGCAAGGGCAGTGGCAAGTGCAAGTGCCCGCAATGCGAAGATGAGCATCCGTGTGGACGTTGCCACGGGCATGGCACAGTGGACGACTCGATGGAGGTTTGCCCGACGTGTGTCACGATGCTTGACGACGTGATGCTGCTCGGGCAGTGGGTGATGCTCGTCTGGCGCTTTTGTGGCAGGGGCGTGAAGTGGGGAACGTGGCCGGATGACTCCGACCGAGTAGCGTTCGTTGGCCGGGGCGGTCTTCAGGGAATCGTTGCGGGAATAGCCAAATGACTGAGCCAATCACCCACTGCCCAGACTGTGGTAAGCGACTGATCCAGGTCAATCGGTCGGCACGGCGACTCGTCTGCCCCACCGTCGGCCACAACGAGGTCTATCCGTGGGTCAGCCGCGATGTCATCTCCCTGCTGAACGCCAAGCGGCAACGCGATTACCGTGCGGAGGAGGACAAAAGGAGGGCGGCCTATATGGCCGAGTTGATGACATTGCCCGAAGCTCGATGGCATCAGTCCGTGAGGGCCGTCTCGTCTGAGTCGTTTGTGAACGTCTGGATTTACCATATTGCTGGAGATGACCGCTGTTTCCGTTGCGTGGGTCGCTTTCTAGTTTGGCAGGAGCCGAAGCCCACGCGAGATGGTTCCGTTATTGCAAAGTGCAAACGCCCTAACGGTACCTGGGTAGGGATGGAGCTTGTGCCATGGGCGTTCAGCGGACCATTTGACGAACAGGTAAAGGAGGCATCGTCGTGACTGAGCCAATCGACCTCGGCCGA
>Ga0265297_10011558_pt1 | contig 10783 bp, 14 predicted proteins | sample Munlanlwell13791_FD_192502 | JGI IMG/M metagenome (GOLD analysis project Ga0265297, IMG submission 192502) | Leachate microbial communities from a municipal landfill in Southern Ontario, Canada - Leachate well 137-91 | ecosystem: Engineered > Solid waste > Landfill > Unclassified | place...
GGATAAAGGAAATACACACACTACATTTATTACTAATTGGAATGGGGTTAAATGTATAGGTCAAAAATTAGCTTTTGTGCCTTATAAAATTCCAAGTATGGATTTTTCAAATAAATTGTCAGAACATCTTAAAAATGATGGGATTATTACTCCAAGAATATTGAGACAAGATAAAGAATATAGAATAATGGAATTTCTTGAAGGAACATTTAAAGATTTTTTTACTAAAGATGAACAGGTTCAGGCAATAAATTTTCTGAAAAAATTACACAGTTCGCTTCGTAAGTTTGAATCAACTTTACCTAGTTATAATTTTATAAAACTTGTTGGTTTACCTAATGTACAAACAATATGGGGAGATACTAAAGCTAATAATTTTCTTTGGTCTAATAATGAAATCATTGGACTCGTAGATTATGATACGGTTTGCAAAAACGATATTCGGTTTGATGTAACTCAAGCAGTAATTTCTTGGCAACCTGCATTTACTTATGAGAGAGCCAAAGAACTTATTAGTTTATATGGTGGATTAAGTGATATGGATGAAATTATGCGTAGATTTTTACTCATTCACCATAAAATGTTTTCTAATCATGTTTTATTCCAAAGTTATTCAAAAGTACATACCAAAGAATATTGGTTGGATAGGATTCATCATATAAATATGATTTATGATGAAATAGCAGAAAAAACATTATGAAAAGAGTATTATTCGGTGGAGCCTTTGACTTGTTACATTATGGACATATCTTAGCTATTAAAAAGGCTAAAAGTTACGGTGATTATTTAATTGTTAATGTTATGTCAGATGCTCGTTGCAAACTTAAAAAAGGAGATAGTCGACCAATTATTCCCGAAAAAGAAAGAGTAGCAATAGTTCAAGAGTTGAAAGATGTTGATGAAGTTAATTGTTTATGTGGCGACCCAAATTTTCCTACATTAAAATTAGCAGAAAGTTTAAATATAGATGTTCTTGTTATTGATAAAATAGACCATCCTTATGAATTTGAACTAGAAAAAGGTTGTAAGAAATTGGGTATTCAGTTTGTACAATTAGACCGTATCAATACAGAATCAGGATTAAATACAACTACGATTATAAATAAAATAGTAAAATTATACGAAAGGATTAGACATGTTAACAGTAATAATACCTAGTCGTAATGAACGATTTCTAAATGAAACTATTAATGATGTCTTAAAAAATGCTACTACGGAGATAGAAATCATTCCTATTTTAGATGGGTATGAACCAGAAGAGTTAATAGATGACCCAAAAGTTAAATATATTCGTCTAGAGAATAATTATTTTTTACAAAAACGACATGGTATTAATAAGGCTGTGGAATTGGCTAAAGGTGAATATGTTATGGCATTAGATGCTCATTGTATGGTTGATAAAGGATTTGATGAAGTTTTAATAAGAGACCATCAACCTAATTGGGTGCAGGTTCCTAGAAGATTAAGATTAGATGCCGAAAATTGGTGTTTAGAACCATCTTATGAAAGACCACCGATAGATTATGAATATATCATGTTTCGACCTCTTTTGACGTTTGGACAAGGATTACATGGTTATAAATGGGATTCTAAAACATTAGAAAGAATGGATATAAAGATAGATGATATTTGCACAGCACAAGGATCGTGTTGGTTTATGACTAAAGAATGGTTTAATAAAAATAATTTTATGCAAATAGAAGGATATACTGGTTGGGGTCAAGAAGCTGAAGAAATATGTTTTACTACTTGGAAAAATGGCGGAGAATGCAAAGTTAATAAAAATACTTGGTATGCACATCTTCATAAAGGAAGAAAATATGGTAGAATGTATCATATGAGTAGAAGTGAAAATAAGAGAAGTTATGATTATTCCTATGATTATTGGATTAAGCAAAACAAAGATTTTTTTATAAGTTTAATAAATAAATTTATGCCTTTACCTAATTGGTCAACTAATTGGGTAGACGTATTATATAAGGAGATTAAATGAATACTTTACAATTTATCGCAGATAAATACAAAGTTGATGTAAGCAAAAATTTAATTGAACTGCCGATTGGTCGATGGCATGAATTTCCTATTCTTTTAAAAGAATTAGGATTCAATAAAGGAGTTGAAATGGGTGTGTATCGTGGTGAATACTCTGAAGCATTATGTAAAGCAAATCCTGATTTAGATTTAACGGGTATAGATGCCTGGAAAGTTTATAAAGGTTATAAAGATTATACTAACCCAGATTTAGAACATGGTGTTTATGAAGAAGCTCAAGAACGAGCTAAACAATGGGGATTCAAATTAATTAAAGCATTTTCGCTTGATGTAGTAGGTCAATTCGCAGATGAAAGTTTAGATTTTGTCTTTATAGATGGTAACCATGATTTTCGTCACGTTGTAGACGATGTTGATGAATGGAGTAAGAAAGTAAAGAAAGGTGGAATTGTCTCAGGTCATGATTTCTATAAAAATCCTCATCAAGGTTTTGGTGTAAGAGAAGCAATACCTGCTTGGTGTGAATATAAAAATATTAAACCATTATTTGGATTAATGTTAGAACATTGTCCTTCATGGATGTACGTAAAACCATGAACAAACTTAACAAATTTTTATTAAAAACTTATCAAATAGAGAATCAAGAATCTCCAATTATTTTACCTATTGATAGAAAGGGATTAGTTAAAATTTTTAGAAAGTTCGGTTATTTAAAAGGAGCAGAAATAGGTGTAGATAGAGGTTGGTTTTCTAAACAAATATGCCAAATATTACCACAAGCAAAACTTTATGGCATAGATGCTTATGCTGCATATGAAAGTTATATAGAACGTAAGGGTAGGAGAGGACAAAAATCTCTAAATTATCGTTATGAAGAAGCTAAGGTAAGATTGTCCCCTTATAATTGTGAGTTAATTAAAAAATATTCAATGGATGCAGTTAAAGATTTTGAAGATGAATCACTTGATTTTGTTTTTATAGATGGTAATCATACATTTGAATATGTTATTAATGATATTGCTGAATGGTCTAAAAAAATAAGACCAGGTGGCATTATATCGGGTCATGATTTCTGGAATAGTGCTGATGGTTTTGGACATTTAAGATTAGATATTGACCGATTTATAAAAAATCTTAATCCTGTCGATAAAGTCAAAGTATGCCAAGTTAAAGATGCAGTATTATCGTGGACGCAAACAAATAAAATTAATCCATTTTTTGTAACTGGGGCAGATGACCTTTCTAGTTGGTTTTGGATTAAGGATTGATTATGATTGATGTATTCTCATTTTTTAATGAATTGGATTTATTAGAGGTACGTTTACATGCGTTAGCACCTTATGTTGATAGATTTGTATTAGCAGAATCAACTCAAACACATTCTGGCAACCCAAAACCATTATTCTTTGAGGAAAATAAAGATAGATTTAAAGATTTTAATATTACACATCTTATTATTCCACCAAAAGATGGATTAATGTGGGAATTAGAAGAATATGCTAGAGAATATTTACTAGATAATATAAAAGATGGAAATCCTGAAGAAATAATTCTAATATCAGATGTTGATGAAATCCCAAATATTAAAAATTATAATGGAGAAGAAGGTTCATTTAAACAATATTTATATCGTTATTATTTTAATTGTTATACTGGTTTTGATAATTGGATTGGCACATTCGCTATTAAAAGGAAGAATGTTGATAGAAATTGTATAGAGTTTGAAAAACGTAAACGTTATAAGAAAAAATTAAAGGTTGTTGGCGATGGTTGGCATTTTTCTAGTTTAGGTTCGCCAGAAGATATAATATACAAATTTGAATCATCTGCCGACCAAAGATTTAATAAGGAAAAGTATAAAAGCGTAGTGGAAGAACGTAGAAAAAATTTAACTTGTTATTTTGATTCAAGAGTTAAATTCTCGGCTGAAATGCCTTCTGGACCAGAATGGTTATTAAATAATAAGGAAAAATATCCTAATTTATTTGTAAAGGAAATCTAATGAAAAACTTAAACTTAGATTTATGTATTACTCTGCGGTGTAATAATTATTGTCTTAATTGTATTAAATTTTGCAATAAAGATAAAACCACTGGTTTAGATTATTCTGATTCAGATATGACTATGGAACAGATAAACAATTTTATCAATCAAGTTAAAACATTAGATACTAAAAATTTATTTACTAGTATTACTGTAACTGGTGGAGAACCATTACTACATCCTGATATAAAAGAAATTATGATTAAATTAGAAGAACTAAAAAAACTTAGTTATGTGAAAATTTTATGGATAAATTCTAATAAAATTATTAAAGCTCCAGAAAGTTTAAAAAAATATATAGTAAATTATTCAGAGGTTGATAAAAAACCACAAATACATAATGTAGCATTATTACATCCATCTGATTTTAATGGTAAAACAATGGCATATAAAACATGCAAACATTATAGAAAAAAGACAATTGTTTTAACTTATATGGGATATTCTATTTGTTGTGCTGCTGATGGGTATATTCGACTATTTGGAATGAAAGACCTAATTTCAGATAAACTACCAACCTATAAACTTATAAAGAAAATGGATAAAATATGTAAACATTGTCCATTTGGTAATGATGATATATTGCCATTTGAAAAAGATATTGGTTGTCCTGTATCAGATATTTATAAAAAAGAAGCAGAAAAAAATCGTCTAGGTAGAAAAATAACTAAGAGATTTGGAGTAAAATGAAGGTTGCTATAATTACAGTCAACATGGGTTATATGGATAAAGAACCCGAACTAATGGAACAATCAATTCCTATTGATTTTTATAGATTTAATGATGCAAATTTTCCACCAAGAATTTGCTCGATGACATCAAGATTACAAGCAAGAATACCGAAGTGTTTTGGTTGGCAAATGGTTCCTGGATACGATTATTATATTTGGATAGATAGTTCTTTTGCAATAAGAAATAAAGATACCGCTAAATATTATGTAGAACAATGCAAAGGATATGATATGGCTTTTTTCAAACATCCCAAAAGAGAATCAGTAAAAGAAGAAGTAGAATTTATTAAAGAAAAATTAGGACAAAGAAATTATTATTTAGAACCTCGATATAAAAATGAATTAGGCGATGAACTTGTGGCAGAAATGTATGCTGATAAAACTTTTAAAGATAATACATTAATTGCTGATGCTGCATTTGTTTATAAAAATAATGAAAAGGTTCACGCCTTAATGAAAGAATGGTGGTATTGGATTTCTCGATACCATAGTAATGATCAATTAGGTCTACCTTATGCTATTCATAAATCAGATTGTAAAGTAAAAATTATAAATCAACACTACCTGTACACGCCCTATATTACGTATACACGTGGAGCATGGAGAAAATAATGAAAAAAATATTTGTAGTAGGTGGAGCTGGGTCAATCGGTTCTGAACTATCACGACAACTTTCCAAAGACAATAAAGTTATAGTTGTTGACCAAGATAAATTTGAAGAAAAGGATATTATATCAGAAGTTTGTAATGTTACAGATTATGCAGGATTAGAAAAATTATTTGAAAAACATAGACCAGATGTTGTTATACACGCTGCTGCTTATAAGTATGTAGCACAGTATGAAAAAGAATTTTATGCCGAAATTATTGCTATTAATATTAATGGCACTATTAATTTAGTTAAATTATCTAAAAAATATAACGTTGATAAATTTGTTTATATTTCAACTGATAAAGCAGTTAATCCAACTTCATTAATGGGGACTACAAAACTTGTTAGTGAAATTATTACTAAAAGAAATGGATATGTTGTAGTTCGTTTTGGTAATGTTATAGATAGTCGAGGTTCAGTTACACAAATTTGGAAAAAACAAGTAGAAAATGGAGAACCGCTTACCATTACAGATGATAGAATGGAAAGATATTTTATGTCTATTCCTGAAGCTTGCCAATTAGTTATTAAAGCTTCAGAAATAGGTAAAAGTGGGGAAACTTTAATTTTAGATATGGGTGAACCAGTAAAAATTATAGATATGGCTAAAAGATTTTCAGATAATATCAAGATTATAGGGGCAAAACAAGGTGAGAAATTAAATGAAGAATTAATGACAGAAAATGAAAAAGAAAAAGCAATTAAAAAAGATAAATATTGGATAATACCATGAAATATGATTTATCAGTAGTAATTCCTGCAAGGAATGAAATGTTTCTTGCTCAAACAATAGAAAATATTTTAAAAAATATTGAAGGTAAAACACAGATTATAGTTGGACTTGATGGAACATGGGCAGAACCTCCTATCAAAGACCACCCAGATTTAGTAATCTTGCATTATGGAGAATCTATCGGGCAACGTGCTATTACTAATCAATGTGTCAAATTGTCTAAAGCGAAATATATTATGAAAATTGATGCTCATTGTAAAGTAGATAAGGGTTTTGATGTAAAGATGATGAACGATATGCAGGACGATTGGACAATGGTCCCAATTATGTATAATCTTCATGCTTTTGATTGGGTTTGTAAGAATGGTCACAGACGTTATCAAGGACCAAGTGGTCCATGTAAAGAATGTGGCGAACCGACTGAAATGGATATACTTTGGAAAGAAAAACACAATCCAGAATCTACTTCTTACCGATTTGATAGAGATTTACATTTTCAATATTTCCAAGAATACAAAAAAAAACAAATAGGAGATTTGGTAGAAACAATGTCTTTACAGGGTAGTTGTTTTATGCTTACCAGAGATAAATATTGGGAATTGGATATTTGTGATGAAGGACATGGTGGTTGGGGACAGCAAGGAACAGAAGTGGCTGCGAAGACGTGGCTTTCGGGAGGAAGAGTAGTTGTCAATAAAAAAACATGGTATGCACATATGTTTAGAACACAAGGTGGAGATTTTAGTTTCCCCTATAAACTTACAGGTAGAGATGTGGCAAAAGCAAGACAACATTCAAAAGATTTATTTTTAAACGGTAAGTGGGATAAAGCAATACATCCACTTAGTTGGTTAGTAGATAAATTTTCTCCTGTACCAGATTGGTGCCAAACTAGAGGTATACTTTACTATACAGATAATCAGTTAAATATGAAGATGGCTAGAACATGTAGAAAACAACTCGAACAAACAGGATTACCTATTACCAGTGTTTCATTAAAGCCAATGAATTTTGGTAAAAATATATATTTACCATTACAACGAAGTAGAGAAACAATGTTTAAGCAAATTTTAGCAGGATTAGAGGCAATGACAGAAGATGTTGTATATCTATGTGAGCATGATGTAATATATCACCCATCACATTTTGATTTTATTCCACCAAAAAAAGATATTTTTTATTACAACATTAATAATTGGAGAGTTAGAGAAGATGGTTTTGCAGTATATTTTGACCATAAATCAACTTCTCAAGTATGTGCTTATCGAGAATTATTAATTGAAGAATATAAAAAAAGAGTCAGTAAACCATACTCTGGCGGTGGATATGAACCAGGAACCAGAAGTATTAGACGAGGTGGATATTCAGATAATCGTTCAGAATATTTTAAATCTAATGAACCAAATATAGATATTCGTCACTCAAATAACCTTACGGAAAATAGATGGAGTCCAGATAAATTCAGAGATAAGACAACCTGTCAGAATTGGAAGGAATCTGATATATCAAAATTTTGGGCAAAAGATATTTTTTATAATATAGTACCTGAAAATAAGTAATTGCTTATTATTCATTTTTGCGGTATAATTAATATAGTTATAAATATATAAATGAAAAGACTTACAATTAATATGGGTAAGTCTTTTTATTATTAATCGGATAGATTATGTCAAAAATTACAAAAAAAACTAAATATTCTAAGGGTAAAAATTCTAAAATTAAATATAGTAAGGGTAAAACTGCTAAAACTAAATTTTAAGGAATAATTATGATAATTCAAATTGTTCAAGGAGCTCCAGAAAAAGTCCAAATACAATTTTATTCTAATGGGTTAGAAGTTACACCAACTTCAGCTACTATTGATATAGAAAGATTAGATGGAATTAGTGTTGCTAGTGGTTTATCTTTAATTAATGGTTTAGGAGCAACTGTTGGAAGTCCTTGTTACTGTACATTATCTGGAACACAAATAGATACTTTAGGACAACATAGACTGCATTGGCATCCCATTATTGATGGAACTGAATATCCACAATATCAATATTTTGAAATAGTTACCGAAAAAACACAGTATGGTTCAGAAAGAGATGTAAAAGAACTTTTATCTGATATTCCATTGCCAGAAGGTAGAGATATTTCAAGATATATTAAAAAAGCAGAATCTAGAGTAGATGCCTATATTGGAAATATTTATTCGGTTCCAGTAGATATTACGGCATCTGGAATTACTTCTAGTGCAATAGAATTATTACAAACTATTACTACTGATTTAGCGGCTGGATATTTATTATTAAGTTTAGCTACTGTTCAAGAAAATGATATAATTCATGCTTATGGACAAAGTTTAGTTGATAGAGCTATTTCTGATTTAGAAAAAATTAAAGAACAAGAATTAGTATTAGATGGAGCAACAAAATCAACTACTACTGCTAGAGTTAGTAAAATACTTTCATCTTCAGCTGATGGTTCAGCAGATGCTCAAGATAGTGATTCATATTTCGGAAAAAGTTATACGGATTCTTATGATACAGATGAACAACCTGATGAAGGTGTACTTGAGGATTTATAATGGCAAATATAACAGTTAAAGTTAATTCTAGTGATGTTAATAGATTATTATTGAAAGTTGAAAAATCTATTGGAGTAGTTAGTATTAATACATGGTTAAGAAGTGTTGTCGACCCATATATGCGTAAATCTTTTGCCAGTAATTTTATTAAACAAGGTTCTCCAGCAGGTGGTAAATGGAAAACATTAGCAGACAGTACCCAAAAAGATAGAACAAAAATTGGTATTGGTGCAAAAAGTCCAATATTAAGAAGAAAAGGAGATAAGTTATATGAGGAAGTTACTGGTACAAAAGGACAAACAATTTTAGGTGGTTATGGAATGTCATGGGGATTAAATTTATCGGTAGTATATGGAGCCAATCAAACTGGAACAGGTAAATCTGGTCAGGATTTACCAATCAGACGCATGATAGGTTTTAGTTCCGTAGATAGAACATTTATTGTAAAAAGTTTAACAACATGGGTTAAAAAAAATATTGGAGCTTTATGATTGATAATATATGCAATACAATTAAATCAGATTTATTAAGGGATGTAGGTTTGCAATCATCTTATACTGATGATAGAATAGAATCTATACAAACTAGACTGCCAGAAACAGTTTCAGTTAATAAATTTATTGGTATAGTTCCTTCTGATGAATCACCAATACAGTATGAAATAGGACAACAATTACCAACTATATGGATTTATAATGTTAATGTTGTTATACTTATAAAAGATATGGATTATGCTTCTGGATTAACTCGTTTAGCTAAAGTAACAAGAAGAGTGAAAAAAAGTTTTGCTAAAACATCAACACTTAAACAGCAATCAGATACTACGGATAATATGACTGAAACTATTGTAGATTATTCAATTACAAGAGTAGATTTTGAAAGTGGAAGAATGCCATCTGATAAGAATTTTAATCATGTGGCAGTGATGACAGTTCAAGTGAAAACAACTTTAGATTATTAGTTTACAAATAGATTAAAATAATATATAATTATATTAGAATGAAAATGAAGACTTATGTACATGCGTGCTAGGTCTTTTTATTATGGAGGAAATACATCATGCTTAAATACATCGGAGCAGGACCCTTACTATTAAAGGGATACGGAATAATAAATAGAAATGATGTCATAAATGAAGAAAAATTATGTGAAAGTTTAAAAGGTCGAGAAGACTTTGTTAATGTAAAGGAAGAGGTTCAAGAAATAAAGCCCATTTCTAAACCAACACCAGAAAGAATATCAAAGTCAAAGAAAAATATTAACCTATAAGGAAAAATTATGGCTTATTATGGTTCACAAACAGGTTATGTAGGATTTGCAAGACAAACTGCATCAGGAGTATATACTACACCTACAAAGTATATGTATGTAACTTCAGCAAGTATCGATCCAGATACTGATTTATTGATTCCAGACCCAGAAATTGGCACTGGAAGAGCAATTGCTGACGATGTGTATAATGGTCCTATTAAATGGACTGGTTCTATTGAATTTAATGTTAGACCAGAAGCATTTGGACTTTTAGCTTATGCAGCTATGGGTTCTTGTACTTCTTCAGGTATTGACGGGAGTAATTCTTATGGACATACATTTAGGTTAGAAAATCAATTAGTACCACTTTCTATTGAAAAGAATGTTGGTGATGGATTAGAAGTCTTTGGCTATACAGATTGTAAGGTAAATACATTATCACTTTCTGCTACTGCTGGAGAATTAGTTACTGGTTCAGTAGAAATTATTGGTACAGATGAAACTTCTGGTAAAACAAATCAAGCTGAAACTTATGAAACTGCACCTATTTTTACTTATGCTGGTGGTACAGTTACTTTAGATGGGGTTGTTACTTCAGTTAAAGAAGTTAGTTTGGAATTAAATAATAATATTGTAGATGATGATTATAGATTAGGTTCTAGAAAATTAGGTTCTTTGGTAGAAAAACGTAGAGAAGTATCGGCTAAAATTACGATAGTTCCACAAGATTCTTCCACTTATAAAAAAGCAGTTTATGGTTCTGGTACAGCGACTACAACTTCTGGTTCACAGTTGACTTATACTGGTTCTTT
>Ga0265297_10011559_pt1 | contig 10782 bp, 7 predicted proteins | sample Munlanlwell13791_FD_192502 | JGI IMG/M metagenome (GOLD analysis project Ga0265297, IMG submission 192502) | Leachate microbial communities from a municipal landfill in Southern Ontario, Canada - Leachate well 137-91 | ecosystem: Engineered > Solid waste > Landfill > Unclassified | place...
TAAATGCATAGGTTCTTCTTTTATACACTTTTATCAGCTCGCTCCGCCACCACCGCCGCCTCCGCCACCACCGGAGGATCCTCCGCCACCCGAACCGCCGCTTCCCGAAGATGATCCGGAAGATGTCGAGAATATCGATGAGAACGAGGCCGAGAATCCCGTACTAAATGAGGAAGCTGAAAATCCCGAAACGGCACCTCCGGCTCCGAAAGATGTAGCGGAACCCGAATACCAGGCCGGAGAAGGAACCGCCATCCCTTCGAACGATCGCGCCCATTTTCTCTCTATTCCGAACATCATCGCATAGGGGAGATATTTCTCAAACAGGTCCGGGGTCAAGTTCTGTATCCTGTATTTTTCAGCGGTCTCAAGATAAAGCTTGAACCCCAACCACTCCTCTCTCAATATCCTTCCCTCCTTGGTCAGCCTCGATCCGGACGCGATGATGGAGATCGATATCATAGACCCCGCGATGAATACCGCCCAGAACGGATCACTGAAGAACATCGAGAACATGACGATGATCCCGATGATGGCGAGGGCGACGGTTACGCCGATAATGATCTTCGCGCGCATATCACGCCTCATGATCAACCTCCCTTCCGGATCGATCTCTTCAACCAATACTCTTCCCGCCTTCGCCATCTCTCCCGCAAGCTCGGTCCCCTTCGGGCTGTTCTTAACGCTTGTCATATCAAGCTCACCATCCGTGAGCATCGCATCCATAAGAAACTCCTCGTACCCCGCGATATCATCGCCTGTCTTTTTATCCGTCCTCTTCACGACATACGCGCCGGAATCATCTCCCGGTTTTTTCTTTATCGCCGCCCGAAATATAAGGAACGCTATGGAGCCGGTTACTAATGTGGGGATGATCAATGCTATTTCGAACGACCCGATCGATTCGACGATGAAGGAGATTGCGGAGAGACCGAACATCGAACCCAATATCATAATGATCACTTTTCCGATCGTCTTCGAAAGCTGCTTCATCTTTCTCTCGCTCTCGGAAAGGTCTCTTTCTTCGATCGATATATATCCCCTTACGGCGAGATCGATCATCGTCGCCGACCAAGCCCTGTTGCTTGAATAGGCACTTAATAGATACTCGGCTTCGGCGGGCTTCATTCCCCGCGGCGGACCATAATGAGGCACTATGACACCTCTTCCCCTTAACTTGTTCCTTCTTATCAGCTTCCACAGAATAATGAAGAACGGGATGAGCAGGATCATCGCGGGCCATTGCCAATAGATCAGGAAAAGGTCCTTCCAAAAAGCCTCCTGGTCGACAAGACCTTTGGGCCATCCGGCCGCTATGGTCACAAAGCTGTTCGGCAGGATATTCCGGGCGGAGAATTCAAATGTCCTGTCATCAATAACCCCTCCCGATGCGAAAGATCCGTCATTCTCGTCGATATACACCGCCGAAGAAAGTTCGGACATCTCCGCCCCTTCGGGGATGGTCACGCGGACAACAACCTCGGATATCGACGCGTCGTACCCGTCGCCGATCGCGTTCCAATATAGTTCATCCTTATCGCTCAAGAACGATATCGCCCCGTGCAGTTTATATTTCACGATCCACTCATGCGTCGTGTCTTTCAGGTCGTAATACCATGAAACATCCACACTGCCCGAACCTTCGGAAATATGATATTTCCCCCAACTTTTCGGGTCGGTCTTTTCAAGATCGAACGAAGACCTTATGAGCTCTTTTCCCGTTTCGCCATCCCATACGGAAATATCAGTGATCGCGGATGTCAGCTTTCGCGATATGCTCCGCCATCCCTTGTTATATGATCCGTCATATCTGAATATCTGGCTCTCGACTACATCCACCGTCGAGTCGACATTCACCGTATAATCCGCCTTTATCAGATCATATTGATAACCCCTCGCTTCCGCCGTCGATGGAAATAAAAAAGCGGCTCCGATCACGATCGCTGCGATAAGTCTCTTCACTTGTTCAGTTTATCCCCCGGAGCCCCTTCGTTACAACCTCATCGAACCGATCATCGGGAGAACGCTGAAAACAGCTTTACTGGTTGAAAAATATCTTTGAGAGCTCCGCCGCAATAAAGGCGATATATATGATGAACAAGATGACAGCCTCTTTTTTTGATATCTTCTTTCCCGTCCATATGAAGAATACGGCCAAAAACACCGCGATAGCTAAAAATATCCTTGTTATGAAAAAGGTTGAAGGATCACCTATCGTAAAAGGACTGATGAGAGCAACCACGCCAAGAACCAATAATGAGGGGGTTATAACTGACCCGAGAAGGTCTCCAAGAACAAGATCCTCCTGACCTCTGCAGACGGAGGCGATCGCCATGTAGGTTTCCGGCAGCGTATTTCCTAGACCGACGATGAGTATTCCCACCGCTCCAACGACCACCCCGAGCGCGATCGATATCGCGGAAGCTTCCTGTACCACTCCGTTCGCGGCTATAAGCAACAATCCCATGGCAAGGCCTATTTTTGCCAGCTCTTTAAAGACATCTCTCTTTCTTATCTTCCGGGTATCCTCGGTCGCTTTATATGTTTTTTCAAATCTTTCCTTCTTGCTGAATATCCACACCATATAGGCAATGAACGATCCGATGAGTATCAGCCCGTCCGCCCTGGTCAAGGTTCCGTCCAAAGTGAGTATGAAAGGTAGGATCCCTGCCGCCCCCGCAAAAATGGCGGTCACTCTCGGAGTTTTTTCTTTCACTGATATTCCATTCTTCGAGAACAATACGGCAAGCGCCAACGCGATGGTCAGATCGACCACATTTCCTCCGGCTATCTCCCCGAAAGAAAGTTGGGGTATTCCGTCGAACGCCGAAGTTATGCCGACGAAAAAATTCGGCAGGGTCGCCACGGCCGCCATCATGATAAAAGAAACTATGAACTTTTGAAGATTTAGAAGCACGGCCATCTTCTGAAGGCCGTCGACGATGATCTTTCCTGAAAAATAGAGAGCCGTTATCCACACCACTATCATTATCACGCTTAATATCATGTTATTCGGTAAGTTTTTTTCTGATGAAATAATATTTCGCGATCTCGATGAAAATGACATTTATCACCGAGAATCCCAATATCAACGGCCAAAAGGAAATATCGATGGGTACCGTACCTAGGATCGTGTTAAGCGCGGGCAGATATATCGCCGTAACGAGAGCGGCCACGCCGAAGATGAAACCGAAGACCAGAAGCCCGTTGGAAAAGACATCTATCTGCCATATGTTCTTTCTCAGGTTCTTACAACTGAATGAATACAGAAGGGAATTGACGGCAAGAAGGGCGAAGATGACCGTTCTCATTACATCCAGGCTTATTTCCTTTCCGGTCAACGAGATGAATATTCCGACCAATATAAGATCGGTCAAGATGCCTATGACGAATATTATCACCTTCATCTCCCTTGTAATAAGCGACCCCGCCTTGGCGTTCGGCCTCCTCGACATTATTCCTTTCTCCTTCGGTTCGAACGCGAGGGCGATGCTCGGCAATCCATCCTCTATGAGATTGACCCAAAGTATTTGGGCGGCGGTCACCGGTATCGGAAGACCGAGTAAAAGAGCGATGCTTATGAGCAATGTCTCCGAAAAACTTCCGGAGAGAAGATAAGTTATGACCTTCTTGATGTTATCGAGTATCTTTCTCCCCTCTTCGATAGCCGTTTCGATCACGACAAAACTGTCATCGAGAAGGATGAAATCGGCGGCCTCCTTCGCGGCATCTGTTCCCGAGCCGAGCGCTATTCCTATATCAGCCTTCTTTATAGCCGGCGCATCGTTCACTCCGTCGCCGGTCATTGCGACGATCCGCCCCTTCTTTTGCCAGGCGGCGACTATCCGAGACTTTTGGACGGGAGCGACACGCGCGAATATCTTTATCTCCTCTATCCGTCTCAAAAGATCAGCGTCGGATATCTTTTCGAGTTCCGATCCCTCCATTATATTCTCGTCCGACGCCTCGAATCCCAGGGAGTTAGCAATGCTCTTCGCGGTAAAAGCATTATCCCCCGTCACTATTATCGGCATGATCCCGGCTTGGCGACACGACGCCAAAGCGCGACCGACATCTCCCCTTATCGGATCGGAAAAAACCAAAAGCCCGGTGAATATCATATCGGAGAGATCTCTGTCGATCTCATTCTCGTGATCACCTATCTCCTTTCTAGCCGTCGCAAGGATCCTTGATCCCGTCGCGGAAAGGGCGTTCGCCTTCTCGATCATCAGGGCGACCTCCTCCTTCGTCACGCGTCGGACCCCCTCGCTTGTCTCGATGGCAGATATCTTATCGATGATGGCTTCCGGTGCCCCCATCGAATACACGGTCTTCTTGTTTCCTTCACTTTCATGGAGCGCGGCCGAATATCGCCATTCGGCGCTGAATATTATCTCGGCCACCCTCGGTTCCCTCTCTTCTATCTCTCTTTTGATGATACCCGCCTTTATTCCCGCTTCAACGATGGCCTTTTCGGTCGGTCGTCCGCGGATGATCCACTTCTCCACCGGTCCTTCGAAGTTTTCGATGAACGCCTCGCTTGAAAGAACGGCGGACTTCAGGGCCGACTTGGCCGCAGCAGAAAGTTCTTTATCGGGCTGCTCGGCATCATCACCGAAAATACCGTCTCCGGAGAATATCGAAGAAACCTTCATCTTCGCCTCGGTCAGAGTTCCCGTCTTATCCATCAATATCACATTCGTGTTACCGAGGGTCTCGGCGGAAGCCAGACGGCGGACCAATCCTTTCTTCTTGAGTATCTGTTGTGAACCGACGGCAAGGATCACGGACATCGCAATGGGTAAGCCCTCGGGGATCGCCGCCACCGCGACCGCGACGGAGATAAGGAACATCTCCTGCGGGTCCCGTCCGACAGCCACTCCCTCGAGGAATATCAAAAGAACGACTCCCACGACGATAGATCCGATGATCTTTGAGAACTTGTCCAACTTCTTCTGATAAGGAGTTTTTTCCTCCTTCGTTCTTTCCGTCGCCTCGGCGATACGACCGATCTCCGTTTCCCCTCCCGTTCCGATAACTACCGCCTCGCCTTCACCGCTTTCAATTATCGTCCCCATATGGACGAGCGAATGCCTGTCGGCGACCGACGAATCAACGGGAACGGGGCGGGTGTCCTTTTCGACGGGAAGCCATTCGCCGGTCAAAGCCGACTCGTTCACCCTCAACTCGTTCGCATATATAAGTCGGGCGTCCGCCGGCGCTTTCAATCCGGCCTTGAGGATTATCACATCCCCCTGTGTGAGATTCTCCTGCGGGATCTCCCTTTCTTCGCCATCCCTCTTAACCAAGGCTTTCGTTCGTATCACCCTCTTTAACGCCTCCAATATCTTCGATGTCTTGGATTCCTGAAAATACCCGACCAGGGTATTTATCATGACCGTGGAGAATATGATGATGGTATCAGATAGATCGCGAAGGAAAATGGTTATCGCTCCCGCCACGACAAGGACCATGATGAGGGGATTTTGGAACTGGGAAAGAAATATCTGAGTTTTGGTCAGGGTCCTTGGTTGAGGCAGCTCGTTCATTCCCTTTTCTTTGAGGCGCCTGTGCGCTTCCGATTCGGAAAGACCCGACGAAAGGTCGGTGTTCAGTACGGAGGCGATCTCCTCAACAGGAAGCGAGTGCCAGTTCATCCATTGAATTATAACAGGAATTGATCTTTATTTCGGTAAAAATAATTATCCCTCACGAGGGATATTTGCATATTGTGGACCTGAGGGGAAGCTCACGCGTCGCTCATATTCATTCGCTCCTTTTAAGGACCCTCTGTCCTTAATCTTCTCCTACACGGGAGGGGTACCGTAGTTCCCCTCCCGACCCCACCCCTGTTCGATGATCACCGCAAACCCACATATATAAAACACCCTTCATATGAAGGGTGTTTTATATATGTGGACCTGAGGGGAATCGAACCCCTGACCCGGCAATGCGAATGCCGTGTAATACCACTTTACTACAGGCCCGAAGCGAAAGGTAAAGAAAAACCTATCTTTTTCACTTGAGCAAGGGCTTGTATCAACGAGTTGATACAGACCCAAGGCCATGACTTGCTCGCTGATTATAGGATAAACTCCTCATTTTTCAAATGATGCGGCTCGCACGCGGATAAGAGCGGGTGTAAGCTATGACCAGGATCTTTAATAAGGAGGTGCCGACCTATGCTTCTCAAGCTCTATTGGAAATACCTGGTGTGGGACATCGTAACCTTCGCGACGGTCTTTGCTGTTGTGAAAGGGGCGGAACTTTTATCCGCTTTTATCGGAATGATCCCATCTGTCCTCATAGCCATACCGGTCATCCTGATAGCTCTTTATTTCATTCTCCTCGCAAGGACAGGATGCCTGACTGAAAAGAACAAGGTTTGACGCACCGACGATCGATATGTCTAAAATCCCCCGCTATGGCGGGGGATTTCCATTATTTTCCGATCATCTTTCTCACCTCATCCCTTGATACGAGGTCATTTTCCTTTATGGCCTTGTCGATGGATTTCTTTATCATGTCCTCGAGCATCTTCTGGCTTTCCTTGGCCTGCTCCATCATCTTCTGTATCTGGTCCGGGCTCATGTTCTTCATCATATCTTGAGCCGCTTTGAACTGGTCGAAAACTCCCATTTGTTTGTTTTATTTTTATATTTTCCTGAACGACGACGATATTAAATCTATCCGTTTCCCCGCGATGAGGCAAGATTATCTTCGGGCGGTACGGCAAACTTCATTTCCCTTCTGCTAAATACTGTCTTCGATACGATGAATATGACGATGAAGAACGATACGGATTGGATGATGGTCGAAAGATATGATCCTCCCCTTCCGGACATCGAAGCCAACGCCCCGCTCATCAGCCCCGTTAAAAGATCTATGGCGGAAGGTATGGTCGCGACAAAAAGCGCGGCAGCCGTCGATCTTCCCTGTTTCATTTCCCGACCGATCATCGCTATCCGGGTTCCCGCCCAAGCGGCAAAAGCGGCCCCGAGGACATTTATCGCCACTCCGACATATACGGCCGAGGCTCCCAACTTCATCGCAAGCACCGTGGCGACGAATCCCAAACCTTTGAACAGGAATGATAGAAAAAAGAAACACAGGATCGTTATCACCCCCGCCCGGAACACACCCGTCAACTTCCTTGCCCTGTCCTTCATTTTACAAGATTCTGCGGCGCGCCACCTTCGAATTTCTTTATGTTGTCTATGGTCGTATCGAGTATCCTTTGAAGAGCTTCTTTCGTGTTGAAAGCGTTGTGCGGCGTGATTATGACATTCGGCATATCGATGAGCAGATGGTTCTGGAGGACCGTCAAAAGATCGTGCCCGCTCGTTCTGCCGCTCGTCAAAAATTCTCTTTCATCCTTTGTCGGAACCTCTTCTTCGAGAACATCCAATCCGGCTCCTCCCAAGATCCCGTCATTCAAAGCCTTGACCAAGGCGGCGGTCTCGACCACCGTTCCCCTGGCGGTATTGATGAGGACTGCCCCTTTCTTTATGAGGGAAATGTTCGACATGTTTATCATGTGTCGCGTCGTCGGAAGTTCTGGAACATGGAGCGTTATGATGTCCGAAGATGAAAGCAGCTCGTCGAACGGAACATATTTGAATCCCAACTCCGCGGCCGCCGCCTCGTTCGGAAAGGCATCATACGCTATGACATTCATCCCGAACCCCTTCGCTATCTTTATCGAATGTCTCCCTATCTTCCCCGTACCGACGACACCGATCGTCTTTCCCATAAGGTCGAAACCCTGAAGGCCGTCGAGTTCGAACGAACCCTCCTCTCTTATCCGATCATATGAAAGGAATATCTTCTTTGAAATGGAAAGCATCAACCCGAAGGCGTGCTCGGCCACCGTGTTCTCTCCATACGATGGGACTGATGATATCGGAATATTCCTCGCGACAAGCGACGGAATATCGATGTGGTCATATCCCGTGGACCTCGTTGTGACGAACTTCAGGTTCGGAAGGGAATCCGTTACCGCTTTATCCAGCTCGCAATTGGTGAACACTGAAAGAATATCCATATCTTTCGCCTCCGGCATATGGTCCTTATCTATCCGGTTCTCGGTGAACGAGAGATCATGACCAGGAAGTTTTTCCTTGAGATATTCGGCTTCCCACGGCTCGGTCTCGAAAAAGGCTATTTTCATGGAGTAATTATAGCAAAAAATCTACCTTATCTATCAGCTCTTTCCACAATAGCTTCCGGTTTGTTTTGAATAAAAGCTCTCGGAGGAGCAAAAAGCTCGGTCCCCGAGATCGATTGAGGGGTTTTTGCTCCGAGAGGCAGAGGTCATTTGTCGCGGGAACAAATGAACCTCGATTTTATGAGAAACAAACCGGAAGCTATCCGATCCTCCCCTCTTTTTCCAATATCGCCTCCGTCGTCTTTATTACCGTGTCGGGATTTAGCGAGATGCTATGTATGCCTTCTTCCACCAAGAATGTCGCAAAGTCTTCATAATCCGAAGGCGCTTGTCCGCAAATGCCGATATACTTTCCCTTCTCATTCGCGACTTTTATGACGGAAGCGATCGACTTCATCACTGCTTCATTTCTCTCATCAGCAATCGAGGCAAGCGATGCGGCATCGCGGTCTATACCGACGGTAAGCTGGGTAAGATCGTTCGATCCGATGCTGTATCCATCGAAGACCGAAAGAAACTCATCGGCAAGTATTATGTTCGCCGGTATCTCGCACATCGCATATATCTTGAGTCCGTCATCTCCCTGCTTTAATCCGTACTCTTCCATCTTCGCTATCACCTTCTTTCCTTCCTCCACCGTGCGGCAGAACGGGACCATGACCACGAGATTTTTCAACCCGAATTCCTCGCGAACCCTCTTTACCGCCTTGCACTCAAGTCCGAACGCCTTGTCGAATCTCGGATCGTAATAACGGGAAGCTCCGCGCCATCCGATCATCGGATTGGATTCTTCGGGCTCGAATATCTTACCTCCTAACAGAGTGGCGTACTCATTGGTCTTAAAGTCGGAGAAGCGGAGGATGACGGGCTTCGGATGGAAGGCGGCGGCTATCTGACCGATACCTTCCGCCAGCTTATCGACATAGAAATCGGTTTTATCCTTATATCCCGCGGTCAAAGATTCTATCTGCGACTTTATTTTCTTATCCTTTAATTTCGAAAATTCGATGAGCGCCATGGGGTGGACCCTTATATGGGACGCTATTATGAATTCCTCGCGGGCAAGACCGACTCCATCGTTCGGCAGGAATGAAGCTTCGAACGCCTCATCGGGGCTTCCGATGTTCATCATTATCTTCGTCTTCGGCCTCCTCGTTATATCCACCTTATACTTCTTAACCTCCCATTCCGCCTTTCCGTCCCAAACGAATCCATCTCCTCCGGTCGAGCAATCGACCGTGACAAGCTGACCTTGCTTAACATGTTTGGAGGCACTTCCGGATCCGACGATACACGGTATCCCCAGCTCTCTTGAAACGATCGCCGCATGGGATGTTCTTCCCCCCTCGTCCGTGACGATGGCCGCCGCTATCTTCATGATCGGCTCCCAATCCGGATCGGTCATCTTGGTGACCAATATCTCTCCTTTCTTGAATCCGTGTATACCCCTTACATCTTTTATGATATTCGCCCTGCCTTCGGCGATCTTGCTTCCGACAGATGCTCCCTTCGCAAGAAGTTTCCCGGAGTTCTTATTCATTATGTAATCCTCCACGACACCCTCTTCTTTTCCGGCCTGAACGGTCTCCGGTCTGGCCTGCAATATGAAGAGCTCTCCGGAAACACCATCCTTGGCCCACTCAAGGTCCATCGGCTTATTATAATGGTCCTCGACGGCAACTCCCCATTTGGCGATGGTCAATATTTCTTCATCAGTCAGGACGAACTCCGCCCTCTTCTTGATCGATGTCTGTATTGTCTTTGTCGCATTTCCCTTCTGTCCGTATATCATCGTCAGCTCCTTCGTACCGAGTTCTCTTCCGATGATCGCGTTATATCCCTCTTTCAATGTCGGCTTGAACACCTTGAACTCATCCGGTATCACATCTCCTTGAACGACAAGCTCTCCAAGTCCCCATGATCCGTTTATGATGAGAGCGTTCCTGAACCCGGTCTCCGTATCTATCGTGAACATGACCCCTGAACAGGCCTTGTCCGATCGAACCATCTTTTGGATACCGATCGAAAGATATGTTTTCAGATGGTCGAATCCCTTGTCCTCGCGATACGATATAGCCCGGTCGGTGAATAGCGAGGCGAAACATTTCTTGACCGCTATCATCAACGCCTTTTCCCCGGTCACATTCAGATATGTCTCCTGCTGTCCGGCAAAAGAAGCGCCCGGCAGGTCTTCCGCCGTGGCGGACGACCTCACTGCGACATCGACATTCTTCATACCGAACTCCTTCGACATCTCCCTGTAAGCGCCAATTATCTCCCCCTCAAGATCTTTCGGGAGCTTCGCCGCCACCATCATCTCCCTTATCTTTTTTCCTCTCGCCTGAAGGTTTTTCAGGTTATGAGTATTCAAGCCCTTAAGGGCCGCCGCCATTTTTTCTTCGAGGCCGGCCTCCTTTAAAAAATACTGATAGGCATCCGCGGTCACCGCAAAACCGTTCGGTATGTTTATACCCTTCGGGACGAGCGCATTGTACATCTCTCCGAGCGAAGCGTTCTTTCCTCCCACCTTCGGCACATCTTCGATGGAGAGGTCTTTGAACCAAATTATGTTCTGCATGTTTCCGTTAATTATAATACTACACGACCGAAAACCG
>Ga0265297_10011560_pt1 | contig 10782 bp, 9 predicted proteins | sample Munlanlwell13791_FD_192502 | JGI IMG/M metagenome (GOLD analysis project Ga0265297, IMG submission 192502) | Leachate microbial communities from a municipal landfill in Southern Ontario, Canada - Leachate well 137-91 | ecosystem: Engineered > Solid waste > Landfill > Unclassified | place...
CAACGAGGGCAAGCTGATCGCCGTCTGCGCCGCTGATGACAGTGAGCGCCTGCTCACCGCCATGCGTGCCCACCCGCTCGGCCGCGCGGCCGCCGTGATCGGCCGGGTGGTGGCGGACGGCAACCGTTTCGTGCAGATGCAGACCCGCTTCGGCGGCCGCCGGATGGTCGACTGGCTGTCCGGCGAACAGCTGCCCAGGATTTGCTGAAATGCTGACCTACTACCAGCGCAACAAGGCCCATGCCCGCGGGTTGCGGGGCCGGATGACGGAGGCGGAGCAGAGGCTTTGGTTCCATCTGCGGCGTGACCAACTGGGTGTGCGGTTCTATCGGCAACGACCGCTTGGGCCCTACATTGTTGACTTCTACTCGCCGAAGGCGCGATTGGTGACCGAGTTGGATGGCAGCCAGCATTTCGAGCCGAGGCATCGTGCACGGGATGCGGTACGGGATGGCTGGCTGCAGTCGCAGGGGATCGTGGTTTTGCGCTTCGATGACCGGCAGGCCCTGCTGGAAACAGAGGCGGTTCTGGAGGTGATTCTTGCGGCGGTGCAGAAGGCCATGGGTGGAGAAATCCCCCTCACCCCCCCTTTGGAAAAGGGGGGAGACAACCGCACGCCACCGGACGGTTCCCCCCTTTGCAAAAGGGGGGATAGGGGGGATTTAGCGACCTTGCCCAAGGAGGCTGACTGACCCATGCGCATCCTGCTCATCAGCCATGCCTTCAACAGCCTGACCCAGCGCCTCTACGTCGAGCTGGCCGGCCAGGGCCATGAGGTCTCGGTCGAGTTCGACATCAACGACAGCGTCACCACCGAGGCGGTCGAGCTGTTCCGGCCCGACCTGATCCTGGCGCCCTACCTGCGCCGGGCCATCCCGGAGGCGATCTGGCGTTCGCATCTATGCCTGATCGTCCACCCCGGCCCGGTCGGCGACCGCGGCCCCTCGGCCCTGGACCGCGCCATCCTGCGCGGCGAGAGCGAGTGGGGGGTGACGGTGCTGCAGGCCGAGGCCGAGATGGACGCCGGCCCGGTCTGGGCCAGCGAAAACTTCGCCATGCGCCCGGCCGGCAAGTCCAGCCTGTACCGCAACGAGGTCACCGAGGCGACGGTGCGTGCGCTGGGCACGGCGCTGGCCCGCCTGCCCGACTACCGGGCCGGGCGCTGGCAGCCTATCCGGCCGCCGCTCGGGCCGCTGCTGCCGCTGCTCGGCCAGGCCGAGCGCGCCATAGACTGGGCACGCGACGACACCGCCACGGTGCTGCGCAAGATCGCCGCCGCCGACGGCTTCCCCGGCGTCGCCGACCAGCTGTTCGGCCAGGACTGCCATCTATATGACGCCCGCGCCTTTGCCGCCAGCGGCCGGCCCGGCGAACTGATCGGCCGGGCTGGCGCCGGCATCGTCCGGGCCACGGTCGACGGCGCGGTCCGGATCGGCCATTGCCGGCGCCGCGATGGTCTGGCCATCAAGCTGCCGAGCGTGCAGGCCTTTCCGGAGGCGGACGAACTGCCGGAGCTGGCCGCCGACGACGGCGTCATCCGCTATCGCGAGGAGGGCGCCGTCGCCATCCTGGAATTCGATTTCTACAACGGCGCCATGGCCCCGGCCGACTGCCAGGCCCTGCTGGCGGCCTATCGGGCGGCCCTGCAGCGGCCGACCCGGGTGATCGTCCTGGCCGGCGGGGCCGACTTCTTCAGCAACGGCCTGGACCTCAAGCGCATCGAGGCGGCCGGGTCGCCGGCCGACGAGTCCATGCGCAACATCGAGGCCATGGACGACCTCTGCCAGGCCATCATCGAGACCGGCAGCCACCTCACCGTGGCGGCGCTCAGGGGCAATGCCGGCGCCGGCGGCGCCTTCCTGGCCCTGGCGGCCGACCGGGTGTGGGCGCGCGACGGCGTCATCCTCAACCCGCACTACAAGAACATGGGCAACCTGTACGGCTCGGAATACTGGACCTACCTGCTGCCCAGGCGGGTGGGCGCGGACCACGCCGGCGCCATCATGGCCCACCGCCTGCCCCTGGGGGTGGCCGAGGCGGTCGCGCTGGGTTTCATCGACGGCCATTTCGGCGCTGCCCCGGCCGAATTCCTGGACCGGGTGGTGGCCGAGGCGGTCGCGCTGGCCGCCGCACCTGACTTCGCCGAACGGCTGGCGGAGAAACGCGCCCAACGTGCCGTCGACGAGGCGGCCCGGCCGCTGGCCGACTACCGCGCCGCGGAGCTCAGGCACATGCGGCGCAATTTCTACGGCTTCGATCCCAGCTACCACGTGGCGCGCCACCACTTCGTGCACAAGACGCCACTGTCCTGGACGCCGCGCCACCTGGCGGCGCACCGGGAACTGGGCTGGCGGGTGCCGGAGGAAGAACGGGAAATCGTCATTCCCGCGTAGGGCGGATGAGCGCAGCGCTCATCCGCCCTACATGCTTGGTTTTGAGGCTCAGGACGACTTGATCAGGGTGCCGACGCCCTGGTCGGTCATGATCTCCAGCAGCAGGGCGTGCTCGACCCGGCCGTCGATGATGTGGACGTTCTTCACCCCGCTCTTGGCGGCATCCAGGGCCGAGCCGATCTTGGGCAGCATGCCGCCGGACAGGGTGCCGTCGGCGACCAGTTCGTCGATCCGCTTGGGCGTGAGGCCGGTGAGCAGGTTGCCGTCCTTGTCGAGCACGCCGGGGGTGTTGGTGAGCAGGACCAGCTTCTCGGCCTTGAGCACCTCGGCCAGCTTGCCGGCCACCACGTCGGCGTTGATGTTGTAGGTCTCGCCCTCTTCGCCGACGCCGATCGGGGCGATCACCGGGATGAAGTCGCCGGAATCCAGGAAGGCGATCAGGCTGGGGTCGATCTTGGTGATCTGGCCGACCTGACCGATGTCGATCAGGTCGCCCGGGATGTCCTTGTTCGCCATCATCAGCTTCTTGGCCCGGATGAAGCGGCCGTCCTTGCCGGTCACACCCACCGCCTTGCCGCCGGCCTGGTTGATCAGGTTGACGATCTCCTTGTTGACCTGGCCGCCCAGGACCATCTCGACCAGTTCCATGGTCTCGGCGTCGGTCACCCGCATACCCTGGATGAATTTGCCTTCCTTGCCGACCCGCTTCAGGAGGTCCTCGATCTGCGGGCCGCCGCCGTGCACCACCACCGGGTTGAGGCCGACCAGCTTGAGCAGGACCACGTCGCGGGCGAAGGCGGCCTTGAGCACGGGGTCGGTCATGGCGTTGCCGCCGTACTTGATCACCACGGTCTTGTCCCAGAAGCGCTGGATGTAGGGCAGCGCCTCGGCGATGACCCTGGCCTTGTCGGCGGCGGAGATGTGGGAGAGGGGCATGGCGATTCACCGTGGCTGTTGAGTCAGCCGATTTTACAAAAGAAAAGGGCGGCCGCAGCCGCCCTTTTGTACCACGGCCGCCGTCTATTCGATGGTCAGCCGCCGGGTCGCCGAAACCGCCCGCTTGGGCAGAGTCAGCTCCAGCACGCCGTTGTCGAACCTGGCCTTGGCGCCGGCCTCGTCGACATCCTGGCCGAGGCTGAAGCTGCGCGACACCTTGCCGTAGTAACGCTCGCTGTGGATGACCTTTTCGCCTTCCTTCTGCTCGCTCTCGCGCTTGACTTCGGCCGCGATGGTGACCATGCCGGCCTCGACGTTGACGTGGATATCCTCCTTCTTCACGCCCGGCATCTCGGCATGCACGGTATAGGACTTGTCGTTTTCCTTGACGTCCATCTTGATCTCGACCGCGGGCTCGCCGCCGGAATAACGCACCGGACGGACGAAGAAGCCCTTCATCAGGTCATCGAACAGATTGTCAACTGCAAACGGATCACGACGTACGATGTTTGTCATGGTCTATCTCCTTTCTTCAATCTGGTTCGGCGACTGCCTCACCTGGTACATTAAATATAGCCGATGCTGGTACTTCAAGACCCCCGTATCTCATTAATTTGTTTGATAAAAACGTCAATTGCGGGGGTATCATGAGGGCGGGGAAGGGCAACCAAGCCACTGGGGTTTTCCCGGTCGACAGAAGTAGACCCGACCAAGACGTAATTCTTTTATTTCCGAGGAGATGGACATGAATCGCAAGCAGAACATCACCCTGCCCCTGATCGCCGGCTTCCTTGCCGGCCTGGTCGTGCTGCCGGCCGCGGCCGCCGACAATCCGTTCGCGGCACGTGCCTCGGCGGACGGCTACCGGATCGCAGCTGCCGAAGCCAAGTGTGGTGAAGGCAAGTGTGGTGCTGCCATGGGCATGGGCGACAGCACGAAGGCCGACCCTGGCAAGACTACCGCCGAGAAGGCCGTGACCGAGAAGACCAAGGTCAAGGCGAAAGCCAAGACTAAGACCAAGGCCAAGACCACGGAAGCGACGATGAAGTGCGGCGAAGGCAAGTGTGGCGCCGCGATGGGCATGACCGAGCAGGACAAGGCCAAGATGCAGAAGTCCGAAGAGGGCAAGTGCGGCGGCAGCAAGAAGTAACCGGATTGCCGATCGGCCGGCCCCGCGGCGAGTGCGCGGGGTCGCGCCGGACAGCCGGCGATGGGCCTCAGTTCGTCATTAAGCCCCGGATCATGTAGTAGAGCAGCGCGGCCATGATCGCCGAGGCCGGCACGGTGATCACCCAGGCGGCGGCGATGCGCAGGAGTTGCGAGCGCTTGACCAGCTCCTGGCGGTAGATCTTCTTCAGGCCCTTGCGCTCCATCTTGGAGAAATGGGCCGGGTCCAGATGCAGTTTTGCTTGTTCCTTCAGTTCCGCCAGCAGGCGGCCCTTTTCCTCGATCGAGGCCGGCCGGAACCGGGCCATGAAGGCGTTGATCGCTTCCTGGTCGTCCTCGGCATGGTGGGCCATGATCACCTCCATGATGCGGGCGTAATTGCTTTTCAGATACTCGCGCAGGAAGCCGACCCCGAATACGCCGCCCACTGCGATGTGGGTCGAGCTGACTGGCAGGCCAAGCTGGGAGGCGACGATCACCGTGATGGCGGCCGACATGGCGATGCAGAAGGCACGCATCTGGTCCAGTTCGGTGATCTCCGAGCCGATGGTGCGGATCACCTTGGGTCCGTACAGGCCAAGCCCGACGGCGATGCCGATGGCGCCCACCACCATGACCCAGAGCGGGATGGTGGCCTTCTGACCGACTTGGGCGCCGCCGTGTACGATCACGTCGCTGATCGCCGCCAACGGACCGACCGCGTTGGCGACGTCGTTGGCGCCGTGGGCGAAGCTGAGCAGGGCGGCGGAAAAGATCAGCGGCGTGGTGAACAGCTGGTTGACGCTCTGTTTGGGCGTTTCGCCGGTCAACCGCCGGTTGGCGGCGATCGGCCCGACCAGCAGGTAGGCAACGACCCCGATCACCAGGCCAATCAGGGTGGCAGTGAGGAAATCCACCTTCCAAACCTTGTTGAGTCCCTTGAGGATCAGGTAGGTACTGAATGCCCAGGCCATGATGGCCACCAGCAGGGGCACCATCCTGCGGCCGGCGGCGATCATGTCCGGCTTGTAGGTGATGGTGCGCTTGACCAAGTACAGGAAGGCCGCCGCTACCACGCCGCCCAACACCGGCGAGATCACCCAGCTGGCGGCGATAGTGCCCATCTTGGTCCAGTTGGCGACGTCGAAGCCGCTGGCGGCGATGCCCGCGCCCAGGACGGCACCGACGATGGAATGGGTGGTGGAGACCGGGGCGCCCATGGCGGTGGCGATGTTCAGCCACAGGGCGCCGGCCAGCAGGGCCGACATCATCAGCCAGACGAAGGAGTCGCCGCTGCCGACCCGGCTCTGGTCGATGATGCCGTTGCGGATGGTTTCTACCACGTCGCCACCGGCGATCAGGGCGCCGGCGGCCTCGAAGGTCGCCGCGAGGACCAGAGCGCCGGTCAGGGTCAGGGCCTTGGAGCCGACGGCCGGGCCGACGTTGTTGGCAACATCGTTGGCGCCGATGTTCATCGCCATGTAGCCGCCGATCATGGCGGCGATGACCAGCATCAGGTTGCCATCCCCCTCGCCGCGCATGGCGACGAACAACATCACTCCGACGATGAAGAGCAGGCCGATGCCGAGTCGGAACAGTTCATTCTGGCCGGGTTTGGTGGCTTTTTCGATTTCGTTGAGGTGCTTGAATTCCATAAGCCGCCGGTCGCGCATAATCAGATACGGTTATCGATTATCGTTGATCCATCGGTTGTCACAAAATTTTCATCCAATCGTCATAACATCATGGCAACTCCAATACGCGGAGGCAGAGATGTCCGCCACCATACTGGTCGTCGAAGACGAACCCGGGATACAGGAAGTACTGAAATTCAACCTGTCGTTGCAGGGCCATGACGTGATCGTGGCCGGCGACGGCGAGGACGCGCTGAACCTGCTGCGCGGCGCCCTGCCGGACATCATCCTGCTCGACTGGATGCTGCCCGGCATGTCCGGCGTCGATGTCGCCCGCCGGGTGCGCGGCGACAGCCGCCTGAAGGGCATCCCGATCATCATGCTGACCGCGCGCGCCGACGAGCGCGACAAGGTACTCGGGCTCGACACCGGCGCCGACGACTACATCACCAAGCCGTTCTCGCCGCGCGAGCTGATGGCCCGGATCAAGGCCGTGTTGCGTCGACGGGCGCCCGAGATGACCGAGGATCTGGTCGAGGTCGGTGGCCTGCGCCTGGACCCGGCCAGCCACCGGGTTTTCGGTGGCGACACCGCCCTGGACCTGGGGCCGACCGAATTCCGTCTGCTGCACTTTTTCATGACCCACCCGGAGCGGGTCTATTCCCGCTCCCAGTTGCTCGACCACGTCTGGGGCGACCATGTCTTCGTCGAGGAACGCACCGTCGACGTCCATATCCGCCGCCTGCGCAGCGCCCTGGAGGCCTCGGGCCATGACCGCCTGATCCAGACCGTGCGGGGGGCCGGTTATCGGCTTTCGGCCACTTTGAACTAAACTGCGTTCTCCCCGAAAAAAACACTCCTTACACATGCGGGAATTCTGGTGGCACCGCCTCCCGGCCGCGGCCGGATTTGGTCTGATCTTCCTGATCTTTCTCGCCAGCCACGGGCTGGTGGTGGCCCTGTCGGTCACGCTGCTGGTGCTGCTGGCCTATCTGCTGCGCCATCTATGGCAGTTGGCCCAGCTCGATTCCTGGTTGATGCATCCCGATCGTCCGGCGCCCAGGGGGGTCGGTGAATGGGGCGATGTCTTTTACCGGCTCGGCAAGTTGTGGCGCCTGCGCCGGGACGGCCAGGATGTCGCCATGGCCAGCCTGGAACAGATGCTGCAGGCCACCCGCTCGCTGCCCGACGGCGTGGTCATACTCGACCAGCGCGACCGCATCGCCTGGCTGAACGATGCCGCCGAGCGCTACCTCGGCCTTTCCCGCACGCGCGACATCGGCCAGTTCGTCTATTACCTGCTGCGTAATTCCCGCTTCGTCGAATGGCTGACCCTGGACGACCTGTCGCAGTCCCTGCGCATGCGTGCGCCGGCCAAACCCGAGACCACGCTCAACCTGCAGATGGTCAGGGTATCGCTCGACCAGCGCATGCTGTTGGCCCACGACATCACCGAACTGGAGCGAGTCGACGCCATGCGGCGCGACTTCGTCGCCAATGTCTCGCATGAACTGCGCACGCCGGTGACGGTGATCGCCGGCTTCCTGGAGACCTTCGACGAGATGGAGCGGCCCGATCCCGAAGGGGTCAAGAAGCACGTCCACCTGATGCGCGAGCAGTCCGACCGGATCCGCCACCTGCTCGACGACCTGCTGGCGCTGGCCCGGCTGGAAGGCGAACAGGACATGAAGAACGAGACCGTCGACGTGTCCGGCATGGCCGGGGCGCTGGCCGACGAGGCGCGTTCACTGAGCCAGGGACGCCACGAGATCCGGCTCGAGATGAGTACGCGGGCCAAGCTAATCGGCAGCAGTCTGGAACTACACAGTGCCTTCGGCAACCTGGTCAGCAATGCCGTGCGCTATACCCCGGCGGGCGGTCGCATCACCCTGCGCTGGGCACTCACGGAAGGCAACGGCGCCGAATTTTCGGTCAGCGATACCGGCGAGGGCATCGAGCCGCAGCATATCCCGCGCCTGACCGAGCGGTTCTACCGGGTCGACCGGGGCCGCTCGCGCGCCACCGGCGGCACCGGACTGGGCCTGGCCATCGTCAAGCACGTGCTGCAGCGGCACCAGGGCAAGTTGAAGGTGGAGAGCGCGCTGGGCAAGGGCAGCACCTTCACGGCGCTGTTGCCGGCCGATCGGGTCATCCCGGAGCCGGCCCCAGGCGTGCCGCCAACGCCTGAATCAGCCGCGGCCTGAGATCGGCCACGGTCGCTGCCGTCGCGGCGGGGTTCCTGGCTGCGGCCCAGACGGCATCGGGAAAGTGGCGGTCGCCGGCAAACCGGGGAATCACATGCCAGTGCAGGTGCGGCACCAGGTTGCCCAGGCTGGCCAGGTTGATCTTGTCCGGGTTGAGCACCTCGCGCAGCGCGTCCTCGACCTTGAGCACGGCGATCATCATGCGCTGCCGGCTCGCCGGCGGCAGGTCGGTCATCTCCTTGACATGCGCATTCAGGATCACTCGGCAGAAGCCCGGATAGTCGGGATCGCCGACCAGGATCACCCGGCAGAAGTCGTCGCGCCAGAGGATGTCCTGGCCCGCCGTGTCGCAGAGCGGGCAAGCGCTCACAACAGGACCTTCTCGACCACGTCGCCCCGGTTGGCCCGGGCGACGAAGTCCGCCAGCCAGTTCTTGCCCAGGAGGTTCTTCGCCAGTTCGATGACGATGTAGTCGGCCTCGGTGCCGGCCTCGTCGCCGTAGCGCGCCAGGCCCTGCAGGCAGGACGGGCAGGAGGTCAGCAGCTTGACCTGGCTGCCCGGGCTGTCCGCGCGCAGGCCGTCGGCGACCCGGATGATCTCCTCCGACTTGCGGAATTTCACCTGGGTGGCGATGTCCGGCCGGTTGGCCGCGAAGGTGCCGGCCTCGCCGCAGCAGCGCTCGGACAACTTCACGTCGGCGCCGAGCAGGGCCTTGGCGGTGTTGAGCGGATTGCCCAGCTTCATCGGGGTGTGGCAGGGGTCGTGGTACATGTAGCGCACCCCGCTCACGCCTTCGAGCTTCACCCCCTTCTCGGCCAGGTATTCGTGGATATCCATGAGCCGGCAGCCGGGGAAGATCTTGCCGAATTCGTACTTCAGCAACTGGTCCATGCAGGTGCCGCAGGACACCAGGACGGTCTTGATGTCGAGGTAGTTGAGGGTGTTGGCGACGCGGTGGAACAGGACCCGGTTGGCCGTGGTGATGGCCTCGCCGCGCTCGCGGTCGCCGACCGAGATCTGCGGATAGCCGCAGCACAGGTAGCCGGGCGGCAGCACGGTCTGGGCGCCGACCTCGTGCAACATCGCCAGGGTGGCCAGGCCGACCTGGGAGAACAGGCGCTCCGAGCCGCAACCCGGGAAATAGAACACCGCCTCGGTATCGTCGCCGTTGCTCTTGTCCGGGTTGCGCAGGATGGGGATGACCTTGGCGTCTTCGAGGCCGAGCAGGGCGCGCCCGGTCTTGTTGGGCAGGCCGCCGGGCAGCGGCCGGTTGAGGAAGTGGATGACCTGTTCGGCCACCGGCGGCCTGCCGACCGAGGCGGGCGGCAGGCGCTTCTGGCCGCGGTCCAGGCCCAGGCGGTGGACCATCTGGTAGCCCAGGCGCTGGCCGAAATAGCCGAACTCGATCAGGCCCTTGCGCAGGAAGCGGATGGCGCGGTCGTCGGTGCTGTTGAGGAACCACTGGGCCAGGCTGCTCATCAGGCGCGGCTTCTTCTTGCCGGTGCTCTTGAGCAGATGGCGCATGGCCATGGAGACGTCGCCGAAGTCGATGTCGACCGGGCAGGGGTTGACGCACTTGTGGCACACCGTGCAGTGCTCGGCGACGTCGTCGAACTCGTCGAAATGCCTGAGCGAGACGCCGCGCCGGGTCTGCTCCTCGTACAGGAAGGCCTCGATCAGGAGCGAGGTGGCGAGGATCTTGTTGCGCGGCGAATAAAGCAGGTTGGCGCGCGGCACATGGGTGTTGCACACCGGCTTGCACTTGCCGCAGCGCAGGCAGTCCTTGATCGAGTCGGCGATGGCGCCGATCTCGGACTGTTCCATGATCAGGGATTCCGTTTCCAGCAGGCTGAAGCTGGGCGTGTAGGCGTTCGACAGGTCGCCGCCGTGGGCCAGCTTGCCCTTGTTGAAGCGGCCCTCGGGGTCGACCTGGCGCTTGTAGTCGGCGAACGCGGCGATGGCCGCCTCGGGCAGGTATTCCAGCTTGGTGATGCCGATGCCGTGCTCGCCCGAGATCACCCCGCCGAGGTCGACGGCCAGCTTCATGATCCGCGCCACCGCGGCGTTGGCGGCGGCCAGCATGGCGTAGTCGTCGGAGTTGACCGGGATATTGGTGTGCACGTTGCCGTCGCCGGCGTGCATGTGCAGGGCGACGAAGACCCGGCCCTTGAGCACCTGCTTGTGGATGCGGTCGCAGGCGGTCAGGACCGGTTCGTACTCGCGCCCGGTGAACAGCTGGCGCAGTTCGTTGCGCACCTCCTTGCGCCAGGAGATGCGGTCCTCGTGCAACTGCACGGCGCGGAACACCGGCTCCTCGTCCAGGCGCTCGAGGCGGTCGAGCCAGCGCCCCCGTACCCGTTCGATCAGGGCGAGGGCGCGGGTGCGCCGCTCCTCGGTGAGCTGGGGGTCGGCGCTGACGTCGTCTTCCTGCTCGAACAGGGGCAGGCGGCCCTTGAAGAAGGTCTCCAG
>Ga0265297_10011561_pt1 | contig 10782 bp, 8 predicted proteins | sample Munlanlwell13791_FD_192502 | JGI IMG/M metagenome (GOLD analysis project Ga0265297, IMG submission 192502) | Leachate microbial communities from a municipal landfill in Southern Ontario, Canada - Leachate well 137-91 | ecosystem: Engineered > Solid waste > Landfill > Unclassified | place...
AAACCGGACAATCTCACCAGCTTTGGAACATAAGCGCCCGGTTTTATTTAATGTTTCAATTTTTTTGGCAGGTTTCCAAGATCGTTCAGAGGCCGAAAAAGAGATGCTGAAAATTTTTGCCGAAGCAGAAAGGTCTGGTAATGTTATTTTGGTTTTTGACGACATTTATAATTTGATAACAGGATTTCAAACCCTAGGTTCGTCGTTTTTGAGTTTGGCGGAGAACTGTCTTGAAAGAGGGGTTTTTCAAATTGTTGCTTTGACAACTACGGATGTCTATCATCGTTTTTTAGCTAAAAACTCTGGTTTGATGAATTTGTTTGACCGAGTTTTAGTAGGAGAAATAGGCTATGAAAATTTGATACAAAGTTTAGAAGAAACAGTTTGGCAACTTGAAGCTCGAGAGAAAATATTTTTTACTTATCAAGCTTTAAAAGAAATTGTCGCCGATGCGGATAATTATTTTGGAGAAAGTTCTTCGGGAGATAAGGCGGTTGATTTGATGTCAGAAATTGTTCCCTGGATTTTATCTCAAGGTCTTGAAAAAATAGGACGGCAAGAAGTCCAAAAATTTATTTCGACAAAAACCAAGGTGCCTCTTGGTGAGATTGATCAAGGGGAAAAAATAAAACTGCAAAATTTAGAATCGGAAATTCACAAAAGAGTAATCGGTCAAGACGAGGCTGTTCGCTTGGTTGCCGGAGCTTTACGGCGATCTAGGGCCGGGGTTCGAAATCTTAACCGCCCAATTGGTTCTTTTCTTTTTTTGGGACCAACTGGAGTTGGAAAAACCGAGACGGCTAAAGCCCTATCCGAAGTTTTTTTTGGAGGTGAGGCAAATTTGCTTCGATTAGACATGTCAGAATTTCAGACAGCGGATGCTTTAACAAAACTCATCGGTTCTTTTGAAACTGGACAGACGGGAATTTTGGTGGATTTATTGAGGGAACATCCCTATGGTGTTTGCTTGCTTGATGAGTTTGAAAAAACCAACCGAGATGTGCTTAACTTGTTCTTGCAGATTTTGGACGAAGGGATCTTCTCAGATATGAGTGGAAAGAAGGTCAATGCTCGCAATATTATATTTATTGCGACTTCCAACGCTGGGGCTGAATTGATTTGGGAAAATTTTCGCCAAGGTTTAGAAGTCAAAAAGATTTCAAATGATCTGATTGATCACATTGTCACTCGTGGAATCTTTCGTCCGGAGTTGCTGAATCGTTTTGACGCGGTTGTTGTTTTTGAACCATTGTCAAAGGAGGCTTTAATCGGGATTTCCAAGCTTTTGCTTCAAAAATTAGCCAAACGACTTTCTGTTCAGGGTTTTGAATTAACCATAACAGATGACTTAGTTCTTTTGGTGGCGACACTTGGGGCCAATAAAGTTTTTGGCGCTCGTCCAATGCAACGTTTTATCCAAGATAACATAGAACAACAAATTGCCGAAGGGGCGATTTCGGGAGTCTTGACCGCGGGGAGCAACGTTTCATTTGAGACTCAGCCGAAGCTCAAGCTAGTTGAAAATAAAAATTAAAAAATGAAAAAAAATGGAAATATAAAGATATTCGATTATCTGGTCACGACAATTTTTTTTGTTGGAACTTTTTTGTTTACAGGAGCTCTTTTAGCTTATTTGGGAGATTTTTTCTATGCTAAAACTTTTGGCGAAAATTCCTTTGAATACAAAGCGGCTTTGGCGCAGGTTGATACTGGAACTTTTTTTGGCGATTTGCCCGAAGAAAAAAATGACAAGTCTCTTTTTTCTTATCAAATCAAAGATCAAAATGATTTATCCTTATCGGCACAGGCTTATTTGGTATCTGATCTCGAGACGGGGGAAGTTATTTTAAGCAAGAATAAAGATTTTCCTGTTCCAATCGCCTCCATTACAAAATTGATGACAGCTTTGGTCTCCTTGGAAACAATTAACCCAAAAGAAAAGATTGGGATTTCTTCGATTGCCTTGGCAACTTACGGCGATAGCGCAGATTTTAAAGCTGGAGACGAACTAAACTTTGAGACAATTCTTTACCCATTGCTTTTAGAATCCAGTAACGACGCGGCTGAGGCTTTGGCCGAGAAAATTGGTCGAGGTGAATTTTTGAAGACAATGAATCAACGAGCTCTTGAATTGGGAATGATTAGCACTCACTTTGAAGATCCCAGCGGCTTGTCTCCTCTTAATGTTTCTTCGGCTGAGGATTTATTAAAATTGACTGATTATATTTATCATAATCAAAGTTTTCTTTTGGATATTACAAAATTAAAAAAATATCAGTGGGGACGTTTTTCTTGGCTGAATCGGAACAATTTGACGGAAATGGAATATTACGTTGGTGGTAAAAATGGTTACACCGATGAAGCAAACCGAACTTTGGTCTCTTTATTCAAACTGCCCTTGTCTGAGAAAGGAGATCGGACGGTTGTTCTGGTTTTATTAGGAAGCGAAAACCGTCAAGCTGACACTAAAAAAATCATTAAATATTTATTTCAGAGCGTTGTTTATCGCTAATACAAAGTTTTAATTCGGAATTATCTTAGTTTTTGTTTTTTCTTAATTTTTGGTTATATTTAATTTGTCCATGAAAAATTTTTGGCAAAAAATAGAAAAGCCATTTTTTGTACTGGCTCCAATGTATGATGTAACGGACGAAGCTTTTCGGGCGATGTTTGTTAAATATAGTAAAAAATCAAAACAAGGGAGTTGGCCCCTAGTTTTATTTACAGAGTTTGTTTCAGCTGATGGGTTGGTTAGCAAGGCAGGACAATTAAAACTTTTACGGGAACTTTACTTTACCGAAGAAGAGCATCCAATCGTGGCGCAAATTTTTGGCGCGCGACCGGAAAATATTGAAAAAGCGACCAAATTGATCAAAGAACTTGGGTTTGATGGGGTCGATATAAACATGGGTTGTCCCGATAAAACTATTGAAAAACAGGGGGCTGGAGCGGGGTTAATTAAAAAACCCGAGCTAGCTAAAGAAATTATTTTAGCGGCTAAACGTGGCGCTGGTTTGATGCCAGTTTCGATCAAGACTCGTCTTGGTTATAATAAAATTAATTTGCCTTGGCTAAAAACAATTTTAGAGACAAAGCCTGCGGCGATGACTGTTCATTTGAGGACTCGTAAAGAAATGTCTTTGTCTGTTGCTCATTGGGAAATTTTTCCAGAAATTGTCCAGATGGCAAAGAGTGCTGGCGTTATCATAATTGGGAATGGTGATGTTGTAGAAGTTTCCAAGGGTCTGGTTAAATCAAGGGAATCTGGGGCTGATGGAATTATGATTGGTCGGGGCGCTTTCGGCCGACCATGGTTGTTTTCTAAAACGAAAACCAAATTAGCCCCAAGGGAATGTTTAGAAATAATGAAGGAGCAAACGGAAAAATTTTGGGAATTATATGGTCCTACAACAACAAATCAAAAACTCTTTGGCGGACATCAGAAAAACTTTGCTATTATGAAAAAACATTTTAAAGCTTACGCCAGCGGGTTTCCTGGATCGTCCGATTTGCGTGTGCGGTTAATGTCTGCCAGTAACCCAAAAGAAGTCAAAAAAATTTTGGAAAAAGAGAAAATTTCTCAGTAATTTTTATTTAATCAAAACAATCTTGCAAAATATTGTTTGATCGTTTAAGATTTTTACAGAAAGGAGGGATAGACTGTGAAAAGTCTTTTCAAGATGTTTAAATCGATTTTCTCCATCGTTTTCTTTGTTGGGGTCAGTCTCGCTTGGGTCTTGGTTTTTGGGTGGAAGGATTGGGATGGGGCCCTGGATGGAGAGCGAGAATAAAAAATCCCTCTGTTTTCTCGCCTGGCGTTTTCTCGTTAGGCGAGTTTTTTTGTTGTAAGTTGCCTTTGATTAAGTTATTCTATCGTTAGGAAGGAGAAACTGACATGGTAAAGAAAAAGAAGTGCGGTTTCCTTTGGTTCTTTTTGGAAGGCTTAATCTTGTTTGGGGCGGAGATTGCCCTGTCTTTTTTGATGAGATGTTTTCGCTTACCGCGAGAATGGCCAAATTCTTGAATTTAGATAAAGGCGTGTTCGCTCGGTACTGAAATATCGGGCGATTTTCTTTTTCTCTTTTTTTGATATAATTCTCCTATGCCCGAACAGGTTTTATATCGTAAATATCGCCCCCAAAAATTTAGCGAAGTATTGGGCCAAGAGCAGATTACTCAGGTTTTGGAGGCCTCAATCCAGAATGGGAAGTTGGCCCAATCTTATCTTTTTGCTGGACCGCGAGGAACTGGCAAAACAAGCGTGGCTAGGCTTTTGGCAAAAATGTTGGGTTGTTCAAGCCGAGACCTTTTTGAAATTGACGGCGCTTCCAACCGGGGAATTGATGAAATTCGCGCCCTGCGTGAAGCGGTCAATACTTTGCCGTTTGAATCGCCATATAAGGTTTATATTATTGATGAAGTGCACATGCTGACAAAGGACGCTTTTAATGCCTTGCTAAAAACTCTTGAAGAACCACCGTCATACGTTATTTTTATTTTAGCGACAACTGAGCCACATAAGGTTATTGAAACAATTATTTCACGTTGTCAGACTCATTACTTTAAAAAACCCAGTTTGGAAATTTTGAAGAAACTGGTTTTGGGGGTGGCAAAAAAAGAAGGGATCAGCTTGGCGGAAGAAGTGGCTTCCCTCTTGGCTTTTTTGGGTGATGGTTCTTTTCGCGATACGCTTGGTCTTTTGCAGAAAGTCATTGGGTATTCTCCAGATAAAAAAATTTCCCTTGAAGAAGTCCGCCGAATTACCGGAGCGCCTTCTTTTGAGCTTGTCTCCAACTTTGTAATGGCTTTGGCTGAAGAAAATCTCGATGAAGCGTTATCTGTTTTAGGGAAGGCAACAGCTGAATCTATTGAGATAAAAATGTTTTTAAAATTGGCAATGAGAGAAATGCGCCTAATTATCTTGTCTGTTTTTTCCCCTCGCTTAAAAAACCAAACTGCTGAAGATTTGAGCGAAGAATCAAGATCTTTTTTAACAAAATCATCGTCTGAAGTTTCGGTTGGAGCGCGCAGGCTGGCATCAGCCTTGCGTGAGTTCTTGGAAATTTATAACCAGATTGGAGAAAGTTTTTTGGCCCAAATTCCAGTCGAGCTAGCCTTGGTTAAGGTTTTTGGCGGCGAGAAATAGTGCATTTGCCCGATTGGTTTTGAGTAGTAAGAAAGTGGGGTTTTATGAAAGAAAAACCCCGCTTTTTCGTATTAAGTTTTTAAGAGAGGAAAATTAACTTTTATCATTTTTAATCATTAGAAAATTTCTATTTAGGCTGAAAAAATAAAATTATGAGCAAGAAAAAGTATTTTAGCCGATTGTTAAAGTGGATTCTAAACAACAAAAAACAAGCTGGGTTGTCGTTGGTGGTTTTGTTACTTTTTAGTTTTTTGGGTTATAAATATTTATTTAACAAAGAGGGTGAGACTCGTTATGTTTTGGCGGCAGTTGAAAAACAGACGATTGTTTCAACGGTCAGCGGTAGTGGACAAGTTTCTGCTTCTCATCAAATTGATTTGAAGGCTAAAACGTCAGGACAAATAACGGCTGTTTATGTTAAAACCGGCGATAAGGTTAAGGCTGGGCAATTAATTGCAAAAATTGATTCGCGCGATGCAGAAATTGCTTTAGAGAACGCTAGAATTTCCTACGAAAAACTAACGGCGCCCGCCGATACCTTGGACTTGCTTCAAGCTAAAAACTCTCTTCAAACAGTCAAAGAATCAAAAAGTAGAGCCGAAAATGACTTGGTCAAAAGTTATGAAAGTGGTTTTAGCAATGTTGCTGATGCCTATTTAAATTTACCAGAAATTATTACAGACTTGAAAAGTCTTTTTTACAGTCGGGGTTCAATCTTATACGAAGCAGATATATATTATGTTAGCAGTGAAGCTAAAGATTTGCGGCAAGCGGCTCTCCGCAGTCTTTCACTTGCCGAAGATTCATACAAGGCGAGTTTTGAAATTTATAAAACGGTTAACCGTTCCAGCGCGACTTCAAGTTTGGAAAACTTAATCAAGGAAACTTACAAATCTACCCTTCTTCTTTCCCAGGCTGTTAAGGATGCTAAAAATGCGGTTGATGAAGTTTATGACGAAATGCCAGAAGACGAAAGAGCTAATAAAATTGGCGATACCAAGACAGATATTAGTAATTGGACTTCCAAAGTTAATGGCCATTTAACAGAGTTGCTCTCGTCTAAAGATTCAATAAAAAATGGCAAAGAAGAGATTATCAGCTTGTCTAGACAAATTAGAGAGAAAGAAGAATCTTTGCTTGACTTGGAAAATGGGGCGGATGCTTTGGATGTGCGCGCTCAAGGCTTGTCTTTGCAACAAAAGCAAAATGATTATGAAGATTATTTTATTCGAGCGCCGTTTGATGGAACAATTGCTCAATTAAACGTGAAGGTTTACGACGAAGCCAGTGGGAGTATTGGTATTCTTATTACGGAAAAGAAAATTGCCGAAGTTTCTTTAAACGAGGTTGATATTGTTAAGGTGGCAGTTGGACAAAATGTGACTTTGACCTTTGATGCGGTTGAAGATCTTACGATCGTCGGAACGGTCAGTGAAGTTGATCAAGTTGCTTCAGTCTCTCAGGGGGTTGTCAGTTACAATGTTAAAATTGCTTTTGACACAATCGATAACCAAATTAAACCTGGAATGAGCGTTAGTGCAATAATCGCAACCGATGTGGCGGAGGATGTGCTTGCAATTTCCAGCTCGGCCATTAAGGAGCAAGGTGGTATTTATACGGTAGAAGTTGCGGATTCTGAAGCTAATCTTGATAGCCAAGGAGTTATTCTAACCTCTTTGCCGATTGTTCAGACTGTTGAAATTGGATTAACCGATGACACCTCGACCGAAATTAAATCAGGCCTAAAAGAAGGGGACAAGGTGGTCATTAGAACAATTGCTTCAAACTCTGGCAGTAACAGCTCCGATTCAAAATCAAACAATAAATCAGCGACTAGTCTTCTTGGCGGCGGCGGTCCGGCCGGTGGCGGGTTTTCTGGTGGACGTTAGCCAATAAAAAAATGATTGAAGTTTCAAATATCAAAAAAGTTTATAGTGGCGCCGGTGGTGACTTTGTCGCGTTGAAAAATGTTTCGTTCAAAATTGAAGACGGCGAATTTGTGGCAATAATGGGACCGTCGGGATCTGGCAAATCAACCTTGATGCACATTTTGGGAGCTTTAGATACTCCGACCCAGGGCCGTTATTTATTAGACGAAAGAGATGTCTCATCATTATCAGAAGACGAGTTGGCGGATATTCGTCGAGATAAAATTGGTTTTGTTTTTCAGTCTTTTAATCTTTTGCCTCGAACTTCTGTTCTGCGAAATGTCATGTTGCCCTTGGTCTATGACCGGGTGCCAGAGGAAGAACGAGAAAGTCGCGCGAAACAATCATTGGTTGCGTCTGGCTTAGATGAAACCCACTTCTCTCATCTCTCTAATCAATTATCAGGAGGTCAAATTCAAAGAGTGGCGATTGCTCGAGCCTTGGTTAATAATCCGTCTTTGATTTTGGCAGATGAACCGACGGGGAATCTTGATTCTAAAACAGGGGAAATCGTTCTGGAAACTTTTGAGAGGCTTAATAAAGATGAAGGCAAAACTATTGTCTTAATTACTCATGAACACGAGGTTGCCGAGTATGCCGACAGAATTATATTGATAAAAGATGGAGAATTAGTTGGCGACAGCAGAGAACACTCTAAGCGTCGAGTTGGTGGAGAAAAAAATATTCTTCGAAAATAAATTAAACAATCCATGAAATTTATTGATATCTTCCATGAAACATATTCCGCTTTATCAGCTAACAAAGTTAGGTCCAGTTTAACAATTCTTGGGATTGTTATAGGGATTAGTTCGGTTATCGCGATGCTTTCGATTGGTCAAGGCGCGCAGAATTCCATTCAATCCAGCATTGAATCTATCGGTTCTAATTTATTGATGGTAATGCCTGGGACTCAGCGTGGCCCAGGGACAATGGTTTCTTCCGGCCGAGGTTCAGCTCAGTCTTTGACAATTGAAGACGCCGAGGCGATTAAAGAGACAATTTTTGGGCTGGACGGAGTCGCGCCGGAATTGACAGGACGTTATCAGATTACGGCCAAGGGTCAGAATACTAATACCCAGGTGGTTGGGACAATGGCAGATTATGAGCTGGTCAGAAATTTGGAAGTCGCAGAAGGTCTTTTTATCTCAGAGGCAAATGTTAAATCTGCTGCCAAGGTGGTCGTGCTTGGCCCAACCGTCAGCGATGATCTGTTTGGCGAGGGGATCTCGCCAATTGGCCAAAAAATTCGAATAAATAAAATAGATTTCAAAATTATCGGTCTAACTAAATCCAAAGGTGGGTCTGGCTTTTCCAATCAAGATGATATGGTGTTTGTTCCGTTGTCGACAGCTTCGCGTTATTTGTCTGGAAGTGATTACGTTTCGACTATTAGCATTGCCGGAACTGACGCGGAAACCTTGGATCAATTAGAACAAGAAGTAAACAATTTGTTGCTAACAAGACATAAAATTAGGAATGTCGATTTGGCTGACTTTAGCATTATGAATCAAGCTGATATTGTTTCGGCGGCTTCAAGCGTGACAGAAGTTTTTACCTGGCTTCTTGGTTCGGTGGCGGGAATTTCGCTGGTGGTCGGAGGTATCGGCATTATGAACATGATGCTGACAACTGTCACAGAAAGAACCCGCGAAATTGGTTTACGCAAGGCGATTGGGGCTAAGCGTTCGGATATCACTACTCAATTTTTGATTGAATCAATCAGCCTAACGATTGTTGGCGGTTTGATCGGGGTAATTTTAGGTTGGTCAATTTCTTTCGTTATTTCTTATTTGGGGTTAGTTGAAACAAAAGTCTCTCTTCTTTCTGTTGTTCTGGCTGTCGGGGTTTCGGCGGCAATCGGAATAATTTTTGGTTATTATCCGGCAAAACGCGCTGCTGGTTTAAATCCGATTGAAGCCTTGCGATATGAATAAATAAATTTTGTATTATCAATTAAATTATAAATTAAATAAAAAAGTATGAGTAAATTAACAAAGACAGAAAAATATTTAATGGCTGGGGCGGTAGTCTTGGTTATCATCGCGGCCATAATCGGGTTCGCTTTTGGTCGCGGAGGTGTTTTTGGTCCTGGTAGTCGTGGGAGATCTTTTGGTGCCGGCGAGGTTGGCTCTTGGCAAGGTCAAATGAATGGAGACAAAAAAAGTCCTTCTTTTAGGGGGAATGGTGTCTTGGGAGGAGAAATTATTTCTAGAGAAGTTAGCAGTTTGCAACTTCAATTAAACGATGGGGGTTCACGTCTTGTTCGTTTTTCGTCGACGACCCAGGTACAAAAAATGACAGAGGGTTCATTGGATGATTTGGCAATCGGTTCTTCTGTCAATATCAGCGGTCAGACAAACGCTGATGGCAGTTTGTCGGCCAAGTCTATTCAAATTAGGCCAGAAACACCTCTGGGTGGTGGTGTCGGTCGGTAAGAAAGTTCTGATATTTCTAATATAAAGACCCCGCCAAAGACGGGGTCTTTATATTAGAAGCGGCAAAAAAATTCTAGCTCAAAAAAGTTAAATATTTTTCAGACAGAACGCCTTTTTCGTTAAAAACAGTGTTTATTTTTTCTCGGAGTTTTTTGGTAATTGGACCGGGACAGTTTTTTATTTTTCGGGCGTCAATTTCAATGATTGGGGCGACAAAAGCCGAAGTGCCACAGGCAAAAACTTCATCGGCAATATAAAGTTCGGTCAAGTCGATTGTCCTCTCTATGATTGAAATGTTCATTTCTTTTGCTAATTCCAAAACGGTTTTGCGGTTGATTCCTTCAAGGATATCGTTGGAGCGTTCAGGGGTGATTAAGACTCCATCTCGAACGATAAAAATATTTGCGGCGCTCAATTCACAGACATGACCAAATGAATCTAGGAAAAGACAATCGTCATAACCGCTATCGATGGCGTCTTGTTTGCCTAAGACAGAATTTACATAAGCACCATTAACCTTAGCACGTGAGGGAATCGCGTAATCGGGGATACGTCGCCAAACACTGGTTTTTAATCTGGCGCCATCTTGAGGAACGATAGCCTTGGCTTCATAGGCGAACATACTCAACTTTGTTTTAAGTCCTCGTGATCTGACACCAGGGACCAGATCTGTAACGTGAATTGTTGCGCGAACAAAAGCCCTTTCTTTTATTTTATTTATAGTCGCTAAAGTTTCAACGGCTTTTTTGAATTGGTCTAAATTCCATTTTGTTTCAAAAGTATCAATGCCGATTATTCGGGCCGAATCGACAAGTCGATTGTAATGATCGTTTAGACGAAAGACGGCAAGTTTTTTCTCGATGGGGGCGAGGGGAAAGACGGTATAAACGCTAAGTCCATAAAGCACGGCTGAACTAGCAACGCTTAAATTAGCCTCGGACAAGGGAATAATTTTATCATCAAAATAGACTTGATCGTAAATTTTGGCCATTTTTAATTAACTAAGCTTATTATATTGTTTAGTATACTAAAGGTTGGGGGTTGTTTCAAAAAGTGGCCCGGACCCCAAAATTTTGACACCAATTTCGACGTCTCTCGAGCGGGACAATCTCGCTCGAGTTGGCTGTGTCTCCTGAACAAAATCCGAACTTTTTTCCAACAAAATCCTGATTCAGAATTCTAAAAAAGGACTCGGCAGGGCGAAACAATTTTTCTGGGGTTTTGGATTCGCCCCTCCTTACAGGAGCAGTACACCTTTTTGATATTTTAGTTC
>Ga0265297_10011562_pt1 | contig 10781 bp, 14 predicted proteins | sample Munlanlwell13791_FD_192502 | JGI IMG/M metagenome (GOLD analysis project Ga0265297, IMG submission 192502) | Leachate microbial communities from a municipal landfill in Southern Ontario, Canada - Leachate well 137-91 | ecosystem: Engineered > Solid waste > Landfill > Unclassified | place...
TACAGACAAGCTGAAATGTCTGTTTTTTTATTTCATTCCGGGATCGTCTAATGGCAGGACAGCAGCCTTTGAAGCTGTTTATCTTGGTTCGAATCCAAGTCCCGGAGCCAAGTGAGACGCTCAGACATAGTCTGGGCGTTTTGCTTTGTGGTTAAAGCACTTTCATAGGTTCTAACATTCACGAGCTCCTTTTCAGCTAATGGTGCGTTATCAAATATCGTTTTGAATGTAGGACGTAGATTTAATGCGAGTTTTCCGCCATTTAACGTGAGGTCTGAACCCAAACAAGCAACAATGGCTCTTTTAGTTTCTAAGTCGCCGTTTTCAAACCAAACTTTAGCATAGCGAGCAAAGTTGAAAGTTCTTTCGCTTAACTCTACCCACTCATCAATTTTACGATTTTGAGTTTGTAGTTCTTGTTCTATCACAGCTTTCTTTTGCTGAAGTTGCCCTCTAAGTTCTTGGTAGTCTTTATTAGAAATTAAACGGTCGTCAGCATTGTCTGGCGAAGTAAATTTAATCAATAAGCTACTTAGCTGTTTAGTAATCGTTTCAAACTCGCCCTGTTTATTTTGCAGGGCTGTTGTCTGCGTCTCCGCCTCTTCTTTGCGAATTTCGTGGAGATATTTAATTGCCCAATTTTTAAATTTTTCCGATATTGTAAGACTACCGAGTATTTCGTTTATTTGTCCGTTAAGTTCTTTTAATTCCACGGCTTTTTCCGTGCAATTCTCGTCCTTGCGTCTTGTACAGTGATAGTAAATGTATCGGTGAATATTCCCATTTTTTTGTCGTTTAATTTTCTCTTCGGCAGTAATGGCACTGCCGCAGTTGCCGCATTTCATTAACCCAGTAAAAGCGAATACGTGTTTCTTGGGTCGTGGCTTTCCTTTTCTGCCTAATAAAATTTGAACTTGGTCATATTCTTCGGCGGTTATCATTGGTTCGTGAGCTCCCTTGCACCAATTGCCGCTACCCTTAGGAAATTCAAAAAATCCGTAATAAAAAGGATTAGTAAATATTTTATAAACTGCGCTTCTGGAAATCGGATTTCCGCCGAGAAGCCGTCTTTTAATTGTACGGTAGCCCCATTCTTTATCGGTTTTTTTCCAGATTTGAGGAACGGTATAATTACCAGTGAGCATTAAATTCCACATCTGACGCACCAAATGAAAACGCTCAGGGTCTTTAATAATAATCTTCATTCCCTTTACTCGGTCTGGAGTATTTAGATAACCTGATGGGGCAACTCCAGTAATCCATCCGAGACTAACTTTTCTTTTTAGTCCACGCTTCACATTCTGAGATAAATCTCTAATAAACTGATTCGCCATTCCAAATTCAACACTCATCATTAAAACGTTGTCGGTTGGAGTGTAACTTCTGCCGGATGTTTGGATATTTTGGATGACACCTTGTTGAAGCATCCATTGAATTTGTCCACCGTCTATGGGGTTTCGTGCTAGACGGTCTAATTTCCAGCATAAAATACCTTGAGCTTCATTTCGGTGTATACGTTGAAGCATTTCATTAAAAATGGGTCGCCCTGGAGCTTTAGCGGATTGTTTCTCTGAAAATGTATCAATCACTTTTAAGCCATAGTCCTTAGTAATTTTTTCCAGTTCATCAATTTGAGCATCAATTGAAGCAACTTGTCTGTCCTCCGCTTCGCTAGACTTTCTTGCGTAAACGAAATATTTAATTTTTTTATTATCCATGTTTTGCATATTTTATTTGTTAAATAAAGTTAATAAAGGCTCGGAGAGGATTGAGCCCACACCGAGCCATTAATGGTTTTAGTGAGCTGTACAATCAGCTCTTGAAACTGGATAGTTACATATTGGATATCCACACAGAGATTGCGACTGCTGCAACGATAGCAAGTATTAACAACCAGGGAATCCAGACATAGATTTTCTTTTCCTGTCCAAGTTTTGAACCACGCTTTTTGAGGTAGCTGCCCAACATAGCTATTAACGACCAGAATGTAATAATTGCGAGCGGTACGATAATTTTCATAATTTTGAAAAATATTTTTTATTCACAATAATTGCGACCACTGCGCCAATCACTAATCCGACTATCAGGAAGGGGACGGCGATATTGAGCACGTTTGTGGTGAATAGATTGTTTGATGGTTGCTCTTGGCTCGTTTGCTGAACAGTTTTGAGTTGGTCAACTTCCTTTTGTAATGACTCAACATCTGTTTTTAGTTGGAGATTTTCTTGCTGGAGTTGTTGAGTTGTTTGTTGACCATTTAAAATTTCGGTCTGCTGTTTCAAATAAAAAGTTTGCTGACACGGATAATCGCCCTCAATACAGCCTGTTGCTGAATCAGTGGGTAAATCTTGAGCGTAACCGTAAATTGATTTAGCCATACATCGTATTTATTTGTTAAGTGGTGCGCAAACTAAAAAGGGGCTCACCACATCTTACTGGAGACCCACATTTCAGACCACTTGCGTAGCCTTTAGTGGCAGTAAGAGGATGAACCCCTTCCTGGGCACTAAAAGCTACCAAAAACAAGTGGCTATTGAAATGTAGGTCTCATTGATATTATATCAGGTCTGCAAATCGTTGCAAGTGCATATCTACATCATATTCCAGTTTCGTAAGTCTTTATTGAGTTTTCGAAGAACCCATTAAAATTTTTACTCCCGCCCTATGGAATCGTCTCCATAACGCTCTCTCTCCTCTTTCAATATTTGCTCGTCTTCAATGATTTGTTGAACACACCAGTTAAAGAGGGCTGCAGGGTTTCTTGTCGGTTTTCCGGCTCGTTCGTTTTCGGTTCGTATTTGGCAGTACGTCTGCCAGGAATCGTTAATCGTCTCTATTCCGTGTTCCCTAAGTTTTTTTAAAATGTAATCCATAAAAGGGTCTCCCAATTCTAGGGCAATTTTCCAGCATCGTTCTTCATTGTCGTTACTGGGAACGAACGATTGAGTTACGATTCCCTTAAATGGTTTTTTTTCCAACGATTCGTAGGTTTTATTAACCTTTTGGGTATCGTATTCGTTATAAGGACTTCGGAGCTCTGGGATGTGTTTAGAGGCAAAATTATCTTGTCTTGTGGGGTCTTCTGCTGATTCTGACTTCGGAGTCGAAGGGCTGGTCATACTATCATCTTCCGACTTGTTGAAATCCTTACTATCAAGCAAGCTTCGGAGCTCCTCATCAGTGAACATCTTATCAATCGTTCGTATTTCGCCATTAGGTAACTTCCAATGACCGAAGTAAACTCGGAATGAACCTCGGTGTCCCTGGCGTTCCTTATAATAGAGATACCTCGGATGACGTAACGACCTCAGGATTTTTGAAACCCAATCCGTTGTCTTGAGATGCGACAAATCAGCAAGGATTGACTCCGTGCTTACGGTAGCAATTCCGTATGGATTTGCTTGTAACCTTACCCAAATATAGACCTCGTATTGACGGTGGTTAATTTCACCGTCCCTCAGGTCATCAACGATGTAGCGGGGGATTGAGATAAACGGCTCAACTTTTTGTTTTTCCTGTGTCATTGTCATAATTTTATTTTTTATTCCTTTAGCCCCTTCCGTTCCAGATAATCCTCCAGCCAGCCCTTCTTTATTGGACGATATATTTTGTCATAAAGTGTCAAAAGATTTGTGGCTTCTTTCAAAGCAAACTCATCGGAGATGTCTTCACCCTTCTCCTCTTTCCAGGTTTGTTTAAACTCCTTGAGTGCTTGTTCAGAAATCATCGCTCGTAAATGCGAGCCTTCAAAATCTTTAGTTGGTTGAAGTAGGCTTGCGGTTCAACTTTTAATTCGCCCCGCCAGTACTTTTTTACCGTGTCCTGTAGCTCGGCGGAGTTGCTGAAGATGAAGACCGACCTTGTGGGATTGACCCTCTCCACTTCATCAATGATAAAACCAGAAACTGAAAGAGCCGCAGTTATTGCTAAGTCTGTGGTGCGAAAAACATTTATTTTGGTTGATTGGTTCATCGTCATAGAGTTTCTGCCAAAAATAAAAATAGGCTGATACTCCCAGCCTATTCCTAATAGCGTTGAACCAAGTTGACTGTTGTTGACTCAACTCAATATAGTCGCCGTATAGTTTTTTCTTCCCACTTAAATAAGGGCGAATCAAAGTATTTTTTTACTCTGCCATTAATTGCCTCTACTGTGTCATAGACCATTCTCCATTTAGTTTTTGTTTTATCTTTTTCCCCAAAAATATCGCCTCCGGTTATTTCTTCGTAGACCTCGCTCCAGTCTATAGGTTCATTTACCGGATAATGGAACATTACCCTGCAAAAACAATGTTCGTTCTTTTGCGGTGGTAATAAAATTGTTTGTTTTCCAATTAGGAGTTTTGCTTCTTTATCTAAGAATTTTGAACTGAGATTTTGCTCGGCAACCTCCTGGAATTTTTTTCTATCAATTTTTAAGAAAAAAACTGGCGTGTTGTAAGTGGCATTTTGGGCTGATGAAAAATTTGCCCGCTTCGGATATGTAGACTGAATTTTATTGGGTGCGAACATAATACGCTGCTGGGTAACTGCTTTTTGCTTGGTCAATTCATCAATCGTTTTTATAATGTCCTTTTCCAATAAACCCGATTCAAGAAGGTCGGATTGATATAATTTTACTTCATCGTCTTCGCCCAAGCTTTCTCGGATGAAACTAATCAATTTGTTTAGTTTTTGAGTCATAGTCATTTCATAATTGGCAACCCTGCAAAAAGTTGCAACTATCTTAGAATCATAATATAATAAGATTGCTTAATTGACAAAGTTTTTATGCCAAAGATTTACACGATACAAGAACTCAAAAAAGAGCTCCGCCTAAGTGAAAGAACAATCTTTAATTATCTGAAAGAGGGGAGGCTCACGGGTTCAAAACACGGTAAGTGGCTTTTTACGGATAATGACGTTAAGGCTTTTCTAGTTAAGGGTAGAAAAAATTCATCTAACCGTAAAAAATAATCTTCAAATTAAAGTTATTGATATGCCATTATTTAAAGTTACAAATAAAAAAGTTGACCAAGTCCCAGTTGATTTAAGACAATTCAAAAATGAGGCTGCGCTTCGGGACTTCTTTGCTGATAATATTGAGGACTTACTTGGTCTACGTTTTTTGGGCAAAGAGTTTCAAACTAAGGATGGGCGCATTGATACGCTGGCGATTGATGAGACGGGTACACCCGTAATCATTGAATACAAATGGGGTGAGAAGGATAATATCCTTTCTCAGGGTTTGTTCTATATTGATTGGCTTAAAGAGAACAAAAGACTTTTTGATTTGCTGGTAGCTGACAAGCTTGGCAAGGACAACAAAGTAATTTGGGATAGCCCCAGGCTGCTGCTTATTGCCCAGGGTTTTGACCGTTACACTCTTTCAGCTGTACGCCAAGTTAAAAATAGTGTTGAGCTTATTAAATATACGCCCTACAGCTCCGAGATTTTATTTTTAGAGACGGTGTACAGTCCCGATACAGTGAAACCAATCGCAGAAGTTCTAAGAAGAAAGAAAATTAAAAGTGGCTATGGCGAAGGCGTTTACGGCGAAAGTGTTTTTGGCGGAGATGCGTATGGAGTGGAATATCACCTCCATAAAGTGAATAGTGAGATTAAGGAGATGTTCTATGTACTTCAGGAAGAAATTAAAAAGTGGGCAAATGTTGAAGAAAGAGCAGACCAGAAGGTTGGTATTACATATCGTACTACTAAAAGTTTCGTGCGATTTGAATTTGGCAAAAGTTATATAGATGTTTTGGTGAGGGACTCTCACTATGACTCCGGCGGAGTTGGTCCACTGGGAATAATACCACTAGGAATGATAAAAGATATTACCTCCCATAAGTGGGGCTATAAAGGTAGAATTAAGCTAAAGACCAAACAAGATGTGCCGCATGTGTTAGGTTTCATTCGGCAGTCCTATGAGTCAACATTGTAAATTGTAATACGATGAAGCATCATATTTTAGCCATTGGCTTATCAAAGCACCAATATCCATTCATCAATAACCTTTCATACGCAGCGAAAGATGCTACGGAATTTTTTGAATTATTTACAGGAAATGTAGGAGAGATTGGTTACAAGAAGCTGTTGGTTGATTCTGAGGCGACATTGACTCAAATACGAACTGCGCTTGGTTCAGAATTGCAGCAAGAAGTAAAAGAGGAAGATGCATTGTTCTTCTTTTACTCTGGACACGGTGCGACCTCTGAAAATAACGATAATAAATCTCTCGCTCACTTTCTTTTGCCATTTGATGCCACGCAGGACATTACCAGCTCCTCAATCTCGGTTTCTTATTTGAGGGAAGTATTTGATAAACTACCTTGTAAAATTAAACTAGCTTTTATAGATTCCTGTTTTAGTGGAGCAATTAACAACTCTAAGGGTTATAGTAAGCCGCAGATTAAGGCTCTGAAGGAGCTTAAGACTTTTAGTAACACAGTGACTGGCGTTGGCAGTTTGGTATTTTCCGCAAGCAAGGAAGATGAAACTGCCATAGAAGACCCCGAAAACGAAAATGGATTATTTACTCACTTTCTCTTGGCAGAGATGCAAAAAGAGAGAGAGGGTGAACAATTCGCAATGCTAGATACCTTTACTCCGATTGCTCAACAAGTTACCGAGAGAGCGAAGAAAAAATATAATCACACACAAACGCCCACGCTGAACAGTCATCTTGAAGGTATTTTATATTTACCGCCGTTTCGGAAGCGCATAAAAGTTAGCCCTCAAACTATTGAAGTACCGAAACATCCTGAGCTCGCCATCGCAAGCTTTCCAATACCAGAATTACAGCTTGGCGATAAGAAGCAGGAAAAATTACTGAACGATATGATTCGCCTCGTGGTCAGAGGACGCAAAGAAGAATCAGATATTGAAGGAATTATTTTTGAACGGTTTTGTGGTAAACTCATTAAGCAGCTCAAAGAAGACTGGGGCAGAATTTTTCAAGAGCACGATGGTAATGTTAGCCTCATCCCAGAAGCTGTCGCAAAATTGGAAGGTGCGGCTTTCCAACTCATTACCCTTGGCGGAGTTGTCGCCGTGTTCGGCTCAGAGAAACAAATACGTATGTATGCTGAGAATATCGTTACTATTCTTGAATGGCAGAAGGGACAAGCTGGTTTGATAGCTCTTATCGCCGCTCCAGAAATTATTGTTGCCGAGATTGTATCTTCGGTGGGGGTCATATCCGTGGCACGCAACAACCTGAAGCCGTTAAGCATCCTTATGAGCACCAAGGTTGACGACCTCAGAGATAGGGATAATCCTCCGTATCCACTTAGTCACTACACCTATATTTTTTACTGTGATGCGTTTGGTGGATACTCAGATAAAGTTAATGACCACATTCGTGAGACTTTAAAAAGTTACAGTTGGTTGTCCGAGTTAGTCCCCAGGGTAGAAGGCAAGATTCACGATATCCAGCTTCAAACTAACTTTCTACTGGTGATGCTTACCGAAAGGAAAGGAGACCAACTTTGGCACGATTTTGGTAGGTGGGATGCGTATAGAGTGATGCCGCTCGTGAAGAAGATTAAATATGATGCCGATTTCAGAAAGCAACTCGCCGCATTCCTTGGAGTGGAGGAAACGGAAATCAGGACGATAATAATGGGGTTATTCAAAAAAGTGAGAGAACGGGGTATGGGGAGTCACTGCTGGTGGAGTTCCATTGAGGTACGAGACTTACTTACCGAAGAAGAACGAAAGGCACAAGAACAAAAATAACAATGACAAAAAAACAAATCACATTAGAAGAAAATATCTCAGTCGGTAATTTTGTTTCGGCAAGAACAGAGTCTAATTATTTAATTATAACCAACAAAGAAAAGTGCCGACAGATATTGACCAAAAAAGACTTGACCGAGGAAGACATTATTGATTTTTTGATTGCCATTCATATAGTTCTGGAGGTTAGTTTAAATTCTTTGTTTAGAAATTTATCTTTAATGGGCATAAAAAAGGGCGTTGATGATTTTGAGATAGGACAGAACATAGACGAGATAAGTTTTATTCATAAGACCACTCTGTTTATATATAATTCTAAGTTTAATTTTGATGGTAAGTTGGATGAGTCAACGCACTACCATAGCATCATTGGCAAGTTAAAGAACTTTGCTGCTCCACGTAACAGGTTGCTACACGGTCATTCAATAAGTACAATTTTTTCCGGAGGTAATCAGCGCCATTCTTTCCTACGGCAAAGTATTAATCGTCATTATCTTAGAGAACAGATGGGGAAATTCCGAGACATAGTAGAGGGAATGAGATTTTATCTTGATTGTCTTGATTCGTCGCTCACGCCGGAAGGAAGGGCAGATTTTAAGAAGGCTTACCTGGATGACGATTTTTTACCACGATAAACCTCAATCTGTATGAGAGAAGATGGTAGAGGAGTGACAAATTTCGTAACAGCAAAGCCTGGTTTGCGTTGCATTTCTTGCAAACGGGAGATTGCCGTAGGCGAGACTCGCTATCCAGTTTGGACTTCTGAAAACTATAATCGTTGCACCGAATGTTATTACTCAATCACAGAAACAAAGCCTCAAAAAATTACTAAGAAAGTTTATCAGACATAACTTTGAGTGTTATAATGGATTACTGTTTATTTTTCCCCCGAAAAATTCATTTTTGTCTACGGCAATCCATTTTAAAATAGAGTTTTTGGGATTTAAAATTTTAAAATTATGAGGGGGTGTTTGAGTGGAATAATGGGGTGGAAAAAAGTAATGGCGTACTACCATTCTGCAAAATCTATCATAATTTTTAGAGTGAGTGATATAATAAAAAACGGCGGGTATAAGACTCGTCGCTACTATACTAATAGATTTTAAGATAAAAATTAATGTGTAACATATAAAATTTTAAAAATATGTCATATCCGGTAAAACGGGAATTAAATAAAAAATGGTGGCATAGATTGTTTAAGATAATTTTTATCATCGTTACTTTAATATTTTTTTTAATATCATTTGCAATTTCTTACTACGAAGTCAACAAAAAGACATATAATACTTCGTATGTTGGTATTATAGATTACACCAAAGCTCACCCCGAATTAAAAAATTCCATAGAAAATTTTAAAAAATTACAAGGGGAGCTAGGTTGTCTAGATGCATCTAGTCGAAATTATAAATATATTAGTGATTATGGATTTGCTAAGACTGGGTATTGCAATGCCAATTTACTAGGAAATTTTGATGATGCCTGGCAAGTAATTTCGTCCAGCGATTCTATTTCGGAAGATAATTACTTGCTCAAATCAAAATTAAAACAAACCGTTACCGAGGAGAATAGGGTGTGTTTAATTCATGAGAGCGAAAGGGGTGAATGTGACTATGAGAATATTGTAAAATACACAGCGAACTATGTTTTTTATTTACAAGTCGTTTTATATACATTAATTGCAGGCGGTATCTGGATTGTTTTTTGGCTAGTTCTTTACTATAAAGGTTTTCTTTATATCGTCTATGGGGGTGGGGGGCAAGAGGAGATGGAAGGGAAATAATATGCGAATAGCCGTTATCATTTCAGCCATAGTTATTGCCATTAGTATTTTTTATTATCTCGTGGTCAGGCCAATTCACATTGAGAATAAGATTGATTCTTGTTTGATGATGGATACACTTGAAAGATGCGTTGAGAGATACAAATAATTTTTTTAAAAGTTTGATTAAAAGTCAAAGAAATCAGAGTGTGGCTCAATTATCAGAAGAACAAATTGCGGATTTTAAGAAATTATTAGAAAAAAAATCCGGCAAAGAACTATCTTTTGCCGAAGCCTCGGAAGCCGCAAGTAATTTTGTTGACTTTTTTGCGTTATTATTTAAAGTAGACCAAAGGAACAAAGAAAAGAAAAAGTGAACTTCCAGTTGGGATTAAAAATCGTTAGTTTTTTTATCCACAGATAAGGGGTATTGACAAAATGTATGGGTGTAGTATAATTAAATTAATAAATCCTTATCGTGTGCTTCGGCTACGGTAAGCAACGGGAGCCCTTTGGGGCTCTTGTTTTTTATATAATAAAGATATATTGTTTAATAATATGGATAATTCAAAACGTGTCGCTGTATTTATAGATAATAGTAATGTTTTTCATCATATACACGACCTAAAACAAATCGATAAAAATTGGGTTTGTTTATATAATCCGTTAATACTCGCTGAAAAATTAGCTGGAAATAGAAACCTTGTATATGTGGGGTTTTATTGCGTTCGTCCGCCAGCATATTTGTTAAACGGAACTCAGATTGAAAAAAGGAGATATAATTTGACTCAACAGTATTACGGAATAATAGAGAAGCTCCCCCATGTCGCAATAAAATTTGGAGATTTGAAGGGCACTAAGGGGCAACTTCAGGAAAAAAATTTAGATACCCAGTTAGCAACAGATATGGTTACTATGGCGGCTCTAAATGAATATGATGTGGCTATACTAGTTTCAAATGACGGAGATTATAAAAGTGCCATTGAGAACACTAAAAGATTTAACAAAAAAATAGAAAATTTGTTTTTTAAAGGGAGTTTATCAATGGCGATAGACGGAAAATGTGATACTAAAAGGAGGGCTCGCTGTTCTTTTTTTGTAAAATTGGATGGATTAGATGGTGTTTAATTTTATTTAAAATCTGGTATATAAATATATTCGTTTTGTCGCTGAAATATAGTTCTAACATCGTTCACGATACAGAGCCAAGGGAAAGTTTGGGTATCGACCCAGACTTTCCCTTGATCTCGCGGACGGGCGATTCAACCGAGCCCCCGAACCGGCCGCTTTGTCCTTCCGGC
>Ga0265297_10011563_pt1 | contig 10781 bp, 17 predicted proteins | sample Munlanlwell13791_FD_192502 | JGI IMG/M metagenome (GOLD analysis project Ga0265297, IMG submission 192502) | Leachate microbial communities from a municipal landfill in Southern Ontario, Canada - Leachate well 137-91 | ecosystem: Engineered > Solid waste > Landfill > Unclassified | place...
AAGGCTCTTTGTTTCCGATACTTTTTTATATTGGCTCTGAGATGAAGAAGTCCCAGAGGTCGGTTTAAATTGGTTCGATGCCATTTTTACTACCTCGTGCCTGTAAGGTCTAACCGCCTTACAGGCGTTATTTTCTCGACGATAAAAACACCGTCTTTTACTCATCTAAAAAGGGACTGGACTATATAAATATTTCGATACTCAATAAGCTATTTCTCGACGATAAAACAATACCTTACCGCCTCCCCCAAACCCCACCAAAACCGCCCCAAGCCCTCCGCCAATCTCTTCCAGCCCTGCCCGAACTTTTCAAATTTTTTTCACAAAAACAGTCAATAATTGGGGCGGCCGTTTTAGGGGCAATTTCAATATTCCCGACGGGATGCTCTTTAAAAGGGTGTAGTTTTGGGTGTAGCTTAAAGGAATAGGTTAGGCTACACCCTGCGCTACAGGCTTGAGGATCTAAATTCTTTATTACAGATTTGGTGTAAAACTTAAATAGGTGTTTGTTCCTACTCATTAGTTGAAAATGATATTCAACACCTACTCAAGACAGGAACCCTATAACAATCCGGCCTTTGATAAATATCTCTATCACAACCGGCAAAAGCTTTATTCCTCGGCAACTCCTAACGCTTACTCAAAGGCTACCCATCCCTCTGTCTCTGATAATTCTTTCTCTTTGGATGACATTTTGTTGCAGGACTCAAACAAGCTCTTAGACCAGGTAGTGAACACGGCTCTTAACATTACGTATCGGCTTCGTGTTTACCGTGATATTACTTCCTCGCTTGAGTCTAAGTGGAATGAGTTGAGTGCTGAGATCGGTGAATTAAAAAGTTTTAAGCTGGGTTACAACATGAGTGTTGAACGAAGGCGTAGTATGCTTGAAAAAGAAAGAAATACAATTGAGAAGCAACAGTTGGAACATAAGCTTCAGGCATGGGATGATCTCAATGAACCAATCCGTTATCTTATTCAAGATTTTCACAAGCATCGTGAGCTAAAAAGCGATCAGAAGACGATGAGTGATTAATATGGAATTCAATCCGATTTTTGAGGATGACCTTTTTTTGAAGCTTATCCCTGAATGGGGTGCTGAAAAGGTTGAGAAGCTGCGGTTCCTTTATCAGATTGGGGACTTGGATAGAAAAATGCGGATTCATAAAATTCTTTCTTTGTCAGCGAAAAAATTAGTTAATGATTCGTTCTTGCCCACCCATGTGCTTCTTCCTCCATCCACCCGTGAGGAATGTTATGGTAACGGCGAGATTTATTTGGGAGAGGTTTGTTATGGGAGAACCAGCGAGAATGATGACAGGATTCTGTATCCGCTTTTTCTGGATATTGAAGATATTAAGAACCACTTAGTCATTACTGGTTTGTCCGGTGTAGGGAAGACAACTTTGGCATATAACGTTGTTATTGAGTTGGCGAAGAAAAAGAAGAACGTTATTATTTTTGACTGGAATAGAACCTGGCGAAATATGCTTTCTCTGCCGGAAGTGGAAAACCCTTTTGTCAGGGATATCCGCGTCTATACCATCGGAAGGAATCTTCGGCCTTTTGTTTGGAACATGTTGTTTTCGCCTCCTCCTAATGTCAGTTTTGCTAATTGGCTGAGTATCGCGTCAAATAAACCGCTTCAAAAGAGTCTTCTTGCCGGCCAGGGAGTGGCTGATTATATCGAGAACGAGGCGGAAAATCTTATGTTTGCATATCAAAAAGGGATTTTAAAGTTACTGCCCAATATTGACGATATCCGCAAAGGTGTTGAGAAACAGTTTGCTCAAGCCAGGCAGCTTCTTTGGAAGCAATCTACGGAAAGAGTTACTAAGGAGCTTACAAGGCCGTCTGTTGCCGAGCTGTTTGGGTCCCGTTCTCCCATGAATATTGCCGAAGATATTCTGGAAAAGCCCGGAATAACCATTATTGAAATGGATATCGAGACCCCTGAACATATCAGAGTGCTTTTTCAGGAGCTCATGTTGACTTACTTTATGTTGTATTTTTTGCATAAGGGTGAAGCGACCGCTTTAAGGATTGCTGTTGTGCTGGAAGAGTTTCCCAATATGTTGCCGAAAAGCAGTATTGAGAAGAAGGTCGGCAGTGACATTATTAAAACCCTTTTTAAAGAGGCACGTAAATTTGGGATTGGGATCGTAGCTATTGCCCAGGAAACAAGCGAGCTCCCCAATTATGTGCTAGGTAACGCTAAGGTGCAGGCGCATTTTGCCCTGCAAACGAAAAACGATATTGACGCTTCGGCAAACAGCCTATTCCTAAAACCCCACCAAATCCCCTTTATTGACCTTATTTGGCGGGGAAAATGTATCGTCAAGGTCAAGGGCAGGGTCAAGAATTGTCTTGTTAAAACGCCGCCACCGCCGTTTAAACGAGCCATATCTGATGAAGAGCTTTTGGAGATTCACCAAAAATGACAAAGTTAAAAATAATCGGCAGAGTCGAAGGTGATTATTGGAGCGTTGAGAATTCTGAGGCAGAGCGGATAGAGAAGATTCTAAAGGCCATCCCTTCACTTTCAAAATGGACGCCGTTGGATACATTGGCACAGGAAATAAATGAAAATGTCGCTTCCACCATCTTCTCGATACGGCTTCTTTTTAACGCCGAAAGAATTGAGAAAACCATTCCCTATGGCACTGAAGTCATAGCGCGATTTCCTTTTATCCGTATCCTCAAGAAAAGCCGCAATACCAGGGCAAACCTCAAGAAGCTGCAATTTCTTCGCGCGCCTATCTACCTCAAAAAACCGTAAGACATATTCGAATATTTGGGGGCCCCATAAATAACTTAAGTTATTTATAATTTGAATATGTAACCTCCCTGCCAGTACCACCAAATCCTTTGTCACTGATTCAGTGTAAAGTTTAAATACTTCCTTACCACTACTTCCTAATACTCACAAAAATTTTCGCAGAAGCACTACTTTTGCGAAGCGCCAGACACTCAATCTACCCGAACAAGGCGCTCGGGCAACAATAACCAAAATCTGATGCGAGAACGGCGGAAAACCCTGTTTTCGTGAAAGGAGGTGAATTGTGCGTGAGGTACGTATTTACCTTACCAATTTGGCGCAGTACACCGCTGGACACCTCGTCGGCAAATGGCTTAACCTGCCGCTGGACGAGGAAGAGTTAGCCGAAGCTCTCAAGGAAGTTCTTGGCAGTGATGAAGAGTATTTCATTACTGACTATGAAGCGGACTTCAAAATCGGGGAATTCGAAAACCTCTCTGAACTGAACGCCTTTGTAAAAAGTCTTTCGGAGCTTGATGAACATGACCAGGAAAAGGTCATTTATCTCATTAACTGGAACTGCTTGAAGCGTCCAGATGCTCTCGAAGGATATGAGGATGTCATTTATTACGAAGGCATGTCGCTTGAAGAGGTTGCCGAAGACCTCGTTGAAGAAGGAATGTTGGGGAGCCTTTCAGACAAAGTTAAAGGCTATCTTGATTTTGAAAAAATCGCAAGGGACTTAAGTTTCGACGGGTATCACGAAACAACGAAAGGGACGTTTTGGAGCTCTTAATAAGAAAGGAGGATTACGAAGTGTGGATACCAAAGGAAAAATGGCAGGGACAAAAAATCAGGGATTGGGTTGATTTAAGCCCAACAGATATCTGGGTGGAAGTCCCGGATGATGACCCAAAGAAAGGAGAACAGTCGTGTGGAATAAACCTTCAGAAGCAGAACTTAATGCCCTCCCTCGTCTCTACTCAACCGAAGACGTTCCGTTAAGGGAGAAAATAATTCACATGCACTTTTTTATAGGTGGCTGTGACTGGTATGCGGCAGAGTACGACCCGATAGATCAGTTGTTTTTTGGATTCGCTATCCTCAATAACGATCTGGAAATGGCTGAGTGGGGGTATTTCAGTTTGCAGGAACTCGCGGAATTGAAAGTGAGTTTTGTTGAGGTTGATTATGACTTGCATTGGAAGCCTGTGCCTGCACAGAGCATTGACAAAATCTGTGAAGCGCAGGGATGGAAACAGTTGAACAAAATCTAAACCGAAAGGGGGTGATTCACATGTTTGAGGTATCAAGTTTACACAAGTTCGATAACGTCTCAAACCTAAAAGCGTTTGCCGACGTGCTTGTCGGCGATCTTATGCTGATTAAGGGTGTTCGGGTCGTGTCGAAGAACGGCTCAGGGATGTTTGTCTCAATGCCGACGCAGAAAGCCAAAGACGGCAAGTGGTACGAAATCGTACGCCTGCTGGACAACGGGACAAAACAGCAGTTGCAGGAAGTGGTATTAAAAGCCTACAACGATTCAGAAGCGTAGGCAAAAGAATCCAACCATTAAATGAAAGGAAACTGACATGAATGTCAATGAATTAGCGAATAACAAAGTAACCATAACTGTAACGGGTGAAAAGGTCGAAGTCCTTGCCTCCGATCCTGTTAAAGAGACTCTGAAAAAGATTCTCCAAGAGAAAGGCATTGACTCTTTCACCATCCTTGTTGATGGGGAAGAAATCGTTTCAACCAATGACCTGCCTGCCCAGTTTAACGATCACGAGATCGAAGTTAAACGGTATGTGAAGGCAGGTTAATCTTAATAATTGGGGGTAGTAAGGGGATGGGGAGAGATTCCGTAAGGGTCTCTCCCTTTTTTTATCGAGAAAGGCGGTGAAACGATGATTGATGTAAAGCTTGTTTCTAAGGCAAAAGAGGCGTCTTCCGTCATAAACGCCATTGATTTATCCTGGCGGAATTATGTGGAGAGCCTCAAGGAAACCATAGTCTCCCTTCCTTTTCAGGGGAACTACAGTTTTATCACCGAAGATTCCATGGTGCTTGTGGAAGGTTATTGCGGCCTTCTTTTAATTGACAAGTTGTATTTTGACCATAAAACGTACCTGCTCAAAAGTCCAATACGCTGTGACACTGTCAGGATATACGGGGTATACGACAACAAGGGCAGGTTTTATTGTTTTATGGCCAGGCCGGAAATAGGTTTTCACTTCATGGGCATGAATAATAACGGCCATAGTATTTGTACAGGAGAACTTGAGTACACTCCTCCCTCTTCGCTCGATTCCCTGAAGGAAATCGCGGAAATAATCATTCAGTCGTTTCGGATTATCAATGTGGAATCTTTAGGAACAGTGATTCTGCCTAAAGAGCATGATAATTTTAGCTCCATCATCGATAACCGCGATGAAGGTGTGGAGCCTCGGGTTAAAAAATTAATGAAGGCAGGATTGATTGAACCAATCCTTTAACAGAAAGGGGAGTTGCAATGCTGACAAAACTTCAAGTCTTCAAAGGCTACACCGTGGATTACAGGCTAAGGGAATTTCGCAAAGCAATTCCCGATAAATGTCTGGAATTTATAGCCTTTGACAGCAGTAAAGGGAAAAAGCTGTTGGCACAAATGAAAAACCAAAGAAAGGAAAATAACCATGATTCAGGAAACCATTTATGACCGGCAAAACAGGATTCCGGAATTAAGCATTCCGAAAGTGGCTTCGGTCGTTGGCTGCGGGGGCACGGGGTTCTGGACTGCGGTGTTTCTTGCGATGTCAGGCGTTGAGGAACTGATACTCATTGACCCTGACAACCTTGAAATATCGAATTTGAACAGGCTGCCCCTCGAAGAAAGTGACGTTGGACAGAAAAAGACGGCTGTTACACGGGACTTTATCAGCAGCATCCGTAAGACAATACGAATCGAAACTCACGAAACAGCGATAACTAAACCCGAAGATTGTGTTGTTTTACGAGGAGTTATTTTTTGTTGTACGGACAACTTAAAAAGCCAGCAGATTATCTGCGCTTACTGTAACAAAAACAGGATCTCTTATCAGAGGATTGGTTATGACGGGACGGTCTTGAATGTTTCAAAAGCCTTCCCCCTCTGTTTTGAAGAGCCTAAAGACCAGCAGGGATACACGATAACACCGTCATGGGTTGTACCTGCGGTATTTGCGGCTTCGGCAGGCGTGGCATCACGGCTCTACAAAGAGCTTTGCATCATGGATGACATCGGCAAAATTCATGTGCAAGGTTGCTCGTATGTCTGCCAAAAAATCTTGGACGATGCCATGGAAGAAGGCCGTGAAGATGTGCTCGACAATATCTCTGACCATATACCGGATGATTACGGCTATTGCAGTGATTGTAGCCGTATTGATCCTGATGACAGCGGTTATGGGTATTGTGAGGATTGCGACCAGAAGTATTCCGAGGATGAGATTGAGGACATAAAACAGGAGGCCGAAGACAACGGGTTTAATAACGCCATAGGGCAGATTGAATCAGGCAATATTGAGGACAGTGCCCTTCGAGAAGCCCTTAAAAAATGGAAAAAGAGCCAGGAGGTGCAGCATGATTCCAAATTCATCGAAAAAGAGCAACTTGCTGGATGTAAAAGTTGAGAATTACGTCGAATGCGGCTGGTGCTCCTCCCCTGCAAACACGGTTACACTCAATATCCCTTGGGCAATTTGGAGTCAGTGGCTGCATATATCCCGTCAGATGGGAAGCAAGGAATGGGGCGCGGTATTTTGGATTAAAGATAACTGCATTGTTGATTTCAAAATCCCGCTTCAGGAGGTTTCCTCAGCCGACTGCGAATTCAAAGAAGAGCTTGGCGGCGACGGTATGGTTCATTCGCATCACAATATGGGCGCCTTCCATTCCTCCCAGGACGACCACCATGCCCGTAACCTTTACAGATTCAGCATTGTGCTTTCAAACACAAGCGGGTATGAGGCTACCATGAGAACAAAGCTGCCTTGCGGCGGTTTTGGTTACGTTAAGGTCGAGTTGTGCCTGACGGATTACCCTGAGATAGACATCTCGAAAATCAGCGATAAAAAGAATGAGTTGTTAGGGGTGTCGCCTGAAGAGAAGCACTATCAGGAACAGATGGCGTTTGAGGATGACATCCCTTGTGAACGATGTACTACGTTCGATTGCGAGAGTTGCTGGTCATCTCAAAACCAGCCCCTACGAGGGTGAGATACCCTTCTTACTTGCTTTGTAAATGAGGCAAGGACATCAGCGGGAAAAGCTCAAAACAACAATAACACCATCATCACTGAACGACCTCCTGGGCATGAGACTAAACTGCCCATTTTTCACCACCATCTTGTTTGTCAGTGATTTGGTATAAAGTTTTTATACTTGCTTCTTACTTCTTCTGAATAGTGACGGGGTGATAGTGGAGGCAAAAATGGCAAAAACAAAACAGGTAACGGAATTCGAGGAAAAGCAGCCCTCACTGACGAGAAGTATTAACTTGAGCAAGGACGGCAAATGGGTGATCATAAAGACCATCCGGACTGACATTCTGCATGTCAACTACCTCAAGAAGATACTGAGTCCAGGTGAACAGTGATGCCGGAAGAAAATCTTGAAGAGAAATGCAAGAAAGCCGTGTTGAAAATAGCTGACCATGTCCAGGATATCAACTATAAGCTTTCTCATTTTTTGGAAAATTACCGGAATGATTACTACGATGCCTTGGATGGTGTCAGTTATCAGAAGGCACTAAATGACTACCAAAACAAATAGTAGTGATTTAGTATAAAGTTTTTATTCTCTTTCTTTTATTCTTTATTTTGTGGCATCACTTTATAAACTACTCAAGAAAATGTTTGAAAACCTCGATGAAACCAAAAAGAATATAAACCAGTTTTATCAGAGTCAGAGATTGACCATGACAGATATCTACAGGGCCAAATATTACGCGGATTTGATTGAAAAGAACATAGAACGTCTTAACTACTATCTCAACGAACACCGCAAAATCAGCCCTCAAAACCAGCAGGAATACGCAAGAAGCCTGAATAACATTGCCATCCAGACAAATGTCCTTAAAGTCACGCAGCAGGCTATGGATGATGAAGTGCTCAGGATCAAAAAGGCAGGCGACGGACAGCAAGACAGCATTGGCAAGCTGATTCATCTTAAGAAGGAATTAAGTAACCTGTTTTTCCAAGCCGAAAAGATACTTAAAGCGCCTCAGTTTTAAATTTTGTTCTCGAGTACTTTCCTTCTGGCAACGGTTGTAATGATTTCCCTGAATTCAGGATAGCTTCTGAATGCTTCATCCAAAACAAGGTTAATCTTATCTAATTGACCAAGTTGTGCCTGTAACCTGTTCATGTCTTCCTTGAGCCGAATATTCTCAGTCCGCACTTTTCCGATTTCATCGCTTTGCACGGCTTTAGCAGTGATTTCTTCATCTACCCCTGCTCTGTCAATGTAACGTTGTGCCATTCTGCTTCCAAATGTCCACCCGTAGCGCTTACAGAACCTAAAGTAATTCTTCTCAATATTAGCATAATACGTCGCGGAACTATGCCTCAATAGATGAGGATGAACTGGTTTTTTCAGAACCTTGCGGCCAAGTCTACACAACATCATTCTTGCTGAATTATATGTTAAGGGGAAAACCTGGGATTCAGGATCACAACATTGCCTTTCTTTTATCCATTGGTCTAATAACCCTGTGCATAAAGGCACAGATATTGTTCTTGGTTTTGTCTTTGAGTATTCTATGTGTAATAAATAATAATCCTCTTTTCTCGTCAAATGTTTGATCCGGATGTTAAGAAACTCCTCTATCCTGGCTCCACTGTCAAATAAAACCATGATAGCAACCTTGTTTAATAACCTTGAACAGTTAGCAACAAGCTGTTCAACTTCATCACGCGAAAGCGCAGGAATTTCTTTTTCCTTGAGACTGGTATCAAACCATGACACTAAATCAGGGTATGTTTCGTTGGCACCGAGCAGCCACTTATAAAATTTCTTTAAAAGCTTCTTAAAATCTACCTTTGTTTCTTCGCTATACGCATCACCATATTTGGTTTTAATATTATCATTTTCGAGATCAGAAATTACTCTTTCCATATCTGCTAGTTTAACCTTTTCAAAATCAGCATTAACCCATCTTGCGAAAGCTTTGAGCACGGAAATGTATTTAAGCCTTCGAGCGATGCCGATTTTCTTCTTTTGCCCGCTTTTGATTGTTTTGCCGATCTCCGCATCTTTTAAGAACGCAAATATCAGTTGTTTATTATGTTCGGATAGCGTCTTATCCTTTCCTATGGACTCAAGAGCAGTCAAATAATCATTTTTGGTGTCGTGAATATCAATTTTCCCATTTGGCAGAATTTGATTTTTGTCACTCATGCACCTTCGATAAGCATAGTAACTATATAAAACTTTCCCTAAAAATGAACAAAAATGATAAATGCCCCGTTCGAACCTCGAACAAAAACGTTCAATTCCCTTCTTTTGGGGACTTTTGGTAATAGTCTGCCATCCGGCATGGCTCTTCTCTCTTCTCATTTTTGACGGAATCGATGATTTCATCTATTTTGATGAGCCAGTAGGGGCTTGTGTCTTTTAAATGTTTGTAATTGTTATTGCCGGGTTCCATTCACCCTGTAGTAATAACACTGCTCATATTTAAGCTTTACACCAAATGACTGATAATTGAAAATGTATTGATTTGTTATAAATTTAATTAACCGGATGTGTTTATCTGCTTATAAAAAAGATGGTGAATTTAGAGCTCTATTCGTGGATAGCGAGAGGATCGCAAAGAACGGCCGTAATGAAGGCTCTAATCCGTCCCATGACCCCCACGCAGGCGTATAAGAAAGCCAAGGAAAAGAATGGAAAAATCACCCTCAACAGCACCAGCGCTGTGCTAAGGGCATTCGTACGAGAGGGCTTGGCCTCCTGTGTTAACGTGGAAGAGAAAACCGGAAGAATTTATGAACTGACGCAAAGCGGCACAGAAATTCAGACGGAAATAATGAAGATTTAAGGATACAATATTCGAGACGGTTGGGGCTTTGGGAAAGGATATCAGGGTCGAGGTAGTTCAATCTCTTTAAATACACTCTTCAATCAGCTTCTTCAACAGCCTTCTGTGACAATGCTCGTCGGTTTCTTCTTTACACAATAGGGTTATGGTCTCTGTCCTCGATCTCGTGGCAATTTGTTGTATGCTCTCTTTTTGAGCGTCCATTTCTTTATGATACCGTTGTTCATACTCTTGCCAATCGATTTTACCGTTGTTCCAATCGCTTAACAGTTCTTTGCTCGGTGCAAGCTCTTTGTGCCACTCGTCAATCTTCGCTTTGTCTTTCGACAAAGGACGGCACCAGTAACGCATGACCAAAATCCGAACTCCGTCATCAATTTCTGGTTTATAGGTATAGACTGATTTTGTTCTTATCATGTAAAAAACCGTCGCTTATTATGAGCGTTCGACGTAATAATCTATTAAACCCGCTCTGCCTTCCACGGGTCGGCAGCTAAAATTATCTCTCTCCCTCCCATTTTGAGAATATTTCCTATACATCCCTCCGGGTCAACCTTTCCATATCCAAGGAGCTTATGGATATCGCCGGTGTGCATATTGACCATGAGCCATCCACTACTTTGAACATACCCACCTTTTCGATAAAACTCACTGTCAATTTTTGCCCATTTTTTCCCACTTAATATTTTATATTTATAATCATCCTCCAAAGAATTCATTTCCTTTACTCGGTCATTTATGATTTTCATGACAGACTCTAGAGTTATATTCTCTATTTGACGGAATTTTTCAGACTGCCTGACTCGAAGAACCTCCATACATTTATTGCGAACTCTTTCATCCGGATAATTTTCAATTTCTTTAAGCACTATCTTAAAATCAATCCCATATATGGCAATCAAATCGCCTATATAAACCGGAATAGTTTTTGTTTGATGAATATCTTGAGTATTAACACCC
>Ga0265297_10011564_pt1 | contig 10781 bp, 8 predicted proteins | sample Munlanlwell13791_FD_192502 | JGI IMG/M metagenome (GOLD analysis project Ga0265297, IMG submission 192502) | Leachate microbial communities from a municipal landfill in Southern Ontario, Canada - Leachate well 137-91 | ecosystem: Engineered > Solid waste > Landfill > Unclassified | place...
GTAAGCGTTGTTTTTCCCGATGATTCCGGTCCAAAAATTTCAATCACTCTGCCGCGCGGCACACCGCCTACCCCAAGAGCAAAATCAAGAGCAATAGAACCGGTAGGAATTGCATCAATCTGGAGCTTGGTTTGTTCGCCGAGCTTCATTATAGAGCCTTTGCCGAACTGTTTTTCAATTTGGCTCAATGCCAGCTCAAGCGCTTTCTTTCGATTCTCCCCCTCGCCATCTTTTTCAACCGGCTTGTGAGTCGTCATATCCCTTCCTCCTTACATTTCACTTCACACTAAAATGTGTGTGTATTTTATCGGGAAAATTATTTTTTCTTGTGTTATATCATATATAAATATCGGTGAGAGTGCAATTATACAATAGATAGTTTGCTTCGTCAACTATAAAACTATTATTTTGTATATGTTAGGCAATAAAAATTCATCCGTCCCTCTTAAAAAAAACGCTTTCTCGACCTTGAAATAACAAGAAAAATATGTTAGGGTTATAGTAGAAATTGATCTTTTGAGAAGATGTTAAAGGTAAACTATCCCGAAAGGGGTCTCGCAACAAAGCGAGAATCGAAAGAATAGGGCACAAAGCCTCGAGCCTAAGTCTCTAGAAACAAAAGAGATAAGGTGGTCGGGTTGCCGTAATCCCACAGAAGAAAATTTTAGGGATTACGTACGAAGTTTTAAGCCCGTTCTTTATGAACGGGCTTTTTTATTGTGCCCTCCGAACAGGAGGCAAAAAATGAAAAAAGCTGAACAAAAAACCACGATAGCGCTAATGGCATTATTCTCTTCCCTGTTCATTATCCATTTCAGCTTTGCCGGATCAACCGCAAAATTTACTGCTCGATGTTATATGCCCGAAATGGTCTCGACCGAAAAGATCGAAACAAATGTACCAGAGACAAAAGAAGCAACCATCGAAATCCGCCAAAAGAAAGATGACACAGTATCAAAAGAAAACAAAAACATTTTCCAAAAAACAGAAGAAACAATTTCCGAAAGAACCAGAGAAACGCAAATAATCACCACGGTGTGCGCAAAATAGCTCAGATTTCCTACCCGCCACGGTAGGTTTTATTGCCCTCATGCCTGTTCTAAAGGCGTGAGGGCACTTTTTATTTTCCCGTTATTTTCCTGCAAACCGAGAGGACAAAAGATCTACTTCTGCGCTAAGCTCTCACCGTGCGGTAACATCTGACGAAGAGGAATGTTGAAAAAAATGGTCTGTCCTTCTTCTAATTGGACAGATGACTTAAGGGGAACCTTGGGAATATACGTGGTGGGGATTGTTTTTAAATCAATTGTCAGCTCGTGCGTTCCCGCGGATAGTTTTCTAAATTGAAACTGACCACCGTCATCAGTGGGCGATTCCTGTTTGCCATCCAAAACAATAACAGCGCCTTTTATCGGCTCATCGCCCCTATCGAAACGACTGTTCCCGTTAAAATCAACGAAAACAAAACCAACAATATCAGTGCGTGTCGCAACGCCAAAGTCAAACTTCTTCGTTGCGCCATGCGAAACGCTGAATTCGTAAAGAGACGGCGTAGTAAGAATATAATTGCGCGGAATAGAATTAAGATCGATGGAAACGCTCGCTTTTTTGCCGACAATGCCCTTTATTACATAGTAACCGTCGCGATTGGTCACATCGCTCTTATCTCCTGGGGCATTAAGCACCACATCTTCGACACCGCCCTCATCAACATCGCGAACACCGTCAGCATCGAGATCGTAAAAAACAAAACCATGCACATTGCCTTTCGTGTTCCAGCGGACACCGGTATCCCAAGCGATACTGACACCATAACGCACATCCGCCTCGAAACGCTTCGGCGCAGCCTCCTTCTCTGCCCAAAGATTAGCGGCACGCAGCGATAAATATGCAGACAAATTCGATGTCGGCCGATAATCAAGGCCTGCCTGAAATTCAAGCCGGTCCTCGCCCGAAAGGAAACTAACATCGGACTCAGTCTCTTCCTCGTCACGATAAAAGACCCTGCCCCGCAGATAAAAAGGAGACTGTAAAATCCGTGAATAATAATTAAGGCCTGTTTCGAGTATTGTCGGGCTCGAGTCAAGGTCGCTTACGCGGTTTCTTATAAAATTATTTGTCTGGCTGATATTAAAACTCCACTCATCGGTGAGGCTAAGACTTATGCCGGCCTGGATACCTTGCCTGTTGAAATTTGAAGTCGAACCGGTAAAGTTTTTGTTGCGGGAATTAATAAAAGTAAAGTAGGTGCTTATCGGTTTTAAAAAGAAAATCTTCCGGTTAAAACCAATCGTTTCAGACTCAGAAAGCGAAGTAGAAACACTTCCCTTCGTATCATTGCGCGCATACCCAAACCTCATACTCGTATAGGCGTCGAGCTGCCACCACAAATTATTATCAAAATAATAATTTGGCCGATCCGGGTTTTCTCGGTTGATGAAGTCTTTATTCCGGTCTCTTTGCGCTGTAAAACTGTTGGTCAAATAAAGGTCTTCGTTAAAACTATGTCCTGCGGTAAGGGTCATTGAAGAGGAGCCGCCGCCGGGATTTCCCCCAAGAGGAGAAACAAAATCATTGTTTAATTCGGTATAACGCAGCCCCATATCCGTTTTCCCCAACTTCCAATTGGCGCTGCTCGTAAAGGCGGTGCTCTTTTGGCCATCGTAAGCAATCTCATTTTCTATAAACACCTTCCCGACTTTATGAAATGTCCCGAAACCATAAGCAGCGTGAGTTAAAACAGGCCTATTGATTTCTGAGCCATAGGAACGGGCAACATACATTTTATATTTTGCATTAGCGCTGTGGTCGTAAAATAATGAAAGCCCGTAGAGATAAGCATCAACCGTATCATCAAAGAGCCCGGGCTGAAGCCGGGCAAAGGTACCCTCAGGAATCCCGCCCCAAAATGCGGTATAACGGAGCTTGCTGTTAAACATCGGCGCGTCAAGGCGCACTCCCCGCAAATCAGCGTTAGGAAACAAAAATGAATTAATACCGGTTCCATAATCAAGCAGGCGGATATTTAAATGCTCCAGGCCCCAAAAATGCGCATCGGTCAGACCAGTCGATAAATTAAAAATTTCATATTTCTTATTCAAACGGTCAATAGAAAATGATGCATCATAGAACCCATAGGGTGTCTCGCCACGGATAAAAACGTTTTGGTTGATGGAAAGTGAGGAGCGCTCAGTTGTATCAAGCCTCCTTCCTGAATGGAATGATCCTTTATCCCACGAATAGGTCACCACAAAAGGAGAAGAAAGCAACGACTCATATGAACGGCGCTCAAATTCGGCCTTTGTTGCTTTGTATAATTTTGTCTGGCTTATGGAAAGATTAAAAGTGCGCCTGCCGTCGGCGTCCCAAACATGAAAAACGCCCCTGCCGATTTTGTTACCCGTGATTAAAATGGCGTCCTGGCCGTAACGCTCAATGCTGAAATATTCAGGATTTGAGTTTAAAAACCGTTTCACGGCATCGCCCTTAAGCAACAACTGGCTGCCCTTGCTTAAATCCAATACCGTTTGTTCAAGCGGAATTTCGCTTAAAAGTATTGTTTTTTCGGGAGAAACCAAGATTGGTGGGGCGGCCGGCGCCTGAGGCTCTTGGCGTGCTCGTTCGCCAATCGAAGGGGCCTCAAAAGACGAAACACCTTTTAACGACTTTCTTTCCTGCTCAATTTCATCGAGCGTCACCTGAAGAGCTTCTGAACGAGAAGATACCTGTTCCGGTTCCCTGTCTCCATAAACCTCTTTTTGGATTTGTTTCAAGAAAGAACTGGCTACCTGAGACCGCGGATCAAGAATGAGGACTTTTTTAAACTGCTGCATCGCATCGAAAAGCCGACCCTGGCTATAAAAATTCATGCCCGACTGAATCAACAAATCAACACTCATCCCAAATTCGGCCGCCTGGGCAGCAAACGGAAAGACATACAAAGAAAGGAAGCAACTTAACGCAACAATAGCTATTACTTTTTTCTGCTTACGTTTTGCTCTCAAGCTTTTCATTGAATATTCGCCTGAACGCCGGTAATTTCGCCGGCGCTGTTTACCGCCATCTTCCACTCGCCAACTTCTACTGCCTTGCCCAAATCAAACGTCACAATGACATCATAAGTTCCGGGCTCAAAAACAGACGCATAGCCAGTCGCGGAAACAACAAAGTTATCGCCAGGCATAGCGTACACCTCGCCAAAATCTCCGCGCGCCAAAACAATACCCTTATTATCAATAATGTCGAATGAACCTTTCGCAACCACCTGCACATTGCCGGTATTATTAAAATTAACAGTCGCCTTTACGACGCCCGTAAGCTCTTCGATGCCCAAATTACTGACCTGTGCTTCTTTGCGCACGCTGCCTTCCGGCTCCACATAAAAAAGCGTACCAAGACGATTATATACCTTCACGTACGTCTGACTCGTCTGATCCCATGATACGCCCGTCTGTACTTCAAAAAAGAGCACAGCATAATAACCGCCGCTGGCGTTATTAGGAATTTCAATCACATAATTTATCGTCTGCTTTTCCTTGGACGGAACAGTAAAATCTGCAGGATAAAATTTAATCCAATTTGCGCATGAATTTTCTGCCGTGTTTGCAGGCAAGAAATTCTTTGAACCATCAGCCTCGCTGTATTGCCAATCAGCAACATAGACTCTCACGCTTATCGGATCATCACCCTTATTTTCCACCTCTATGGTGCCACCATCGCTCCATCCTGGAGGCAACTCAACCATAATTTTTGCCTTATCAATTTGAAAATTCAAGGCAAATACATTGTTGCAATAAAAACAAGACAATGCCAAAACAAACAATCCTATATAAGCTATATTGTTTTTTCTTTTCTTAATTTTCATATTTGAATTTATTTGCATAGTCTATATATAACTTTTTATATTACAAGCTCTTACATAATAGCATACAAAGATGAAGTAATCAATATTTTTTGGCATCTTTAATAACTTTGCTGGCGCAAGAAAAGTTTTTCTGGGAAATCATTTGACAGCATTTCTGCTGAAAATATTCATGTTTTGGAGTTGCAAAAAAAATGAGAGATCCTCCATTAAAAATAACGAAGGATCTCTCATTGATTTGTTTCTAGCTCGTTGTCAACGTGAATGTAACGTCACCTGAATACGCACCTGCTTTTTGATCGGGCTGCACTAAATCCCACGCAGCTCCTTCATTATACTCCTGATCTGCTCCGCCAGATGCGGTGCAGTCCAAAGCGCCGTTATGGCCTTTGGAACAGCTCTTGATGATGCCGCTTACAGGCGGTCCACCAATTCCAAAGTATGCTCTAACAGCACGGGTCATACCTGCAGGTCCGCTCGTATACAAGACATGATTGGTTGACGTTGCAACGCGAGCAGGAAATCCAACTGATGCACCAGTTGGAGGTGCACCCTGCGCTGACGGACCAATCTTATCTAACCACTGATAATCAGGAACAACAACGTAAGCATCTTGCGTCGAACCAAGCGTAGCATCGGTTCCATCACCAATGCTTCCACCCTGGTTGCCGGTAAGCGCTTCGCCGGTGAACAGAAGCTGATACGCCCTTCCAGATGTTGCCGGATACATAACCACTGCATATGAAGTATTACCAGCCATATACAGGATAGTATTGTTCTCGTCTTCAACTGGAGAAAGCGCTCCAAAATCCATCGATGATGGATTGGATTCGAAATTAATGTCCGAACCATTCGCTAACATAGAGAATAAATTGGCATTAATTTCTAGAATTTCTGTTACGGTAGCGCCTGCTGTGTAAGAAGCGCTTGTGTTGGCTGCAATTGCAGCGTCCTGATACTTAGCAACAGTGGGAGCGACAACGCTGATTAATATCAGCATAAAGTTAACAACTACGGCTCCTACTATAAGCTTCCTAAGCATTTGCCTTTCCTCCTTTTTTCCCTCGACTTCATGCATGCTTCAATTTCACAACCGGCACGCATAATTTCGATTTTCTTTCTTTGTTTATATTATTCCTGTTTTTGTATACTCCGTTGAAAACCCCCCTCAATTATAACCGGAGCTTTCAATCATTGTTTTATAATTCTGACAAAGAGTAACTCACCTGTGCGGCGTAGGCGCCGGCACGCGTATCGGCCGTTACTCCCAACTTGTAAATAATGTCAAATTCGTCGCTTTCGCCCTTGCTGTTCGAGATAAAAATCGGAATATCAGCACTTGGCTCGACCTCGGCCACTTCCCCTATCTTAATCGTGCCTTTCGTTAATTCTGTCTTTTTCATTTCAAACTTAAATAAATCTTGCGGGATATTATCGCCTTTTTCGTTTTCTAAAGGCGAGTTAAATTTCTGCGTCACTAAAAAGGGTTTCTCCAAATTCGATTCGACTCTGATACGCACAATACTTTCTTTTTTTCCTGCCTTATAACCGATGTCGCCGAATTCCAAAAGCGCCCCGCCTTCCTGCGCGAGCTCCCCATCTTTTGAAACCGAGACAGCCACAATACGAAATACGGGGTCAATCTCACACTCTAAATCAATCTCTCCAATCAAACCCGGTTCCACATACGTACTGGTACGATCCGTTTCTAAATAATAAGCAATGGAGCCGGTATAGAAGCCTGCTTTTTGCTGGACAAAATCTCCTGCCGGTTCATAGTTAATCAACAAATCTGCACCCGAACCCGCTTCATCAGATTCGTAAATTTCTGTTTTCGTGCGCAAAGATGAGGCATCGCCCTTGTTGATAAGCTTGCCCGAACTGACCTCGGTGGTTTCGAATGTCACTTTTGAAAGATCAAAATCTTCGCCGCTTTCGGATTTGAGCTGAGCATTCTGCAATTTTTGATATATCCGGTATCGCGCGCCAAGATTACCCTTTACGCTGATTTTTACTTGAGGATATGGATCCTTTATTTTTCGTTCAATATCCTTGGTTGAAAAACTTATCCTGTTTGTCCCCGTGGTCGTGCTCAATTCCACCGACCCTTCATTACTTAAATCAACATACATGTTAATCGGCGCGATGACTTGTTCCTGAACTGAATCGATCGGCAAAAGAACATACAGTATCCTGCCAAAATAAGAACCAGGCACCTGGTTTGGTTGCGGCGTAAACGTATAAGCCACCTTGAAAGAATCGCTATCACCCGCGGCGTTTGAAGTGTAAAGCACGGTGTCGTTAAACATAACGGGATATTCTTCCATACGTTCAAGGGTACCCTGGGTATTAGAATTAATCAATGTGAACATCTTAAATTGTTCGCTGTTAATTTCGGTCCCATCTCCTGTGCGCAACGGCCGCTCAATGCGCTGATACACACGATACTGCTTGCCGATATCGCTGGTTACTCGAATGGTAACCTCCCTTACCTGCTTGGTGTTGCTTGTGGCAACATGCCCGAAACGGACGTCGAATCCTCCGCCAAAAGGTTCGGCGGTCAAAGTAAAAGCAGCGTAGCAACTCGTATCAACCAGCAAATTTGCGCCAACCATAGAAACAATAATAAAAATTTTTAAGAATGGGAAAGAACCATTGAAGAACATTTTCTTCATAAATTTTTCCTTCCGGTGGAGGGGGGACTCTACTGCCACGTCTTTATTAGGAATGTAAGCGCTTGACTTCTTGCCTAAATCTGAATTAATGTAGCATTATTCACTATTGATGTCAAACGCTTTTTCTCTAATAAAGGGTGCCTAATAAAAAACCGGAAAAACAGAGTAAACCTGTTTTTCCGGTAAGTCTTTCGACTCCGTGGCACACCGGAAGATTTAATCTTTTTAAAACTTCTTAATAACTTTCTATTAAAAAAACACTTTTTATATTAAGTGTCTTTTATTACTTAGAGACAAAGGAAGTATAACATACTAGTATGCAAATGTCAAGTGTACTTTATAAGTTTTTTTATAAAGTTATTTATAATAGCTCTTTTCTTTTCTAAATATACTTAATTATTTCTCAAATCATTATAATTCAGATACTTACAAATACAATCTATTCAACAAGATCGAATATTTGCTGATAATAATTTATTAATATTTTTGTTCCTGAAATTATATACACAAGAACTGCAACTGATGCAACCGACATTATAATGCTAAAAATCAACTTTTTCTTTTTGGAAAGGTGTGGATTGAACCATACGAGAAAAAGCGCGAAAGGCCCAATACAAAGAAACGAAACAAGCAAGCCATAAGGCTTAAAGTACCATTTTTCCTTCTTTTCTTTTTTCAGAAATTCGCCGCAGTGCTTGCACTTAATTGCTTCTTCCTGAATTTCTTCGGCACAAAAAGGACATTTCTTCATGGAGACAAACTTCCGGCAGCTACCTCTTCATCGCCAATAACTGCTTGATTTCGACCGCGTTTTCATTGAGCTTGCGAAGGTAAAAACTTATATTTATCAAAGCAATAAAAATTGCCAAACCTAACAAAATGATAACCAAACTCATCCCTGCCTCCTTTTCTAGCTACGCGTTATGCAACGAATTCTGTTATCTTATGCAATAACTATTGAAATATTATACATTACATAATAGAAAATTCAAAATGGATTTTTTATTATTAGAGGAAGAGGATTTTCATTAGAATTAATACGCAACTGTGGCTTGCTTTAGGGGGGGGGCACTTTAACTAAGGACACGCTTCTGTCACAAGTTTACATCCTTTAATAACTTATCTAGAAACGGTCCAGAATTCGCCTTGAATTCCTCCTCCCTCTATTCTCGATTACTTTATTGTTCTGACTCTAATCTATGTTTTCCTGAATCTCGAAATGCATTAATCATTTCAAGTCCGTTTTTAAAATCGGTCAATATAGGTAGTTCTACTTGCGGATCTTTTTCTTTCATCTTATAATAATACATCAGGCTTTTATCGTATGCTTCCATTGCTTCATTGTCTTTTTCTTGCAGACTAAGAACATTTCCTAAACCAAGGTATGACTTCGACAAACCCGCATAATTATTTAAAGATGAGAATAATTCTATGGCTTTACGAAATGATTCCTCTGACTTGCCGTAATCTTGATGCTTTGTATATTTGACATATCCTTTTAAGGGGTCTTCTTTTCCAGGATTGGGATACATAGTAGCACGAACAGGAACATACATAATAACTTTATAATAATTTCCGTAGGCATGATAAGCCTCTGCCATTCCGGAAACATCATTAGCTTTGCTGTATTTTTTTAATGCCTTATCGATGAACTCTTTCGCTCTAAGATCCCTCCCCTGATTCATCATTTCATACGAATACACAAGCAACGTATGAGGGCTTGACGTGTAAGGAACGCCCATTGCCAAACAAGATGTTAATATTGGACACAATATTAAGATTAAAACAAATTCTACTATTTGTTCTGTTCTCATGAGTAGATATGACACCGATTCATGATACCTGTTCGGCTTTTGCTCCTCCTAATTTGATTCTTCTCCATAAATTTCTAATTCCATCAGACCCATCAATGCTGGCTGATCATTAATAGCGGATCCTAAAACCGTAATAGCGAACGAAGGCGGCATTGTTGGAAAGTTAAAAAATAAACCACTTGAAAAGTTACCGATACCTTGTCTGATATTTAACATTAAAGGATCATGGAAGAGAGTTGTGCCGTGAATGAAGGGAACATTCTTTGCAGTCCATTGCGTTATTGGGCCTTTTTCTGATAAGCTGAGAAAGCCTACTTCATCTTCGGTAGTGCCAAAGCCAGTCTGAGCTACATCAAGATTTACTTGAAGAGCTGTAGTCTCTGAGTCTTTCGATTGCGCTGATTCTGTTGCTGTTTTAGCTGAGGCTCCACGATTCCCGCTGCCTTCTCTTTTTGGTCTTGACCTTAATGTTGACCTATATATAAAGTCAGTACCAGCTAGGGCGCCTGCAAATGCGGCTCCTTCTCCAAAAGAACCTCCTGCTATTTCTGAAATCACTCCGCCAGCTATTCCAGATAAACCTACACGAGTTAAATCCCACTGCCAAGTGCTAGAACCATCTGTAGCAATGCCGAGTTGACCAATCGAACCAAAAGCTAATCCGCTTAAACCTCCAACCATAGTCCATTTACCAACATCTCCTCCAAATATAGAAGCATTTATTGCTCCTGAAGCAGCCCCTGTTACGGAACATGCTAGGATTTTCATGCCGCCCTCTAGTCCTTCCCCAAAAAAAGCTGTGCCAGAAAAAAATGCTCCAGTTATAGCTCCGAGCATCGCTCCCTGACCAATATTTCCACCAGTTATGGCTGATAAACCTGCACCTATGGCAGCTCCTGCCATTGCACCTTTTACAATTGCAAAAATAGCTGCCCAGAACCAATGTCCGGTCGGATCCACATACTTGATGGGGTTGTTGCGGCAATACGCATAACGGTTGAGCGACTGGGGGTCTTGGGGTGCTTGGACAATAGTGTCGGGAGTGATGAAGCGGCCGATCACCGGGTCATAGTAACGTGCGCCGTAGTAATAGAAACCAGTGTCATCCTGGATTTTCCCCGTGAATTTGATGTCAGTCGAATAAGAGCCGCTTTCAGTTGAGACTTCGCCAAAGGGAAAGTATTCAATTAAGGAGAGCTGCGAACCGGCTCCATCCGTCACCAGATTGGATGAGCCTAAGTGATCGCCGTGATAGAAACGCAATGCTCCGTTATCCGCTACACATACCCTGTTTGAGCCGGCATAGATGTGCTTTTTGGTAACCGTGGGCTTCAGAGGGTCATCGTAGACATTCTTCTCAAAGAGCGAGCCGATATAGATTGTCGTTGTGCCGTTATCTATTTCAGAGCGCCTTTTCACGCGGCCGCCGTC
>Ga0265297_10011565_pt1 | contig 10778 bp, 15 predicted proteins | sample Munlanlwell13791_FD_192502 | JGI IMG/M metagenome (GOLD analysis project Ga0265297, IMG submission 192502) | Leachate microbial communities from a municipal landfill in Southern Ontario, Canada - Leachate well 137-91 | ecosystem: Engineered > Solid waste > Landfill > Unclassified | place...
ACGATGAAACACCTCTCTTGTATCGTGAAGAATCTAATCCCCGAATCGTGGGGAAACAGTGTCAGGTGGGTAGTTTGACTGGGGCGGTCGCCTCCCAAAGAGTAACGGAGGCGTTCAAAGGTACCCTTGCTCCGTATGGAAATCGGAGTGAAAGCGCAAAAGCATAAGGGTGCTTGACTGCAAGACATACAAGTCGCGCAGATGCGAAAGCAGGATTTAGTGATCCTCTGGTTCGGTATGATATCGGCCAGAGCTCAACGGATAAAAGCTACCCCGGGGATAACAGGCTGGTCGCGCCCAATAGTCCACATAGACGGCGCGGATCGGCACCTCGATGTCGGCTCATCGCATCCTGGGGCTGGAGTTGGTCCCAAGGGTTTGGCTGTTCGCCAATTAAAGCGGTACGCGAGCTGGGTTCAGAACGTCGCGAGACAGTTCGGTCCTAATCTGCTGTGGGCGTGGAAGTTTGAGGGATTCTCACTCTAGTACGAGAGGACCGAGTGGGATGGGCCTCTGGTGTATCGGTTGTTCTACCAAGAGCATTGCCGAGTAGCTATGCCTGTGCATGATAACCGCTGAAAGCATATAAGCGGGAAGCTTCGCCCAAGATTAGACTTCTTAGGTCTCCCGAAGACTACGGGATTGATAGGCACTAGGTGCAAGACCCGTGAGGGTTTCAGCCGAGGTGTACTAAGCGACCTAACATATCATAATACGTATAACCTACGACAAAGTTAAAGGCAGGTTAAGATTTGTGATCGAGTTTGATACAATGTGATTATGACCAAACAAATGCAACGAACATTAGGCATGTCGGCCATAACCCTAACTGTTTTAGTGGGGGCTCGAGTAATGTTGTCGAGTCAAGCAAATGTAGTGATGGCTGATGCTGCAACACCTGTTGAACAGCTGATGAATAATCCGCTCGTGCAAATATTAATGGTATTAGGCCTGATAATGATCGGATTAGTTGCTGTCAATGTTTGGATTGTAATTAAGTCAGAACCAAGATTATAAGTAGTTCGCGTTTTGTGTGTTGGTGATTCTAGCGCGGTGGGTACACCCGGCTCCATCCCGAACCCGGCCGTTAAGCACCGTAGCGCCGATGATAATGCCTTCGAGAGGGGGTGTGAAAGTAGGTGGTCGCCAACACACAACATACGAACTAAATAAATCACCATGAGCCAATCGTTACTTGAATTAAAGAACATCTTTAAAATTTATAATCAAGGACGTGATAATGAGCTTGAGGTTTTAAAAGATGTTAATATCACCCTTCGTAAGGGTGATTTTGCGGCATTAATTGGTCCTTCTGGCAGCGGTAAATCGACACTAATGCATATTATCGGATTACTTGATAAGCCCACCGCTGGTCATTACCAGCTAAATGGTCGCGACGTTTCTCATCTGCGTGATCGGGCTGCGGCTAAAATTCGGCGTGAGGAAATCGGTTTTGTATTTCAAAACTTTAATTTATTGCCTAGAACGACGGCATTATCCAATGTAATGATGCCGGCGACCTATGCTCATACCAAGGGTGCTAAAGCTCGGGCAATAGAGTTACTAAAAACCGTTGGGCTTGGACATCGCATTTATGCTAATGTTGATAATCTCTCAGGTGGCGAAAAGCAAAGGGTGGCGATTGCCAGAGCGTTAATTAATCATCCAAACATAATATTAGCTGATGAGCCGACTGGTAATCTTGACTCAAGAACCGGTGCCAGTATTATTACTTTACTGGAAAAGCTGAATAAAAAAGGCGTGACGGTATTATTTGTGACTCACGATTTGGGTATTGTTAAACGCACTAGAACGGTATTTAAAATCAAAGACGGTCAAATTGTCGACGGGAGGGTAAAATGATATCAGTTATTAAAACGGCTTTTGCCTCAATTTGGCGTAAAAAATTAACCTCCTTTTTAACGGTACTTGGGGTAGTAATTGGCGTGACGGCGGTCAGTTCGCTAATTTCGGTTGGACAGGGCTTGAAAAATGATGTTGGTAGTTTGATTCAAGGGTTGGGTACTAATGTTCTAGTCGTGATTTCCGGTAGTATTGATACGTCAGATGCCCAATCAATGAGCCAGACTAATCCGGCTAATTTTATGACTGATGACATCTTAACGCTTGAGGATATTGATTCAATTGAGGCGGTAGATGAAGTACAAGCTGTAACGCCGCTGTCGGTTGTAAGCGGTCAAATTAAATATGGTACCAAGACTGATGCGCCGATGATTGTTGGTGTGAGTAGCAATATCTTAACAACAATGCAGGTAGTGGAAATTGATCGAGGCGAAGGTTTTGATACAAATTCAACACCTAATGGCATCATCCTAGGTTACGACACGACACAAGAGCTATTTGGCGACAGCGATCCAATTGGTCAAAAAGTGACCGTTGGCACGGAGGAATTTCAAGTCATCGGTACGATGAAAGAATCGACATCGTCGGCTTCGTTTGCTTCGGAGTTTAATAATTTAGCAGCGATTCCATTATCCAAAGCTACTGAAATGAATAATGGTGAAACAACAATTTTAAGAATATTAATTAAAGCCAAGGACGATGCTGACGTACCGAGTGTTAAGCAAACCATTGAGGATAAATTGTTGGCTAATCATGGTGGCGAAGAAGATTTTACGGTTATGACCCAGGATGATGTGCTGGATTTATTTAGCCAGTTTTTAAATATGGCGACAACCTTAGTCTCAGCGATTGCAGCAATTTCAATTATTGTCGGCGGTATTGGCATCATGAATATCATGCTAGTGACTGTCACTGAGCGGACTAGGGAGATTGGCATCCGTAAAGCTATCGGCGCTACTAATCTGGCGATTATGTTTCAATTTTTAGTTGAGGCAATTATTATTACCATGCTTGGCGGAATCTTTGGCGTACTGTTAACTTACGGAATTGCTTGGGGGGTGCGAACACAGACGACTCTTAAGCCAGCGATTACCCTCGATGTTTTATGGTTGGCGGTTGGGCTTTCAATCGTTGTCGGAGTAATTTTTGGACTTATGCCAGCGATGCGGGCGGCTCGTAAAAACCCGATTGAGGCCTTGCGCTACGAATAGCGAAAAGAGATAAAAAAACCGCTCGCCGGTGAGGCGAGCGATGTGAGCTAGTTGTTGAACGGTGGCCGAGGGCAGTGAAATGTCACGACGACGATCATCGGAGGGGAGAGGTAATACTCGATCGCAGCGACGAAGTCATCCCTGGCTCCTTCGAAGGCTAGAGTCTGGAGCTGTATGACCGATTCGAGCCCATGCCGATAGGCGCTTATCAGTCTGGCCTCGCAAGCCAAGGCTTCGGTGGCTAGCCGTTCAACTTCGTCCTGGCATGACTGTGGCAGCTCAGAGAGGCGTTGCATCACCTCCTGAACCATCGGCTCGGTTCGGCGATGTCGCCACCAGATATAAAGCTTGGCGATCAGCCAGGCGGATGCTATCAACCCCATTAGGTAGAACCTGACCGAGAAGCAGGTGGAGATGGTCAGTAGCGCTAGAACGATGAGGTTGATCTTGATCTCGACTTCCGTCAACTCCAGGTTGCCGAAACACGTCTTGCGGAAGATCCTCTCCGTGTTGTTAATGCCGACCAACCCCTTCCAGATCGACGATTTGACCGACAGTTTATTCTAATAAATATATATTACATTGTCAACCAATATCAGTGTGAAAGATAAAAAAATGCGCCTGCCGGGGAGGCAAGCGCGAGGGTCAGGATCGATGGGCTGGTCGGTCGGCGATTCGTCGCAGAGCCGGGAACGAGGTTGAGTCGAGTACGCGGAGCTCGCTCACGAACTCGAGGAGAGAGTAGCGGAAACAGTCTTGGGCTAGTGCGATGTCTGGCTCACTCTCGTTGATCAATGATCTCTCGAGTGCCTGACGGCCGGCTACGACTCGGCTCGCCATACTCTCAAGCCGAGCAGCCGATTCTGCCGGTAGGTTGTGTTCCGCCTCGAAGCAAGCTTGGCGGATTGGTTTGGCGATACACCGGTCGAACAACTGTCGAATCGCGAACACCAGAGCTATGATGATCGCGGCTGACGAGATGTTCGATGGAGCGGGAAGGTAGAAGATCAGTGCCCACGAGCAGATCAGGAATGAAGCGATGTAACTGTGGTTCCGCCACCGGGGGTAGGTGGGGTAGATCATTCTCAGGACTCGCCTGGTGTTTGGCATGGACTCTGCCGCCTTTCTATAGATTCTGTCCCGCATTGGCGACATTTAATTATACTTAATATAATACAGAATACAATAATATGACTGGTAATTCTGATTTTTCCGTGATAGATTAAACACAATAATATAAAAAGGAGTAGCTGATATGAAATTGCTACAAGTTATCTTGGCGATTTGGCTAATTGCCTCGCCATGGATCCTCGGATTTAGCGGAACACCACGACCGACATGGAGTGCGGTGATTAGCGGTGTTGTGTTAATCGTTCTCCTTTTTGCGACCGGCGGCGAGCCAGTTGCAACAAAGAGCTCGAAAATCGAAGAACCAAAAGACAATTAAATAATTGTATTGCGCTGTAGAATAGGAATGACTTCATTCCAGGCTTTTGATGCGGCTCGAATAGCGGTTAGTCCTAGGTCTGTTAGGGAATAAATCTTTCGGCGTTTCTTGATTTCAACCCTCAATAGTCCCTCATTGCATAATTTTCCAAGGGCTGGATAAATCGTACTTTGGGTTGGCTTAGCCTTTTCCCAACTGATTTCAAAGATTGCCTCGATCAATAGATAGCCGTGCATTGGTCCCTTTTTCTGAAGTGCTTTTAAAATAAAAAACTGAATCAGACTTTGGTTGATTAGTTCGTTCCAATACTTTTGTTCAGTACGATCGATTTTTGGCGGCATATACTCACTATAACAAGCTCAGCTGGGTTCGCCAATCCGATTGTAAATAACAGGTTAATCTGCTATTATTATCAGGAAAAACTAATGTAGATTGGCAAGTATGGTTCAATGGTAGAACGTGTCCTTCCCAAGGACGAGACACGGGTTCGATTCCCGTTACTTGCTCCATTCTTCGCTCCTTTGGAGCTACGAATGGCAAGCCATGCCATGGGTAGTGTTAAAAAAGTGGAATGTCCCTCGAAGCTTTAGGTGAAGAAGGGCTACAATATTGCCGATGTAGCTCAGTTGGCCTGTCCTGCCGAAGCCCTGGCGTAGGCGGACCTGCCCTACCGCAGCCCCAACAGGGGCGTAGGTGGGTAGAGCAACTTTCGTTACCCATACAATTCATTGCACATTAGAAATATTAGCCGATGTAGCTCAGTTGGTAGAGCAACTCTTTCGTAAAGAGTAGGTCAGCGGTTCAAGTCCGCTCATCGGCTCCAGCCTACGCCAAGGCTTCGGCTGGCAAGCCATACTTCTCCTTCGGAGCTACGAATGGCGAGCTATTCGATTCAGTTAATGACGAAGTTGAGTCTTGCCCTGCCGTAGCTTTAGCGAAGGACGGCAACGAATATTCACTATATCCAACATCCTAAACTATCTTAGAGTAAAATAAGAATATGGCCAGAAAATTTAAATTTAATCCCAAGATTCTTATCAAGGGTAAAAAATACCTCGAAACCACAACTTATCTTGTGATATTGGCGGTTATGGGCTATATGCAGTATCGATTATATATTGAATCGATAAAGACATATCGTGATTTATTACTGGTTGCCTATGGCATTGAGATAATAAATATCATTCTGGCCCTGGCAATTTACAAAAAAATGCGGCTGTTGGCTCAGTTACTTTATATCACAGCTATACTTTGCGGTTTCGTGACTCTGTATTACTTAAAGGTAACTATTACGAGTAATCTACTATATTAATGGATAATAAACCTCACTATTATCGTCGACGCTTTTTTGAGATACTACCCGGATTATTAACTTGGACGGCGCTAATTTTACCGATTCCTTTTAGTATCTTGTATCCATGGATAGTGGCAATCTTTGTGATTGCTTATGATATTTACTGGTTTTTCAGGGCGATCAGAATGGTGGTAAATATTATCATTACCTATCGACGCATCCGGCATGATCTTCGAATTGATTGGCATGATCGTCTGCATCGACACGATTTTCCAAAGGTAAATAATGGAGTTGAGACGGTAGCTAACAAATACTCACCCGACGACTTATATCACGCCATAATAATGGTCCGATACAAAGAATCTTATGATCTGGTTCGAGCTTCGGTTAAAAGCTATATCGACAGTAAGGTACCGAAGGATCATCTCTGGTTTATTTTTGCCTGCGAGGAAAGAGTTGGACAGGAAGCGATTGAGACATATGAAAAGCTAAAAGGCGAATTCGGATCTAGATTTGGCAAGTTTATTTTAACGATGCATCCAGCTAATTTACCTGGCGAAATTATGGGCAAATCGGCTAATGAAACCTGGGCAGCCAAGGAATTACAGAAGATTTTAGACAAAGAAAAGAAAAGCTACGATCAGATAATCTTGCACAATTTTGATGCTGACACTCGAACATATATGCATTATTTTGATTATGTTGCTTATAGATATCTTGAACAGCCATATAATCAGCCGACCTCATTCCAACCGGTTCATATTTACTCGAATAATATTTGGGATGTTCCTGCTATGATGCGAATCGTTGCTCAAAGTTCGAGCATGATATTTATGCATAATATGCTTCGCCCAAGTCGTTTCCATAACTTTTCGTCTCGCAGCGATGTTTTCAAGAACGCCGTCGATATTGGCTTCTGGCGAGTCAACGCGATTCCAGAAGATTCGGGACAATATTACGATTCATATTTTTATTACGCCGGTCGCAACGTCGTTTTACCGATGTACATTCCACTCCGTATGGATGCGGTTTTGGCCGAAGGTTATTGGCCCACAATTGTGAATCAATACCGTCAACTGCGCCGTTGGGCATGGGGGATCGTCGATTTTTCGTATATTATAGAGAAAGCGATAGTTGATAAGAAAATTAGCTGGTGGAATAAACTCGGTAAAATATTTCGATTACTCGAGGGGCACTTTTCTTGGGCGACAGCCGCCTTTTATATTACAATTATTGGCTGGGTACCAGTAACCTTTAATACCGATTTCACAGCCACGGTTCTCGGGTATAATTTCCCAACTGTAACGCGATATATATTGACCCTAGCGTTAGTTGGAATGTTAACCTGCATTGTTGTGAATTACTTACTCTTGCCTCCCCGACCGCCACATCGCTCGAAATGGTATTACTTCAATTTCCTGTGGCAATGGATATTGTCACCAGTTGTCAGTATATTCTTGAATGCCGTGGCGGCCATAGATGCTCAAACCCGTTTAATGTTTGGTAAATATATGGAGTACCAAGTTACCGAAAAAGCTGTTGGCAAATCACGGACGTGAACTAATTTAACGTTTTTTGGGCTTGGGCCCAGACCTCTTTTTGTTCATTGAGATAAAAATCAATCGATTTATTGAGAGGCAACCATTTTACGTCATTGGTATTTTTTTCGGCCTTTTCCGGTTTGAAAGAATAATTTTCTTTTTGCTTGATAAGATAATAATAGGTAGTTTTAAAAGATTTTTTCGATGGTACTAACCGTGAGTAGCGACCGAGTAATTGGCCGACTTCCCCACCTTCAAAGCCCGTTTCCTCGGTGATTTCTCGAAGAGCAGTTGTTTCCAGATTCTCACCCGGTTCGACATGGCCCTTAGGAATTATCCAATTAATCCGGCCTTTATTTTTAATCAATAATACTTCATAACCCTTGGCACCTTGGCGATAAACCAATCCACCGGCGCAGATGACATTTTCTGTTTCAGTTGGGACGGGTTCGCGATCATGTTTGGTGAGATTAAGATATTCTTGACTAGCCTGCGCGGTAACCATATAAGCACGTTCGCTCTGACCTTGGCCGACTACGACGCCTAAATATCCATCTTTAGGTGCATCAAACCAAAGTCCTTTTTCGTACCCTCGTACTGCCGGAATTTTAACATAACGTGGTTTGTAGTGATCCCATTTACCTTCATTAAGCGATTCCAACTTTGCCCAACCGGTTTGAGGAAGATGATTATTCTTATCTCGATTACCCCATGATTTTAATGATATTTTGCGATCATCAACAATTGGTAGAACCGGATTGTCTTGCCAAAAGAACGACGTCGCCTTACCCTCACTAGTAAACTTCGCAACTTCTTTATCGGAATAATATTCTTCTAACTCCTGGCGACTAACTTTATCTAAATTAAATACAATTCCACCACACATGCTGTTATTTTATCTGTTGCCTGTTGACAAATCAATAAGAATATATATAATGTTACGCATCTAGCAGTATGAGAGGAGGCAGTATGGCTCAGCGGATAGAGTGCCCCTCGGATCATACTCTGGCAGAGTACATCGAGGGCAAGCTCCCGATTAGGGCAGCAGTCTCGGTAGTAGCGCATGTCGTTGTCTGTCGGGAATGCAAGGAAGTAGTTGAGGCTGTTCGAGCCTCGACTGCCGCTTGCCCCGTCGAGGGGTAGGTTCGCGGGGCTGAGGGTCAAGTAATACCGACCCGACAGCCCCTTTTTTTATTGATTATCTCTTTAGGCTAAGATATAATCTGAAAGTAAGAAATACATCGGGGTGTGGCTCAGTTGGCTAGAGTGCCGGCTTTGGGAGCCGGAGGTCGAGAGTTCGAGTCTCTCCACCCCGACCAGTTCAATGGGAGAGAGATCCCTCGCAATCGTCGCATCGTGTTCGACGAGATGAAGGAACCCTCTCTTGCCCTGCGTAGCTCCGCCAGCAGGCGGAGGCGAAGTAGGGCCACCCCGACCAGATAAAACCATGCATGATGCTTGGTTTTTTTGTTTGACTATAAAATGTTATATAGATACAATATTATCCTGTCCCGAAAGCTTAGAGGACAGGTGGCAGTTAGGACGGGATCGGCATTGGTGAGTCAGAGGAGGGAACTCGATGAAGCTTGGTGTTCTGACGGTACTGATGGGAGACAAGACACTCCCTGAGGTACTGGAGTACGTGAAGAAGCTCGGGATCAACGCAGTCGAGATCGGCACCGGCAACTACCCTGGCAACGCTCATTGCCCGCTCGAGCAACTGGTCGACGACGACAAGGCGCGAGCGCGGTGGAAGGCCATGTTCGATGAGCGTGACATCGCCATCTCGGCGCTGTCGTGTCACGGCAATCCGCTCCATCCCAACCAGACCGTCGCTATGGTGCACCATGAAGTCTGGCGCAAGACGGTCAGACTCGCCAACCAACTCGGTGTCGACACGGTCGTCACCTTCTCCGGCTGCCCGGGGGGTCCGGGTGGCGGCACCGACCCGATCTGGGTCACGGCGCCATGGCCGGGCGAGATGGAGGAGACCCTCAACTGGCAGTGGCGGGACGTCGCCCAGCCCTACTGGGTCGAAGAGGCTCGTTTCGCGAAGGAACACGGCGTCCGGATTTGCTTCGAGATGCACCCCAACTTCGTCGTCTACAATCCGGCCACGCTGCTGGGGCTACGGAGCGTCGCCGGCAACAACATCGGCGCCAACTTCGACCCATCTCATCTCTTCTGGCAGGGCATCGATCCGCTCGAGGCGCTCAAGGCGCTCAAAGGCTGCGTCTACCACGTCCACGCCAAGGACTGCGCCATCGACCCGCGCAACACGGCAGTGAACGGTGTTCTCGACACCAAGTCCTACACCAACGAAGCGGCCAGAAGCTGGATCTTCCGCACCGTCGGCTACGGCCATGGCGCCGAGTGGTGGAAGGCCTTCGTCTCGACCCTTCGTCTCATCGGCTACGACGGTGTACTCTCGATCGAGCATGAGGACAGTCTGATGTCGCCGAACGAGGGCCTCGGGAAGGCCATCGACTTCCTCCGCCCGCTCATCATCAACGAACCGCCCGGCGAGGCCTACTGGGCCTGATGTGCCGGACGATCGCAAGCAACCGCATGAAGCGGTTCCCCTCCGGGAACCGCTATTTATTTTATTAGAATAATTGACATTGACATTATGGGGTGCTAAAATTAGCGGTGTTTTGTACGCTGACAAGAAAGCCGGTGACGGAGTGAAAAGGGTATGCTGGATCAGATTCATCACTCTCTGTCGGGTGGTGTTTGGATCACGTATGTCGGTCGGAGAAACGGTGGTTGAAGTCGACAACCGAGGCATCGTGACTGTCGCTACTAATGCCCTACCGAGCGAGATACTGGCTCGGATGATTGAACCGCCTATTTGGGTGGTAGACTTGATGGGCGATTGGGTGCTTGATCAACGGCCGAATCTAAACGTGGTTCGGTTCCAGCCCATCGCTTATCAAGCCGGGAGCAGTCTTCTGCACGACGACCTCGCTGCCAGCCGGCCAAAAGGATGTTCGATTGGCGGCGATCTACCGATACTCGCTATCGCCTCGACTGTCTTACCCCTGGATGACAAGTCGGTCGTAATGCTCGGTTACTGGGCCGATCATTACATGTATCCCGGCAAGATGTTGCTCTGGCTGGTTGGTGACAGCCGTGGCTGGCATTGGTATCAAGATGAGCCGCCAGTGCTTGATGGCGACTTCACTGTCTACTACCCACTCAAGCGCTAGGCCCCCATGGGGGCCTTTTTTATTCTATTTTGACCATTCAGTCTAAAGATAATCATATAAAAATATCAGGTATCAATGTATTGTGTTTTCTCTAAAGTTATGTATAATGTAGCTAATCTGTCATCTCGCTAGCGTGCCACTTGACGCACCTTGTCGCAGATGGGTCGAGCAGAGGTTAGTACAAACAAGGTGCCCATATGAACAAGAGATTAT
>Ga0265297_10011568_pt1 | contig 10775 bp, 4 predicted proteins | sample Munlanlwell13791_FD_192502 | JGI IMG/M metagenome (GOLD analysis project Ga0265297, IMG submission 192502) | Leachate microbial communities from a municipal landfill in Southern Ontario, Canada - Leachate well 137-91 | ecosystem: Engineered > Solid waste > Landfill > Unclassified | place...
GATTGCTCCAAACTGTTTAATAGCTTTGGCAAAAGGATTTGCAAAAATATAACCTCCATAACCGTTTTGGATCAATTGCACAAAACCACCATCACGCATTTCGTCCTGAAAGAAACGATGCGCCAGCAAGGTATGTTGCGAACCATTCAGTTTCGACATATTTTCGGCGGTTAAATTACCACCAATGGCTTCCAGATAAGCATCAGTAAATACATGTAGAAACTCATCCATACCCTTTTTGGCCGCTGCAGCCAAATCACTGTCTTTTAGTTGAATCATAATTGTTGGAAGTTCCCTTCAGCCGGAAAAACGGACTTTAAGAACCTGTTAATCATTAAATTATTTTTTTGAGAGTAAAATATCAGCACTGTAAGCCGGCAACTGAATGCTGATTTTATGATTTGATACTACAAAGTTATGATTAAATGTCGATTTTAAATCACCCAGTGTAAACATTTCCGGTATTTCAGTTTCAATTGTTTGTGGTTTTGCCGAATTATTGATAAAAACCAACGCTTCCTTTTTAAAATAATTCCGGGCATAAACCCAAGTGTCTTTCGTTGTTTGAATATTGATAAAATCACCGTAAATCAATACCGGATTATCGCTACGTAAATGTGCCAGAATTGAAACATCTTTCCTGAGTTTCAGTTCGCGGTTGTTTAAACCTTCAAATTTCATCATGCGACGACAATCCGGATCGTTAGCTCCTGTCAGACCAATTTCATCACCATAGAAAATAACAGGAATACCCGGAATGGTCAGGTTAAAGGTATGCATTAAAAACAATTTATCGTAAGCTGTAGAATCAGTAATACCAATATTGCGTTTCCATCCGGCCGCTTTGGAGTCTTCACCAAATTTCAAATCGCCGGAAGCCAGAGCCATAAAACGGGGTTTATCATGATTTCCCGATATATTTCCCATCAAATTATGGTTTCCATACCGGTACAAACTTGAATTTAAAATGGTTTCTACCTGTTCCAGATTACTTCCTCCCACACCTGCAAAAGTTGTGTTTGCAATATCATAAACATTAAAATCGAATTGTCCATCCAGCATGCCGGTAGTCAGATAGCTACTTATCAATTCAGGGCTTCCGTAAGTTTCACCAATCTGATACAGTTTATTTCCATTATTTTGTTTCTTTATTTTCAGGGTCAACTCACGCCAGAATTTTTCGGTAATATGCTTTGTAGCATCATGACGAAAACCATCCAACTTGAATTCATTCAACCAAAACATGGCCGAATCGGTCATTATATCCACCACTTTTGGATTCGATAAATCAAGCGTTGGCAAAAACGTATCGAACCAGGTGGTTAACCGGTAATCGTCCCAACGTTCGGTATTCATAGTTCCATCAGGCAAATACAAAGGAGTTGTCCACTCAGGATGTTGTTTGTAGAAAGGATGCTCAATATGAACATGATGCGCCACATAATCCAGTAAGACATTTATATTTTTTCTATGTGCATCGGCTACCAGATTTTTGAATTCCTTATTGGTCCCAAAGCGAAAATCTACTTTGGATGATGAAATGGGCCAATAACCGTGATAACCCGAAAACTTAGTCTTCATTAGGGGATAATATCCCCAGGCATCAGTAGGGTTCTGATTCAAAGGTGAAATCCACAAAGTATTCGTTCCAAGCCTTTTAAAATAACCATCATCAATTTTTTGTTGTAGTCCGGCTAAATCTCCACCCCAAAAATCAACTTTATGATTTACGTCGCTACGGTTTAATGGATGATCATTGGATTTATCACCATTCATAAATCGGTCGACCAACATAAAGTACATGATTTGAGCTTGTTTGTCTTCACGCGTAATTTGCTTTGAATCATTCAAAACTGTTCCCCTTTCTAACGGAATCAAAACATCGTTACTTATCCCAAAATCATTACTAGCCCAAACGCGGATATAAGAGCGTTTGAGTCTCCTTGCTTCGGCAGGAATCTCAACAATAATTTTGCCATCACTCAATTTTATAAACCGGGGAGTTAACCGAAAATTCTGCCAATATGCAAAAACATTGCTTATTCCATTTTTAACACTCAATTGGATGGTCAGGTTATTATATTTATCACTATTAAGTATCGGATATTTGTTGTTTTTGCCTGACACCTGTAAAATTGAATTAAATTTTCCATATCCGTTATCGACTTTATTCGGATTTCCGGGGTCACTGTTTTGAGCGCCATCCAAACTCAATTGATACAAATAAGTTCCGGGACTTAAATTCAAAGCAACTTCATATAAACCTCCTTTGCTCAACTTCAAATCGGGTGTTTTAGATGCTGTCCAGTCGTTCATTTGTCCTGCAATCTGAACAGTCTTATAGGTTTTACCTCCGGGATTAAAGTGGAAAATATAATCTGTTTTATCAGTTTTTCTGCATGGAACCGAATAGGGAACTCCTTTCAACCAGAGTTTTATATCCACAAAATGTTCCATGTCTTTGGATACGTACAGGGTTGCTGTTAGCTTGTCGCTATCTACTTTGCAAACCAGTTTTTCAGAAGAACTGGTAATCGAATCAATATTCAGGGGATTCATAATAAAATCCTGTAAATAAAGGGTATTATCGCCAATATTCAGAGTCAGTAAGGAATTCAGATTCTTATTGTCATCGGAATTTGTCGGAAAATTTAGTTTGGGTTGACAGGCTGTAAACGCCAATACAATAAGGGCTAAAAAGAAAGTTTTATTCATTTTAAAATTATTTTAAGAATAAGTCTGCTTCAATATTCGTAACAGTGACACTATCCGTTTTTTGATAATAGAATCCGGTTAAATTATTGATTATTAGTTTGTAATTTTCACCATCAATAGTCAACGCATCAGCTGAATAGATAGTTTTGGGTTTATATCGTTTTAATATTTCCTTAATTTTTGATTTTAACGGAATTTCGATATTATACTTTTTATCAATTGGTTTTGAAATAACAAATATATTATTTACATATCTAATAATAAGATCATTACCAACGTACACATTTTCCTGATCATTTGGACGTTGAAGTCTTATATACGATCTAAAATCCTTTTTAATATCAATAACCTGTTGATTAAACTGTTGATTTATATCAAAATATCTATATTTATCTTTTTGATTGTCCGAAAATTCAGATGGATTAATGTCTGTTTTGTCTATACCTAATTTTTTATTGATTTCCCTGTAATTCATATTTTGTATCGAATCAACAAAATAAGATTGTAAAGAAATTGTACCAAAATTTTGACAAGTATATTTTACATCTGCTGATAGCTTGTTTGCTTGTATTGAATCTACTTTTATCATTTCATTCTGATTTTCAACCACTTTCCCATCGTTCAATAATTTTGCATCAGTCATTATTTGTTCAATTTCCTTTAGCAAAGTTCGTTTGGTAATACTAAACACACTCCATGGTCCAATTGATGAAAGAAATAGAACGGCAGAAAACGTGATGACTATCCATTTCAAATGATGTGCCCGTGAAATGAAAAGATAAATACAAATTCCATACAACCACACATTTAAAATTAAGACATACAAACGATTAATTGTCAAACCATAATCGTCCAAACGGCGAAATATACCAATCGACATTAACACTAAAAGTGGCATCAAAAGCAATGAAAAATATCTTGAAAAAAGATTTACAACTTTATTTTCAGCATTCAGCCGTAAAGGGTATAAAATAAATATGCATAAAAAACCACCAAGCCCAAGGACTGAAACCAGGGTTGAAACCCAACCATTTGGCAATTCCCATTTAATAATTATCTGAAAAAGATACACATACAAAATTAATGTATAAGCAGCCAGAATTGGAAGTAAAATATACAATCCAAAAATCCTGATGATTTTGTGAAAAGAAAATTCCTGCCTCCGTTTTTCGATCTCATCCGGGATATTGGATAAAAAATATATCGGTCCGAAAATCACAAAACACACAACAGCCAGATCTGAATATACTTTTTTATCGATATCAATATTAAACAGTTTATCGAGAGACAAAATTGCCAAACCCAAACCTGCGTATAATATTAAGGAAAATACACCTGAAATAAATAACTGAATGAGGCTTTCGCGACTAAAATCCCAAAAAGGAATGTCACTGCTTTTCTTAAAAAATGAAACATAAAAAGCAGCTAAAACAAATACAATTCCCAATGCTATCATCTGATAATAATGATATGCAAGCAATTTGTCGGGAAGTGACAAGCAATAAACAGCCAACAATATAGTTGAAAGCAGATTGAATAAAATCCGTAATGATACCTTTTTAAATTCCTCCAGAAATAAAGTAACTGCAACATTCAGCAATATTCCCAATACGAAGAAAGCCCACAAGCTTTCATGAATTTCAACTTTTACTTTTTGAATAGACAAAAAGCACAGAACCGATAAGCCAATGACAAACAAAAGCGTAAATGGAAATCGTACAAAGACAATTTTCAATTTAGCAATCCCGGTTTTAAATGATAGCTTTTTCATGATTAAAATATATTAGAAAAAATCACATTATCAACAAAGAAATACGTTTATAAAGCACATTAGATTAAAGAATTACATTCCCGGTCAAATGAATATCACGAACTGATGAACCAACACTTATTGTAAATTCACCAGGTTCAACAACAAATTTGTTTGTATTGACATCAAAGAACGAGAATGCATCTTCATTCAAATCGATATTTATAATTCTTGATTCACCTTTTTTCAAAAAGACTTTATCAAAACCTTTCAACTCCTTTTTTGGACGGGGAACTGAAGAAATTACATCTCCTACATAAACCTGACAAACTTCCGCACCATCAAATTTTCCGGTATTTTTTACTGTAAACGAAACAGTTACATGATTTCCATCCAGTTTTTGTATTTTCAAACCGGAATACTCGAAATCAGTATAACTTAACCCAAAACCAAAAGGATAAAGCGGTTCAATACCCGATTTTTCATAACCTTTGTAACCTAAAAATACACCTTCATTGTACTGCACACGTTTATGTGTAACATCCGGTCTGCTATCTACGTAATTATTGAAAGTCGGGTTGTCTTCAAGACGTTTTTCGATTGAAATCGGTAATTTTCCACTGGGTGAAATCTTACCGGTTATTATCTCTGCAAGTGCCTGACCACCTTGTTGACCCGGGTACCAGGCCATTATAATGCCTTTTACTTTGTCTTTCCACGATGCCATTTCTACACCACCTCCTGCATTAATAATTACAACGACATTTTTATTAAGTTTCGAAACCTTGTCTATTAATTCTGTTTGTTCTTTTGGTAATTCAAACGGGCGGTCAAAACCTTCGCCTTCGAGGGAACTATTAAAGCCGGCACAAATCACAACATTTTCAGCGTTTTTTATTTTATCATTGGAGTTCACATCCTTTAGTCCGGTATAAGCGAAATTTACAACGGCATCACCCGATCCTTCAAAATACTCTATTACAACAGGATACTCTTTGCCGGCCTCAACACGAACATTTACATCCTTTCCGGATAATGGATGCATATTCCAATCGGTAAGGGCTAATTTCCCATCAAAAAACATTCTGTAACCATCGTCGGCTGAAAGCTTCAGTTTGTATTCACCTGTCACTTTGGGTTTGAAAATAGCCGACCAACGAACTGAAAAATTATCATTTGGAAATCCAGCTAAAGCAGCCCCTTGTTGCCAGTCGAAATTAATTGATTGATCAACTCCGATAAAATCAGGAGTGCCGGATAATTTCTCATTTTTGAAATATTCGGCTTTAAAACCGGGAATTTTACAATCCTTCTCAGTAAAAAATTCGCCATCCCGCATTAAGTTTGTATCCGGAACCGGATCCAGTATAAATTCGAAGTTTTTATGATTGGATTTTTCTTGTAAAGCCTTATACAATGATACAGAGCTAAATGGATCTACAAACCCACTGCCACCACCGGTTGGTATTTCATTGGTATTTGGCCCCAAAAAAATTGTTTTTCCTTTCAAGGGTAAAACATTTGCATCGTTTTTCAACAGGACTATGCCTTCGCGGGCAATTTGCAGGGCAATATTTTCTGTATAAGGATTCCTTTCGGGAATAGAAGCGTCCTTCTTCGGGTTATCAAAAATTCCAAAGGATATAATCGTTTGAAGGATATGTTGCACTTTTTCATCAATTGTCTTTACGCTTACCAATCCATATTCAATGGCTTTTGAAAGATTTTCATAATTCATGTATTGACCGTCGGGCATTTCCAGATCCAAACCTCCGTTTGCTGCTCCGACAGTTGAATAAACCGAAACCCAATCGGACATTAGAATTCCTTTGAAACCCCACATTTTGCGAAGTACAGCAATATTGAGGTACTCATTTTCAGAAGAATGCACGCCGTTTACCAAATTATAACTATTCATTACCGCTCCAACATTTGCCTGTTCAACTGCTTTACGGAAAGTAGCAAGATAAACTTCGTGCAAAGTTCTTTTGTCAATATCGGAACTAACATCATGCCGGTCATATTCTTCATTATTTCCGGCAAAATGTTTAATGGTTGCGATTACGTTTTGCGACTGAACACCCTTAATATACTGGACGGCAGTTTCACTTGCCAAATAGGGGTCTTCACCGAAATATTCGAAATTACGGCCACACAATGGCGAGCGGTATATGTTTACGCCCGGCCCTAACAGAATGTTAACTCCTCTGGCCCTGCAATCCAGTCCCAGGCCCTCTCCTACTTTATGCATTAATTCACGGTTCCAGGTAGAAGTCGTAGCTATTCCACATGGATAAAGTGTACTTTTTGTGTTATTTCTGACTCCCTGTGGTCCATCAGCCATCCTGATCTCCGGAATGCCCAGTCGAGGTATCGCTCTGATAAAAAAGTCATTGTATCCGCTGATATAATCAATTTTTTCTTTAAGAGTCATTTGTTCTACCAATGATTTAGCTCTGTTTTCCGCGTCCGACGAAACCTTTTGTGCACTTAAAATGAAACTGAATAAAAGAAGAGAAATTGCTAAAATTAATTTTTTCATGGTATTTGTAATTTACAATGTTCTTTATTTAATCTCCAATATCAATACGGTTTTAGATGAAATACGAATTGGAGATTCCAACGAATATATTTTTGCCGTTGTAATCTCAATTCCTTCTCTTTTTCCGGAAAGCATTTCGCCAAACCGGGCAAGATTTAATTCTGTTGGCTGTCCGTTATTGTTTGCGATAATCATGATTGTTTTATCATTATTGTATCTGAAATTGACATAGATCCCGTTTTCGGGGATAAACTGTTTCATTTTTCCGCTTTGAAGTACCGGATTTTTCTTTCTATAATTCAACAGTACCTTCAAGTAATCAAACACTTCATTTTCAGCAATTGTTCTGCCTTTTTGAGTAAAAGCATTCCGCTTATCGGCGATCCATCCACCCGGAAAATCGAACCGGTTGCCTTCATAACTCCCGGCAATTCCATCGAGCATAATCTCGGTTCCATAATAAATCTGTGGATATCCGCGGGAGGTTACCAGCATGGCTAAAGCCATTTTATATTTTGCAACATCTCTTTTTACGGCAGTTGAATAACGATCAATATCATGATTATCCAAAAAATTCATAATCATATTCGTATTTGGATAGACAAAATCCTGAGCATAAAGCGAATAAAAACGCGCCAAACCACCATCCCAACTTTCAGGTTCATTAAACGCTTGACTAAAAACATCTTTCAGACAAAAATCCATGACACTTGTCAGTCGGGAATCAAAACCATCTTTGTTATTATTTCCTGATTGATAATATGCAATTTCAGCCGGAGTTTTTACCCAGCATTCGCCCACAACATTCATAGACGGATATTCATTTCTGATAGATTGGACAAACCTTGCGGCAGTTTTGATGTCGTTATAAGGATATGTATCGACACGCATTCCATCAATATTGGCTCTTTCAATCCAAAAAATATATACTTGTTTCAAATAATCGAATAGTAATGGATTTTGAAGATTCAAATCGGGCATATTGGGAGCAAACCAGCCGTGTGTCAAACGGTATAAATCGGAATTTGACGCATACGGATCCGTCCATGCAGTCATACGGTAATTAGAAGAAGTATAAGTCGGCCAGGTATTGAACCAGTCCTTTGCAGGTAGATCCTTTACCCACCAGTGAGATGATCCGCAATGATTCGGAACCACATCAATAATCAGCTTCAATCCGTTGGCATGACATGAATCAGAAAGTCGGAGATAATCATTATTGTTTCCTAAACGTGGATCAATTTTGTAATAATCGGAACAAGCATAATGATGGTAAGAGTATTGTGTATCGTTATTATCGAAGAGTGGTGTAGTCCAGAGCGTCGTTATTCCTAAATCGGCAAGATAAGGAATCTTTGAAATAACACCGTCAATATCACCTCCATGACGTGCCCCTGGAATATCACGGTGAACGCCCTGATGATAACCCGGGATTGAATCATTTGCAGGATTTCCATTGGCAAGCCGATCGGGCATCAACAAATAAATTGCATCCGCTTCAGTAAAGCTTTTTCGTGCTGCAGATTTATCCCGACGTTTTTTTAATTCATAAACCAATGTTTGTTTTTGCTTTCCATTTTTAAGGACAATATTAAATTTGCCAGGCAGCGTATTTTTGGCAATATCCAAATAAAGAAAGATATAATTTGCATTATCTGTCAATTCTTTTCTTACTATTGAAATACCGGGATAAATAACTGAAACCTCAGCTGAGTTTATTCCAACTCCATATAACATAATTTGAAGTTCCGGTTGATTCATTTCTGTCCACCAAAAAGTGGGTTCAACACGTTGTACCAAAGGCAATGTTTTAGCCTCAATCTGAGATACGAGAAGAACAGTAATGAATAGTTGGAAAATCCTTTTCATATGATGGAATAAAATTTTAAAATTATCAGTTTGAGACTTCTTCCTTGCTTTCAGCCGGAATATGTAGCAATTTATTATTTACATACAAATCAATGGCTTCACCTTTAATATTATGAATAATAATTCTGTTTTTTTCAACCCGAATACTCAGTTGATTGCCCCGGAACAAAATATTGAAAGCAAAAGCACTCCATTTTTCAGGTATATGAGGTTTTAGATGAAGCTTTTCATCTTTTACCCGCATACCTCCAAATCCCTGTACAATAGTTAACCATGTTCCGGCCATACTGGTAATATGCAAGCCATCTTTTACTTCATTGTTATAATCATCTAAATCCAACCGGGCGGTTCGTAAATACAATTCATAGGCTTTTTGTCGATCTCCTACAGCACTTGCGACTATTGAGTGCGTGCAGGGAGATAATGAAGATTCATGAACGGTCAATGGTTCATAAAATTCAAAATTCTTACGAAGGGTTTTACTATCAAAATCCTCTTCGAAAAAATACAGACCCTGGACTACATCGGCTTGCTTTATTAATGAAGAACGAAGAATTCGGTCCCAGGTCCAATGCTGATTTATTGGTAATTGAGATTCCGGAATTTCAGTAACTGGAGTTAATGTTTTGTCTAAAAAACCATCCTGTTGAAGGAAAATACCTAATTCTTTATTTTCCGGAAAATACATATTTTCAATGATATCTTTCCATTGAAATATTTCATCGTTCGTAAATTGAATATTTTTTGATAAATCCTCAAATGCTCTGAAATCGCCTTGTTTCACTTTATCTATACTTTGGATAGCATATTTCAGGCACCACACAGCCATATAATTTGTATACCAATTGTTATTAACATTGTTTTCATACAAATTAGGTCCGGTAACGCCAAGTATCATGAATTTTTTCTTTTCAGAAGAAATACTAACCCGTTGAGCCCAGAAGCGGGCAATGCCAATCAAAACGGGAAGTCCGTATTCGGTTAAATAGCTTTCATCACCGGTGTACCGAATATAATTATAAATCGCATACGCAATAACACCATTCCGGTGAATTTCTTCAAAAGTCATTTCCCATTCGTTATGGCTTTCTTCACCATTAAAAGTGGCCACAGGAAACAGGGCTGCTCCATTTTTAAATCCCAGTTTTTCAGCATTTTGAATGGCTTTTGGTAAATGTCGATAGCGATACAACAACAAATTCCTCGAGACTTTAGGTGCCGAAGTGCATAAATAAAAAGGAATACAAATTGCTTCGGTATCCCAGCGGGTTGCACCGGCATATTTTTCCCCGGTAAATCCTTTTCGACTGATATTCAAGCGTGCATCATTGCCATTATAAGTTTGATTCAGTTGAAAGATATTGTATCGAATAGCTTGTTGTGCAGCAATATCCCCTTCAATGATTATATCCGATTGCAACCATTTTTCAGCCCAGACAGCTGTATGTTCTTCAAATAATTGGTTCCAGCCTTTCTTCTTTGCAGCAAGTGCCAGAGAACAGGCACGTTCAGTTAATTCTTCTCTTGGATGATTCAACGAGTTAATAATTGCAACATATTTATTCAAACAAATCGTATCACCGATCCGCACATCCGCACCCACGCTAAATCCTGCAATTTTTTCTTTTTCAATTTTGGTGGGATTTACATTGAGTTGTTCATTGTTTTTATATAAAACATAAGTCAATGCTGCACAAACATGAAAGTCATTCCGACGGGTTTGCGCCCATAAATGAGACACATCTTGTTGAGTTTTAGTTTGTAATACATTCCAAAATTGTTCGTTATAATTTGTATGTTGATTTTTAACGTCACCATCAATCAATGGTAAAAACGAAATTCGTCCTTCATAATTTATTGATTTAACAGAATAACTAATGGCGCCAATTTCGGTTTCCG
>Ga0265297_10011569_pt1 | contig 10775 bp, 8 predicted proteins | sample Munlanlwell13791_FD_192502 | JGI IMG/M metagenome (GOLD analysis project Ga0265297, IMG submission 192502) | Leachate microbial communities from a municipal landfill in Southern Ontario, Canada - Leachate well 137-91 | ecosystem: Engineered > Solid waste > Landfill > Unclassified | place...
ATCGCGGTGATCAGCGCGTCGCCCGCCTGGACGTCGGCGATCCTGCCGGATCCATCGGTGCCGTACAGACGCCCGAGGGTGATCTTGTCGTTGCCGCCGGCTGACAGCGCGCAGCTGGTGAACAGTCCGCGGCGCGGAAAGCCTGGCATCAGTGCGTCGCGGCTGGCCTTCAGCAGCAGATCCAGGAAGCGGGTGCCGATCTCGACGAAGCCCAACACCTTCTTGTCCAGGATCTTCACTCGCTTGTCGCCGGTTGCCATGTTCGCCTCGTCAGGTGGGGCCGACTTCCACGTACCGCAACGGGCGCTGGAAGATCTCGGATCGATGGTACTGCACCGCGGCAGTAGCCGTCACGGCGTTGCCGATCTCGACGGGACCGGCGGTGTACGTGTTGTCGGTGACCGGCCCGCCGAACAACTCCTGTCCGTCCCACCACACACGGATCTCGTTGGAGGTGTTGTCGCGGTTGCGCTGCACGTCGATCCGGTACCCCCGCGTCCCAGCTGGCGCTGTCGGTGCGTCGGCGTCACCGGCGAGGATCGCTGTCACGCCGCCGATCAGACGCATCAGGTAGATCAGCCCGCCCGGCGTGAACGTCACCTTGTAGTGGTTCTCGTTGTCTTGGCTGTAGAAGCGCAGCGTGGGCCGGACGCCTGTCGCGGTGTACGACAGCGATCCCTGCCAGACGTAATCGGTCCAGGTGGTCTCTCCGCCTGGGGACACACGCTCGAACGTGCCGGGCTGCAGGGACAACGCGGCGAGTTGCGGCGGCAAGGTGCTGGACGACGGATCGACGTACGTGCTGGGGCTGCCGGCCACAGTCTTCCACCAGGCCTTGCGGCCCGCCTGCAACGTGTCGATCCAGTCGACGAACGCCACGCCCCAGCGTTCGCCGACGGGCCGCGCGAGATCGATCAGATCCAGCACGACTTCCTGCAACGCGGTGGTCCGCAGCGGTACGCGGATCTCGCACCGCATGTCGCCCGGCACTTGCTCTTCCGCGGTCAGCGCGGTCGGTTCGTCGAGGAAGGCGGGCTTGGGCGGATCGAGATCCTGGCGCGCCACGCGCTGTATGTTCGGATCCGCGCTTGCGTAGACGATCCAGGGATCCCCGCCGGGCTCTCCGGTCAGGCCCAGCGTCACGTCGCCGACGATCCAGCGCGTCGCGAAGAAGTCATCGATCGCCGGGTAGGCGCCGGTGAAGGTGCGGATCGCATCCTGCAGTCCGCTGCGCAGCCCGCGGCGGTTCCAGTAGGGGACGGCCAGGCGGATCAGCTTGCGGAGATCGGCGGGCGACAGTTGCCGCGCGATCTCGTCGGGCTTGCCGCTGCCGGCGCCGAATCCGACGTGCGCCCGCAGGTGATCCAACAAGGCGTCGGGGGTGCGTGCCGGATCGGCTAGCAACGTCAGCCGCCAGATCTTCTGTTGCGATCGCTTCCACAGATCGGACGGGCGTTGCAGCAGCCGGCGCAGGATCGCCGATCCCAACTGTTCGTCGGCGGTGCGCAAGCCCTCTTGCAGCATCGGGTAGATCTCGCCGGTGGGGTGCACGTCGGTGTACGTCGGCGGATCGATCACGAGCTCGCTCGGCGACTGCGCGTCGGCCGGGGCGAGCGCGGACGCTTCCAGCCCGCCGGGGGACGGAACGGCGGGCGAGGGTACGCCGGCCAGCGTCCAGATCCCGTTGATCGGGAAGCCGGCGATCTTGAACGGGTACAGGGGGCTGTTCAGGCCGTAGGTCATGCCGGATCCCCTAGACCGGCGCGCCGCGTTCGAAGATCCGGGTGGCGGTCGGATCGCCGTTTTCGTCCTTGAGCGCCCAGGTCTTCAGCGGCGTGGTGCCGTCGTCGTCGTACAGGATCTGCGTGCGGGCCGCGGTGTCGATCTTCAGGCGGTTCTGCTTGAGCTTGCGGGCCAGCGTCGCCTGGGTCGCAGCGGTGGTGGACTGCGTGGCGGCCGTCGTCGACTGCGCGGCGGCGGTGGTCGCCTGGGCCAGCGCCAGATCGGCGGACGCCTTGGCGGCGTCGGCCTTGGTGCCTGCGGTGTCCGCCGAAGCCTTCGCCGCGTCCGCCTTGGTGCCGGCGGTGTCGGCCGAGGTCTTGGCGAGATCGGCGCTGGCCTTTGCCGCGTCGGCCTTCGTGCCTGCTGTGTCGGCGCTCGTCTTGGCGTCGGCGGCGTTGGTCTTGGCGGTGGCTGCGTCGGCAGCCGCGGCGGTGGCCTGGGCTGCGGCGGTAGCCGCGTCGGCAGCGGCAGCGGTCGCTTCGGCCGCAGCGGTGGCAGCGTCGCCGGCGATCCCGGGCGTGGCGGCCAGAACGGCGGCTGCGTCGGCCGCAGCCGCGGCGGCGTCGACGGCACCGGCCGCCGCGTCGGTTGCTGCGCTCCCTGCGTCGACGCACAGCGCGCCGTACACGCCGCCCCACTCGACCGCCAGGTATTCCGGCAGCGTGTCGAGTTCGCTGGAGTTGGTGATGGTGAAGAACCACACGCCAGCCATGTAGTCTGCCACCGGCACGGTCAGCTTCCACACTGCGCCGGCAGCGACCCATACGGGGTTCACCGGCCCGTAAGCTACCCCGTTGGGCTTGATCCCGTTGACGACGATCACGTGCCCCGCGTTGTCGGCGGATCGGTGCAGATACAGCGCTGCGAAGGCCGCGCCGTCCACCGTCACCTTGCGCAGCCCGGCCGCGTACAGCACGAGGTCTTCGGTGGCCAAGAAACCAGGCTTTCCGGCGGTGAACATGACGGGCCTCTACGCGGTGACGGTGATGGTGATGGCGCCGGGGGTCGGCAGTTCGTCGGCGGCCAGCGTCACGTCCGCCGCGGGCAGCGTCCAGGTGACGTTCTTGACCTTGCCCGGATCGGCGTTGAAGATCTCGGCGGCGATCCTCTCCCGGTACAGTACGCTCGCCGGGACGTGCACATATTGCCCGTCTTCGTCCTTGGCTAGCGGGTCCAGGAACGCGATCAACGCCTGTTCGATCTTCGTTGCGGACGCTGTGCCTTTCACCGCCGCGGTCACCGCCACGGACTTCAGTGCGAAGTTCTGGCTGGTCAGTTCGCTGTTCAGCAGCAGCACGCCTGTCTCGCCGGTGACCGGATCGCCGTTGAAGTGCAGATCGATCTCGTCGAGTACGTCCTGCGACAGCGATCCGCCGCCGGCCCCTGCGACCAACAGCTTGATCGTCTTGGGGCCGAAGCCTTCCTCGACCGCGTGGGCCCGGGCGACGGGGGACGATCCGTCGGCTGCGACGAACGCTTCGGCCAGATCTTCGCAGTCGGCGGGGGTCAGCGCCCGGCCACGGGTGCGCAGCGTCGCCGGGCCGGCGATCTTGATCCGGGCGAGATCTTCGGGCGTGCTGCCTTCGGCGATCTTCCAGCCGGCCATCGCCCGCGGGTTGGTGACCGACGCCACGATCGCCAGGCCGGCCTTGTTGATCGTGACCGCGCCGGCCGCCACGTTGCCGTCGTCGGGGGCGTTGTGCCGGTAGTCCAGGCGGATGTCGCTGCCGATTGGCGGGATCGCGCCGTTGGTGCCGTCGCCGAACGTGACGATCGCGAAGCCGTCTGCGTCGAAGTCCACCGCGGCGTGCTTCGACGTGCTCAGCGACGAAAGGAGATCGGCCACCACGTCCCATTCGGCGTAGCCGCCGCCGTCGTCGACGAACACCTGCACGGTGCCTTCGATCACGTCGGCGCGCACGGTGGCGAACGCCTGGCTGGCGCTGCCGTCGCTGCTGCCCGCGGGATCGTCGCTGGCCGATTCGCCTTGCGTGACCGACAGGCGCACGTACTGCGCGCCCTGATCGATGTACGCGCGATCCAGATCGGGCAGCGCCACCGCCGGGTGGTTCACGACGCGCATGCGCACGTAGAACGCGTCGACGGCGTTGATCGTGGTGGCGGTCCACCGGCGCTGCGTCGTTTCCGGCAGGGTGAAGGCCACTTGCAGCGTCAGTCCGTCGGACGCGACGGACTGATCCAGCGCGGGGACTTCCTTCCATTCCGCGCCGATGATGTAGTCCGTGGGATCCGTGCTAGCGACCGCCTGCCCCAAGTAGCCGGCGAGATCGCAGTAGTTGTCGCCGACGAACACCGACGTGGCGTCTTCGTAGGCCCCGGTCAGGGCGGATCGCACGCGCACGACGGCGCCGTGGCGATCGCTGGTGCCGAGCAAGCTGTTGCAGTGCACGCGCAGCACGGGGCCAACCATCTCGACGCTGGACGGGTTGGCATCGTCCAGCCCGCCGTCGTGGTATTCCCAGGCGACTTCGCTTGCCGCAGGCGCGGTGACCGCGGCGGCAAACAGCAGATCCAGGCGATCCCACTGCACGCTGTCGTGGCCGATGTACAGCAGATCGCCGGTGTCGTCGGCCACGGCGAAGTCGTCGGCGTCGGTGTTCAGGTTGGCGGTGCGATCGGTCCACGTGGTCGTGCTGAGATCGTATTCCCAGGCCTGCGTCAGTTCGTCCGACGCGGACAGGATCACGTCGTCCTGCAGCTCGAAGACGATCTCGGGATCGTCGGTCGCCTCTTCGGTCGCGAACAGCGCGCCGGCCGCGACCCCTGTCGCCACCGTCAAGGGGGCGGCCAGCTGCACGACCACTTCGCCGGTGGCGGGCGTGGCTTGCTTCAGGCGGTAGCCGATCAGGTTCAGGTGGCCGCGGACCGACTCGCGCAGCCGGGACGTCGGCAGCAGCGATTCTTGCGCCACGTGGTCCAACAGGCAGTTGTTGTAGTGCCCGACCGCGGCGAAGGCCCGCAGGATCTGGATCGTGGGATCGTGCGGATCTTCGTCGGTCAGATCGGGGGCGTCCTGCCGGCGGTGCGCGATCAGATCCTGGAGCAATTCCGGGTAGTAAAAACCCGCCCAGCGAAAGCTTGGGGTCTGGACGGTGCTTGCCATCGTGCCTCTACTTGTTGCCGATCTTCACCGACAGTGGCCGCTGTTCGTCCGTCTCGAGATCCCGATACAGGATCTGCACCGTCGTCTCGCCCGCGTCGTCGTCGCTCCGGACGCTGAGATCCAGCAACTCGGCCCGCCCGTCGGCGTACAGCCGATCGAAGTGCTGCCGCACCCGCCGGTCGAGGATCGCCCGCTGGGCCGCGTCTTGTAAATCGAATACGCCCGCCGCCGTCCCCACGTCCGTGTTGAACGGGTTGGCGTTCTCGCCGTCGGCCAGGATCAGCTGCACCAGGAGATCCATCTGGTCTGCGCCGTCGACGGTGACGACGCGGCCTTGCACCGTCCGGATCGGGATCGCGAGTCCTCTTGCCATCAGCTCACCGCCCCGGTGATCGGCACGGGCAGCGCCGGGCCCGCGGTGGGGGTGCCGGCGACCGTGCTGGTTTGCAGCCCCGCGTTGAGCGGATCGATCGTGATCGTGGCCGTCTTGACGAACGTGTCCAGCGCATTCGACAGGGCGGTAGCCAGGGCCGCGATCCGCACACCGTCGGATCCGTGCACGTACTTGTGGCAGGCGGTGGCGATCGCGTCGGCGCACGTCTGCCGAGCGGAGGCCGCCTGGGTCGGATCCGTGACCGCGAACGCGGTGTCGAAGGCCGCCTTCACGTCGGCCTTCAGCGTGGTCAGATCGCCTGCCGCCCACTGCGCGTTGAGCGCCGCTTCGATCGCGGTCTTCAGCGTGGCCTTGTCGAGAGCCATCAGATCCCCCCGCCCTTCTGCACGAACGCGGCGTCCGACAGGATCGCCTTGTTCGTCAGGTTGTTCGCCTTGAGCGCCGCTGTCTGTGCGGCGGTCAGCGGCGGGCCGGACGGTCCGACACCTGTCGCGTGCGTGTGCGCCATGTACTGATCCAGGAAGGAAGACAGGAAAGCCAACAGCACGTTGCCCAGCGGGATCGGTTCGTCGGCCGCTTCGGACAGCAGCCGCAGCTTGCCGGCCTTCAGGATCACTTCCTTCAACGCCTCGTCGAACATAAGGATCTGGCCCGAAGGCGTCTTGATCCCCATGCGCTTGCCGTACTTGGCGCGGAACTCGGCCGGGACGCTTGCCGTGTCCGGGTAGATGCAGCAGCGCCAGCGGTAGTCAGGCGCCGCCAGCAACCCCAGCCCGGGCACGTCGTCGTCGCTGGATCCGACCACCGCTTCGATCTCGACCACCTCGCCGGGATCCGGCAGGAAGAACATGCCCGCGTCGCCGCGACCGCTGTAGGGCGTCGACGACATTTCCACCCAGTCGGGCAGATCCGCCCCTTCGGCGGTGATCGCGCCGCAGGTGACCTTCAGCCGGCCGCGCTTCTCCGGATCCGCGATGCTGGTCACCGTGGCTTCGTAGATTTCGCGATGCAGGTACTGGCCGGCCATCAGACCTCGAGGCGGTTGATCACTTTGTTCGCGGAGAACTGGCAGCGGTAGCCGCTGTCGGCGTTGAACGTGTGCTTGACCTGGGTGAAGTAGTAGTCCCCGCTGTACGTCTTGCCGATCCCCTGGATCTCGTGGGTCTGCCCGGATCGGAGATCCGGCACGCCGATCGTCTCTCCCTGGATCGTCAGGAAAGCGTCCTTGTTCTGCTGGATCGTCTTCTTCGCCCAGTCCAACGCGGCTTGTGCGCTGCGGAACTTTCGGGGGGTGGCGACCGTGACGCCGTGGCCTTCGACAGCCAGGCGCACAAGCGACATGTCGGTGATCTCTTCCGCTTCGGGCCCGGCTTCCACCGGCCCCAGCGGGCCGCCCTTGGCGGTCACGCCGCGACCGTAGCGGACCTTCTTGCCGCGGGCGGTTTCCTCGACGTTGATCGCCTTCCAGCCCCGGGCCTTCCGATCGTAGATCTGGACTTCGACCTCGTTGACCGACTCGTCGATCGCGAACTGCAAATCCGCGCTGATCAGGGACGGCGCGTCACCGCCGTACTTGAAGACGATCTTGCTGGCCTGCCGGGCGAACTCGCGCGACTTGCGGAAGTGGGCGATCCACTTGCCGCCGGCCTTGACGCGATCCAGCCCGCCGGCCGTGCCGCGGTGCTTCTCGGCGGGCTCCCATTTGATGAAGAACTCGGCCTGGTACAGGCTCGCCAGAGCGCGCAACACGTCGTAATCGCTGGTGCCCTTCTTTTGCGGGAAGGACTCCTTGATCGCGGCTAGATCGGGATCGACCCTGGGCGTGATCCCGTAGGGCGTGCAGATCGCCGCGATGATGGATCCGACGGTACCGTTCCACACCCGGCCGCTGGTCTGCTTCTTGGCCTGGCCGGCGGCAGGCTGGACTTCGTAGAACTTCCGCTTGGTTTTCTTGGTGTTGACTCGCTTGCTGCCCGCGATCTCGAACTCCTCCTTCATCATGCGATGCGAGGGGTCCAAGGCCTTGACGTCGAGCGTGGGGATCCCGTCGGCGGGGAACGACGGCAGGAAGCGGGTGATCTTGCCGCGGCCGACGTACGCGGTGTCGGTGCCGTAGCCGAGGTGCAGTTCGACCTCTGCGCCCGGGCGGAAGATCTTGTTGTCGGTGTAGCGGTTGTCCGCGTTGCAGACGGCGATCGCCAGTTCGTTCGCGAGGCTCAGGCTGTCGTCGAACTCGACGGAGATCACGTCCTGCGTGAGATCCATCTGTTCAGCCGACTTGCCGCCGGCAACCAGCGTGTCGTCGACGTACAGCGCGAACGCCGGACACGTCCAGTCGATCTCCTGCAGGATGGTCTGGCGGGCGGCGGGCATCTGGGTCTCACGTCAGGAAGGGCATCTCCCGGGATCCGGTGCGATCGTCGATCGCAGCCAGGCGGGCTGCGGCGGCGCGCGGATCCTCGGATAGGGCGAACGCCTGCGGCTCGCGCCGCAGTCGCGTGAACCGATCGACGGCGGGCAGCCGCACCAGATCTCCGGGCCGGGGGAAGGCCGCGGTGTTCCGCTGCCGCAGGAACACCCCCAGCGTTGGCGATCCGTATTCCCGGGCGGCCAGTGCTTCGTATGTACCACCCTGCGGCATGGCCTTGTGCAGGCTGTCGTGCGGCTTGGCGGTCGGATCCACCCGCTCGAGATCGAAGGCGGCGCCGATCTTGCGCAGCGTGATCTGGAACGTCACGTCCCGAATCTGGCCGAAGCGCCACATTTCTCCGTACTTGACGCCGCCGAGCGACTGGATCACGCAGTCGTAGCGGACGCTTTCGCCCCATTCGAAGGTGAACCGCGGCGGTCGGCCGAGCTTCGGATCGCGGCGGATCGCCTTGCGCAGCGCGGCGACGTCGCGGGCCACGTTGCGGCTGAGGATCCCGTCGGTGGACGCGGGAGGTTGCCGCAGCGATCGGACGCCCAGGGCGTTCAGGCCTTGGGAGATCGCCGCGGTGGGGCTGAACCCGCCGGTGTCGAAGAACCGGGCGGTGAACGTGGCGGTCTCGGCGGCGCCGGCCAGCCATTGCAGGATCGGATCTTCGCGGCGGGGGATCTTGACCTCGCCCCATTCGGTCGTGACGTCCTCGCTGTACTCCTGCGGCATGAACTGCGCTTCGAACACCTCGACGGGCGGATCGATCCGGATCAAGCGCCATGGGGTCTGCGGCAGTCCAAGGCCCATCGGCTACCCTCCGATCCCGCGCTCGAGGATCATCCGCCGCTGTACCGGCGTCGTCTTGCTGCCGGTGCGATCCTTCAACTCGAGCTGCGCCTTGGCGATCCCGCGGCCGACGTTCTTGCTGTCCAGCTTGACGTTGGTGGTCACGTGCACCGGCTTGGCTTCGATCTCCGCACGTGCCGCGGCGGCCTTCGTTTCGTACATGGCGAAGGCGTCGCCGACCGCATCAGCGATGTCGGTCACGAACGTTTTCCGCATCCGCTCGGCGACTTGCTCGGCGTATTCTAACTCGGCCACCAGGCTGTCGTGCAGCGACATGGACGCGCGGGAGTCGATCCGCGCTGCCAGATCGGCCGCGTCTGCTGCTGCCTGTACGGTGGTGGCGCTCGCCGTGGAAATCGAACTTACGAGCCCGGAAGCGGCACTCAGCTGGCGGAGGATAGGCGTCAAGCCACCGACCGAGACTTCCTCGGACGCCGTAGCGATCGATTGCGCCGCCTGGGTCTGCGGAGCCCCTCTTCGCATGGCAGCCAGGATCGACGCTTCGTCCATCGGCCCCCGGTACTGGGCGACATTCGGCAGTGGCCGCGGTCGCGGGGCGGCGGCGATCAGCCCGTTGGGATCCACGGCCTCGCCCTTCTTCAGGTTGGCCTTGACCGCGGCGGCGATCTGGGATTCCCCATAGGCGTCCAGTCCTGCCCCCACAAGCGCGCCGGCGGTCAAGGCGAGCCCAGCCATGCCTGCGTAGCCGGCGACCCCGGGCCCCTTACCTGCCATGCCGGGCGGAAGGGCGGGACCGATCAGGCCGCCCTTGTTCCCGTAGCCTCTGCTCGCCGCCAAGGTGGCGGCGGCGTACTTCCACATTGCGGCGGTGGCGGGGCCGATCAGCTTCTTCATGTTCAGGAAGAACCCGACCAACCCGCTGCCGGCCGTCCCGGCGCCGAACAGCACCTTGCCCAGCCCGCCGATCAGCGTGATCCCGCTCGACAACAGCGGCAGCAGTACCAGCAACGGCGGCGACAGGGCCGCGAAGATCAAGGCCGCCTTGGTCCAGGCGGCCACCTTGTCGGGCGTCAGCGTCTTCAGGAAGGCCATCACGTGCGGCTTGATGTCCCGGAAGGCCTGCTTCACGCCGTCGATCGCGGCCTTCATCCCCTGCGCGATCGCGACCGCTGTCGGATCGATCTTCATCAGCGCCGACATGTCACCGCCGGCGGTGATCGTGGCGAAGGCCTTCTGAACGTCCTGCGCCAGCTTCAGCACGCCTTGCAAGCCGGACTTCCCGCCGGCCCCGAACGACTGCGCCATGTCGATCGCGATCACCTCGAAGGTGCTCTTGATCCGCTTGGCGACGCCGCCCAGGCTGGACGCCATGATGTCGGCCTTGTCCTGCACGGTGGTGGTGCCGTTGCGCACCTTGTCCACCATCGTGTCGAAGGCTTGGGTGCCAGCCCCAGCCAGCCCGGCCAGCGCGCGGCTGCCTTGCTCGCCGAACAGCAACTGGGTCTTTTGTAGGCGTTTGGCCTCGTTGGGGATCCGGCTCAGGGCGGCCTGAGTGTCACTGACGATCGACATGAACGGGCGCAGCTTGCCGGTCGAGTCGGTGACCGCGACCCCTAGTTCGGCAAAGTGTTTCGCTTTACGCGGCGAGGTCAGCGAATCCAGGACCGCCGCCAACCCGGTGCCGCCGACGGACCCCTTCGATCCGAACTTGTCCAGCAGGGATAGTGCCGCGGTGGTCTGCTCTACGTCGAAGCCCATGCGGTGCGCCGACGCGCCCGCATAGGTCATGCCTTCGCCGATCGAGGCGATCGACGCGCCCGATTCGTCCGCGGCCTTCGACAGCGCGTTGGCGGTCCGGCCGGCCTGATCCATGGACATGCCGAACTGGTTGATGGTCGAGATCACGATCTGCGCGGCGGCGTCGGTCGCCATGCCGTCGGCCTTCGCGGCGGCCATGATCGGCGCCGCGGCGTACTTCAGATCGCCGATCGCCACGCCGGACTTGACCAGCAGCTCGAGGGCCGCGGCTGCGTCGGCGGTGCTCTCGCCGAAGTCCATCGCCAGCGTCTTGGCCAAGCCTTCCAGCTCGCCGCGGACCCGGCCGAACTCAGTCTTGCCCAGGGCGGTGCCGATCTTGCTGATCGCGTCGTCGAAGCGGACAGCGGCGGCCACGCCCAAGCCGATCGCCGCGGTGGATCCCAGCATCGCCGGCATGGCCGCGCTGAAGGCCTGGCTGCCGCCCTGCTTGA
>Ga0265297_10011570_pt1 | contig 10775 bp, 10 predicted proteins | sample Munlanlwell13791_FD_192502 | JGI IMG/M metagenome (GOLD analysis project Ga0265297, IMG submission 192502) | Leachate microbial communities from a municipal landfill in Southern Ontario, Canada - Leachate well 137-91 | ecosystem: Engineered > Solid waste > Landfill > Unclassified | place...
GGGGATTCCCACTTTGTGACAGGCTTCAATGTCCCTTGTTTCATCGCCAACATAGATAACATTGTCCCGGGCTATGTTCTCGTGGCGGAATAAACGCAGAAACACTTTGTCTTTGCCAAACAGGCTTTTTCCGCTATATACGAAATCAAACAGACGGAGTATCCCGTTATTTTTTAAAAATAAATTGACATTCGATCTGGAATTGGATGTTAGTATACCGAGCCTGAAACCCGAGGCTTTGATTTCCTCTAAGGCATTTACTATGCCGGGTGCCGGGGACAGGTCCGGGATGAGGGAACGGATCTCTTTCCGTATGCGTAGCATGATAAGTCCCAGCTTTTGGGGCGACATATTATAAATTTTGAGCAGATCCTGCGGCCTTCCGGCAGCCATTACTTTTCTCCCTTCTTCGTCAATTTGAACACTGTCGTATTCCTTTGCCACACGATTATAGATTGTTAACGCCGGCCCGATGGTATCGGCCATGGTTCCGTCAAAGTCAAAAAGAATATATTTTATAGGTTGCACAGTATATTATTTTGGCAATAAAATTACAACATTACCTTGGATATAGGGACAAACTTTTGTGGCATTTCCGGGTTGCCGTGCAAAAGAGATTTGGGTGCTTTTGAAGCCAGGCCTATGAAGACAATTTCGTATTCTCTGCGGGGTTCCAGATGAATTTTAATGATCACGGCTGTATTGCCGGGCGAGTAGCGAATGCTGCCTATTTTGGGAAACGCAGCAGGTCCTTTGGGGTCGAACCCGATGGAATAGCCTTTGACCGAGAGCGGTCTGTCAAAATGAACCGTTACATTCATGAACCTGGCGGGCAAATTCAATGACCGGATGGTCGTTGAAAGGCTCGTAGTGGGTTTTGATTTGGTCTGTGTAGGCATTATATATGGTGTCGTTATATTCGTATGCACCGGCCAGCCGGAACACAATGCTGAGCAATTCTACCCGTTCATCCACTCTGGGTGGTTTTACCATACCCTCCTGGGCAAAAAGCTGCATACCCGCAGCCATAATCATGAATAAAAGAAAATAATGTTTCATGAGTTTAACCATTTTTTAAATGCAGGCGCGTTGTATATACTGACAATTGTATCATCGTTTTCGGGATCCTGACCGGTCAACCGGATTTTGATTCTGTTCCTTGACCAGCTTGTCATGCTTTCAATTGCATGACAATTTATAATGTATTTTCTGTTTATTCTGAAGAATGTATTGTGATCCAGTATGTTTTCTAAATTGTTAAGGGACATTTCCAAGGGATAACATGCACCTTTGAATGTTTTTAAAAACACACTGTTATCGGAAATAAAAAAATATGCAATATATTCTGTTTCAACAGAAACCAGTTTATTTACATATTGAATAAGGAATCTTTTCCGAGACTTCATATCCTCTTGTTTCAGTTTGGAAAGGAAATCAACTATGTCAACATTATAAAAGGATTTAAGTGAATCAAGCTTTGCCAGATAAAACTCAATATCTTCCTTACTGACAGGTTTTAAAAGATAAGCAATGCTATTATACTCAAATGCTTTTATCGCAAATTTGTTGTACGCAGTCGTGAAGATGATAGGTGTATTGATCCTGATCTGTTCAAAGATACTGAAACACAGGCCGTCAGACAGTTCAATATCAAGAAAGATCAGATCTGCAGTATTATTTTCAAGCCATTTTACTGTCTCTTTTATTGAGGACAAAATTCCCATAATAATATTATCGGGATCTATGCTTATCAGAATATCGCTCAGATATTTTGCCGATGATTCCTCATCTTCAACAATAAGTATCTTTTTCATATCTATTGTCTATTGATTTGGCGAAAGAAGATAATTCAAAATCGGGATTAAGAACCGGCAGTATGCCAATATAGTAGTTATCATACTCCATAAAAATAGGGATTCGTTTACTGATTAATTCATATCTGCTGATCAAATTTTTTTGACCGGTACCTGTAGAAGGTATGGAAGAAATTTTTGGCCGGGTTTTGTTTCTGACATAAATATCTGTCTGAATATTATATACATCAATGGCCAACGGGTTTTCGTCGTTAATAATATTATGTTTTATGGCATTTTCAATAAGTACCTGAAGGGACATGGGAGGTAAAACATATTGCGTCAGGTCCGGATTGATATTAATAGATACTGTTAATGAAGGCCCAAATCGTAACTGTTGGAGGTAAATGTAAGATTCTACAAACTTAACCTCATCTGATAACTTTGATACAGGGTGCTCTATGGTTTCAATGATGTATCTGTTCAATGAGGTATACTCTTTTACAAACTTTTGTGCCATATCCGGATTATTATGTATCAATCCGGAAAGGACACTCATACTGTTAAACAAAAAATGAGGCTCAATCTGATTTTTAAGTGTGAGGTAGTTCACTTTAATTAACTTATCTCTCAGAACCTTTGTCTCGAGAAGAGCCAATCTGCCCGTTTCATAAGACATCCATGCCTCAAGAATAGTTACAAGAATGATGTTTGATACCGAGTAAATCATTATGTCATTTGCAATATTTGTTGTTTCTGGCTTATATAACGGATAAAATTTTCCCGCAATAAAATTCGACCCTAATGATACAATACAGGAGATCAGAATGGTAGATGTTAATTGAATGGAGATTCTTTTAAAAACGGAGGTGTTCCAGGGAGAAATTTTATTTAAATAATTAATAATGAACACGAAAGGATAAGCAACTATCAGGCTAGAAATAAAACCTATAATAATTCTTGTTGAGAAAATGACAACAAATTGCCCGGAGCTTTCAAAAGATATGAGTTGTCGGAAATAATTGAACGCGATAATTATACCCTGTAAAAGAATTGTCAGAATAATCAGGAGAATAATTAATCTTCTGTGAAAGGAAATTCGGTTTAAATTATCCATCAAATTACATTGATATAAGCAAAGTAAATGTTTTTTATTTCCAAATAAAAAACGTTTTATATAAATTCGAACAAAACATTCCAACCGTTTTTTATTTCATTCACGGTCTTTGTTCCCTCGTTCCCCCAAAAAATGTTTTTTATAAGATGGAAGATCAATAAAATTGGCAAATTTTTTAAAGGATCAGTGAAAAAAATATTCTTCACAATATTATTATCAATCTCCTGTATTGCCTATGGACAAACAAAGCCGGAGGTTTATATAATTGGTAGTGTACACGCTATGCACCTTAATGATGATTATCATTACTCGCTGAACGATCTGCTTACTCAGATTCAGATGCTAAATCCCGATATAGTTTGTGGAGAAATTACACCGGAAGCATACAATACGGTTTTGGAAGGATATTTCCCTCCCGAAGCGGCAATGCTTGCCCAGATGTCAACGGTATTGGGTTACAGATTCATCCCGGTTGATTGGCGGGCCGATTTTTTTTTACAGCAAGAAGCCGAACAATGCTATCCCAAGAAGATAAGAGATGAAATTAGCAAAATAGCCAGTTGGACAAATACTTTTGAAGATTCCGGATTATCATCTCTGTATGATCATATTCACAATAAAAATACCCTGCAGACGATTGATCATGTTTATGAAATGATTGTTGGCGATTCCATTGCAAACAGGGCACATGGTTTCTGGCGTGAAAGAAACAGGGCTATTGTAAAGAACGGTATGGATTCATTGAATAATGCCGGAAGGGTAGTTTTTGTTTTTGGAGTAGATCATATATCAAGGCTTATAAGAGAATTGGAAAATTACGACGTTAAAATACTGATCCCTGAAAGGATGTTTGATTCTGATAATTCTGCTTCTGCGCAGATTACAGAGGAGGTTTTTAAAAGATGGGAACGCAATCTGAGGAATTTACTATTGATAAAAAACAAACAGATTGGTGTTGACGCAAGTTATTATCAAAAAATTATGAATAGTAACAGATTGGCTGAACTGCAAAGCGTCCTTGATTATTACACAAAAAAATAACTGTGGAGCTATGGAAATAAAATCTCTTGAAGGAGTGCCTTTTAATCTCATTTACAATGCCTTCAGCAGCGCGTTCGAAGAATATGAGGTGCAATTGAATAAACAGCAATTGATTAAAATGCTTAAAAGAAGGGGTTTTGATCCAGGCCTGTCTTTTGCCTTTTTTGATAACCGCGATATGGTCGCTTTTATACTAAACGGAATTGGAAATTTTAAGGGTATCGCAACAGCCTATGATACAGGAACAGGTACGCTAAAGGAGTATCGCGGGAAAGGCCTGGCCACAGAACTTTTTAACTATTCAATTCCATTTCTGAGGCAACGGAACATTCGCCAATATCTGCTTGAAGTCATCCAGAGCAATACTCGTGCTGTATCGGTCTACACAAACCTTGGGTTTGGGATAACAAGAGAATTCAATTACTATATCCGGGATAAAAGTGAATTTATCGGGACTGAAAACGGGAACAGTAGATTTGACCTGGTCAAACTTGACGGATTGTATCAATTGGGCGAACTCTCTTCTTTTTGGGACTTTTATCCATCGTGGCAGAATGGGTTTGAAGCAATTGAAAGAGATCCGGAAAGCTTTGAAATCATTGGTGCATATGACGGGCAAGCTCTTGCAGGTTATTGTGTTCATGAGCCGGAATCGGGTGATATCACACAAATTGCAGTGAATAAGAATTACAGAAGAAAAAAAATTGCCACTCATCTTTTGAGTGCAGCCGTTTCTGACAGTTTATGTAATGTTGTAAAGATCATTAATACAGAGACTTCATGCCGTACCATAAATGATTTCTTACTCTCTGCCGGAATGGAAATAAAAGGAAAACAATTTGAAATGTTAAAAAATATTGATGTATGAAAAAACAGATCGTTGCTCCATGTGGAATTGCTTGTTTTAACTGTGAACTTTATTGTAAAAATGTTACTATTGAAGCGCAAAATGCGATTTTCCGCATTACCGGTATCCCGCCGGAGAAGGTTTCCTGCAATGGCTGCACAGACGGCGATTATTGCCTCTTCCTGAAATTGCAGGGCAAAAGATGTAAAACACTGGATTGTGTGAACGAAAGAGGCATTCAATTATGCTGTGATTGTTCGGATTTTCCCTGTGATTTACTTATGCCTCTTGCCAAGGGTGCCGATAAATATCCTCATAACACAAAACTGTTCAATCTTTGTACCATTAAAAAATTAGGTATTGAAGAGTGGAAAAAACAAGCCGCTGCAATTAAAAAAACATATTTTAATAATGACTTTGAAATTGGGAGGGGCGGCAGTGAAAACTAATAAAATCTATATGGTTTTTGCCATGATAATTATGCTGATTCCTGCTGGCAAGGCTGAGGCAAATATTCCTCTATCGGGGCGGGATCTGATTGCCAGGATGTACACTAAATACAATGAAAGCTTCTTTAGTTCCCTGAGTTTTTCTCAGCAAGTAATAAGATATGAAGACCATAAGGTCATGTCTACTGAAATTATGCACGAGGCATACCTTTCTCCCGGAAGGCTTATACTGAAGTTCAGGGATTGGGAAAGCGGAGAGGGTTTGATCTTCAGGAACGATAGTTTATATACCATAAACAAGGGTCGGGTGATCAAAGAAGAATACAGAATACATGATCTCCTGCTTCTGTGTTTTGATGTTTACAATATGTCCCCCGGAATCACAATCGGCAAATTGAAAACACAAAATTACAATCTGGATTTGATTGCCGAGGAGGATTGTATGGATGAAAATGCATGGCGGGTAGGCGACGTCAATGGCAACTGTTTCTGGATTAACAGTGAGTCATTACTGCTTATAAAGGTACAGATAAAAAATAGTGGCAGAGCAAGGACCGTACGCTTTGCCGATTATCAGATAATTAATAATGTGCCAATTGCCACACGGATAGAATTTTATGATGCCGACGGAGATCTTGAAATGGTGGAAAAATATTATGATATCAAACCGTTCAATAAATTGGAAGACGTGATTTTTGATCCCGGTAATTTTGTTTTGTCAAAATGGTAAGATACCTCATAACTGCATTATTGTGCCTTTTTTCATTGGACATCAATGAGAAGCCTTACATTCTTTTGCTTGGAGGGGATCACGGATTTATTTCAGATACTTTGCCAAGCAGGGATGTCGCCATTTCGCCGGCCGGTGATGAAATTTATTATTGTGTCTATACGCCGGATTATAGTTATTCTGCTATTCTATATACAAAATTTGAAAATGGTAAATGGGCCAAACCTGATACTGCACCTTTCTCTAAAGATTCCAGGTATAAGTTTACTGAACCTGCATTTAATAACGATGGCTCCATACTGTATTTTTCTTCAAACAAACCCTCCGGCAGAAGTGATAAAAAATTAAATAATGATATCTGGGCAGTAAAAAGAGAGGAAGATGAGTGGGGTGATCCGTATAATATAGGACCGCCGGTCAATACAGACGGAGGAGAATATTTTCCTTCCTTTACCTCCGATGGCTCCATGTATTTTACAAGAAATACCGCCAACGAGGTGACCTCTTATGTATACAAATCGGCTTATACAGAAGGAATTTTTAATGAACCCGTTCTGTTGCCCGACGAAATTAATTGTGGTACAAACAGGTATAATGCATTTGTTGCACCTGATGAAAGCTTTGTAGTAGTACCCGCAGAAGGTGTGGAAAAAAACGTTTACGGGGCTAATTACTATATTGTTTTTAGGAGAAAAGAAGGCGGTTGGACATTACCGGTTAATATGGGCCCGAAATTTAATACTTCACCCGGAAGAGGATGGTCATTTTCAATGTCTCCGGATATGAAATATGTTTTCTTCATGGCGACAAAGAAAGAGAATGGGTTCTCGCATATTTATTGGCTGGAATCAGATATTATTGATGCATTAAAGGATCAAATCACTGATTAATATTATGGTACATCAAGACATTTATACCGGGAAATCAAATGGGCAATTTATTTCTCCGTTCAGTTTCAAAGTTGACCTGATGCGGCAGTTGGTCTTAATTCCTTTTGAGAAGGATCCCGATATTTTTTACAATCAGTTTGAAGCTCAGCTCTCGGTGTTGTCTGACGGCACATTTAAGATTGCTGTGATTGCCTATAAGCTTAACGGGTCGGCCGATGTATATCATCAGCAAGGGTATCCCCTGGCCTCTCAAAGTTCAATTCTTAATGACCCCGCATTTATTGAGACGATATTTGACTCATGTTTTTTTACATTCAGTCCGGCTGATCTTGATTTATCAATTTCCTTCCGGGATGTGCATAACAGAGCTGTCATATTGAAAATAGCTGAGCGTGAAAGAAAAGATAAAGTACCCTTTACTCTTCTTGCACCTGTTGGGGTGATATCAAAAAAACCGCTTTCCCTGCCTGTATATTATATGTATTTAATGTCCTTTGCCAGAAAAAATTACTGCGATATTATAATATCTGTTGGAGGTAAATTCCACAAACCCGATGTTTTCTTCCTGCCTGTTGATAAGTCAAATAACTATTTTACAAGGTACTCTCTCGATACTTTTAATGTGGATATCAATCCTGCTTACAATAGTTTTTTGGAAATCAAAGAAATCGGGAATAAAAACAGTTTTAATATTGAGAGTGTTCATTATGAATTAAAGCGAAATAATGGTCATCCTGAAATAAAGAAAATTTCTGTCCCAGGGGATCGGCATTTATGTACCGTAGAATTCTCTCCCTCTTTTCCCGACATATCGGCTTTAAAAAACAACATCTTCCTTACAGGCGATTTCTCTATTGCCTCCGATATGGGGGCAGGTGTCATTAAAGGAACCTATCAGATAAGCAATAAACAGAATGAAATAAATATTAAACTGCACCCGGAATTGGGTTGGATACCCAGGGAGAGACGCCTGATATTGAGGCTGATGTTCAAACTGGTCAAAATTTTCAGGGACTGGCCAAAAAGCTATATATGGGATGCGCAGATTATACGTAATGAAAATGGCTGCTACTTCATGGATTCAACTTGGAAAAGAATAATATAATATTCGAGTCTTTGAGTTAATTTTGCGCGAGATATGATGAAAATTTCCCCGCCTGCGTTTGCAGATACAAATTTGAAGCATTTGCTACAAGCCATCTGGACCAGCAGATCAATCACGGATATCTGGCGGTTGATTTCTTCTTTATCCTGTCTGGTTTTGTGGGTTAATGGGTGCAGGACAGGATGGTTGTCAGCTGTTTGAAGTGGATTGTCCCGGCTGGTGCTTTTTTTTGTATTCAGAGGGTGACATGCCGAATTCATCTTTAAAGCACTGTCTGAAATAGATCATGCTGTTAATGCCAACATTCCATGTGGTCTCGGAAACATTGAAATTACCGGAAGCAAGCATCTCTGCGGCTTTTCTCATCTTGATTTTCCGGATGAACTCAATGGCGGAGATCCCGATAAGGCCTTTAAGTTTACGATAGAGAGAAGACGGGCTCATATTCATTTTTTCTGCCAAAGAGCCTATATCCAGATCGTCCGATAGAAGGTTATCTTCTATATAATTCGTTATTTTTTGAAGGAACTCATTATCGATAGATGAAAAACCACTTTGAGTCACCTTCATTGGCTGATTTTCCGGGACAGAATCGATATACTGCCTGGCAAGTTTTTTACGGGATTCTAAAAGATTCTGTATGCGCGCATTGAGCATCTCGCTGGTAAACGGTTTGGTAATGTAGGAATCTGCCCCTGATTTGTATCCTTCACTCCGGTCTTCGTTAGTATCCTTGGCTGTAAGAAGGATTACCGGTATGTGGCTCAAGCTGATGTGTTGCTTCACTTTTTCACAAAGTTTCAGGCCGTCCATAACCGGCATCATGATGTCGCTGATAATTATATCGGGCATATATCTGATGGCGAGTGAATATCCTTCCTGTCCGTCCTTTGCAGTATATACGTCATAATTATCTAACAAAGAAGCTTTTACATACTCCCTAATGTCGTTATTGTCTTCGGCAATAACGACAATGGGACGTGTACTGTTGGCCTCTGTATCATTCATGGGGTCTAATTTCGACGGCAGAAATTCCTGTATTGATTCGAGAGGGATCCGTACTGTAAATACGCTGCCTTTACCCATCACACTCTCAACATTTACGGTTCCATTATGGATCGTCACCAGGTTTTTCACGAGAGATAGCCCAATTCCATTACCTTGTGCCTGTTGTCTTCCGGGTATCTGGTAGTATCTGTCAAAAATCTTCTCATACTGGTCTTTATCAATACCAAGTCCTGTGTCGGCCACACTAATGACAGCCGAACGCTGCCCTGAAATATTCTCAGTCTTAAGTCCAAGTGTCACAGAACCGGACGGAGTGTATTTCATGGCATTGCTCAACAGATTGTTTAGAATGGTCGTCATAATTTCATGGTCAAAAGTAGCCATGACATCTTTGGTTATATCAAGCCTTATAATTGTATTTTTGTTGGGATTAGATTCCGAGAAGATTGTTCCTATATCTTCTATAAAGGAACTGAGATTACCATATGACGGTTTAAAAACCACATTGTTGGTTTCTGTTTTTCTGAAATTCAGCAGCTGATTAATCAGGTCAAGCAAACTGCTTGCATTTTTATGGGCTACTGCAATCTTTTTTCTGACGACGTCCGGCAGTGATTCATCATTCTTAAGGTCTTCTGTGGGCCCCAGTATCAGAGTCAAAGGAGTCTTAAGCTCATGGGTGATGTTGGTATAGAAACGAAGACGTTCTTCATTAACTTCTCTTATATGTGATATAGATGCCTTTTCCAACTTCAGTTCATTGTCTCTTTCAATTTTTGTCGTATACAGGAATAATAATGTGTATACGAGACCAATGAATATAAGTGTGTAGATGATATAGGCTGTGGTCGTAGCATAGAATGGCGGTCTGATTTTTATTTCCAGCGATGCGGTATGTTCAGACCAGTCGCCGTCAGTCAGTCTGGAACGTACGTAAAGTGTATATTTCCCGGGAGCCAGTTGATGGAATGAAACGAAATTTCCGTGCTTGGACAGGAACCAGTTATGGTCTTTGCCTTCTACCTTATATGAATATTCAATATTGTCGGCCAACCCAAAATTATCTACTGCAAATGAGACATTGAAACTGTTTTGGTTATGTCGCAGTACTATACTTTCTTTTCCGGAGAGGAAAATGATTGGATTTTCGCCGGTTATAGGGTCATTTGCGTCAAAGATTTGCATTTCCGAGAAATGTGTGGGAAGATCAGTGCCGGGGTTGGCAACCTTGTTTGGATAGAAGCATGTTATTCCTTCGGTCGAGCCAAAACTGATCAACCCATCATCTCTGATGGCTCCGGCCCCCGGGGCATAATTCCCATTGGCAATTCCGCTCCTGTAGCTGTACTCAGTAATTTTTCCAAGCTTAAGGTCTAAATGACATATTGAAAGATTAGTACTGAACCAAATTGTGTTGTCGTTGTCTTCGACTATGGCTCTTATATTCTCTGAGCTTAGTCCATCTCTGGCTGAATAAATCTTATCATATTTTATATCGTCGCCCGTGCTGAAACAGACCAGTCCTTCACCTGAGGCTACCCACATGTCACCTCTGCTATCGAGCAGCATATGATTAATGGAATTAGACGGGAATCCCTTGTCTGTGTTAAATGAAGCCACGGAGTTCATATTCTTATCTAAAATAAACAGACCGCTTCTGAACGTGCCAACCCAAAGCCGGCCTCTTTGGTCCATACCAATGGATTTGATATAGTTATCCGGAAAATAGGCTGAACCGTAACGGTTCAGTTTCTTATATTCTTTTCTGTCCACGGCATACAGGCCGCTCAGACCT
>Ga0265297_10011572_pt1 | contig 10774 bp, 9 predicted proteins | sample Munlanlwell13791_FD_192502 | JGI IMG/M metagenome (GOLD analysis project Ga0265297, IMG submission 192502) | Leachate microbial communities from a municipal landfill in Southern Ontario, Canada - Leachate well 137-91 | ecosystem: Engineered > Solid waste > Landfill > Unclassified | place...
AAAAATTACCTCGCTTTAGTTTACGGAAAAGTTTCAAAAGAAAATGATATAATAAATTTTCCGATCAAACGTTCTCGGGATGGCTACAAAATGGCCGCTCTGCCACTTAACACAGAAGAACTTCTGACGCGCCATACCCCAAAAAATCGTGATCAAGGGAATATCGCCGGTGTTTTTAGCTCTAAAGAAGCAATCACCGAGTTTAAAATAATCAAAAGGTTAATCAATTACACTTATCTCGATGTAAAAATTAAAACCGGACGAACTCATCAAATCCGTGTTCATTTTTTCGCTTATGGGCACCCCCTTGTCGGCGACACCCTTTACAATACCAAAAAGACTAAATTTAAAAACCAGAAATTAAATTTAGGCAGAGTGTTTTTAGTCGCCTATAAACTATCGTTTATGGACTTAAATGGAGAAAAGAAGGAATTTAAGATTGGCCTACCAAAAGAATTAGAAACTTTCTTGCCAAAATTTTGACCTTAGTCCTTTTTTCTACTATAATGTATATATAAAAAAATAATTAATATTTAATTTTATGAAGAAGCTACTCAAAAAACTAACTCAACCAAAAGTCGTTACCAGAATAATCTTGCCGATTATTTTAGTAATTGCTCTAGCCCTAATCGGCTATTTTTCCTTTAAGGGAACAATAAAAAACTTAAGTAAAGAAGAAGTGACAGTTAAAGTAGAACAGTATATCAATGATAATTTGATGCAAGGAGATACTAAGGCAACAATTAAAGAAATCTCAACTGAATACGGATTATATAAGGTTCAAGTTGACATCGTCAGTGATGTCGTAGAATCTTATGTAACTAAAGATGGAAAATTATTTTTTCCTCAAGCTCTAGAAATAACCCCTAGTAAAAATGTCGCAAACAATAATGCCGCTAACTCAGCTGAAGCTGAGCCAATCGTTCTACCAAAAACAGATAAGCCTGTTGTTGAATTATTTGTTATGAGCCACTGTCCATACGGAACTCAAATTGAGAAAGGAATCCTACCAGTAATCGAATTACTTGGAAAGAAAATTGACTTTGAATTAAAATTTGTTGACTACGCCATGCACGGCGAGAAAGAATTACAAGAACAATTATCTCAATATTGTATTCAAAAAGATCAACCAACAAAACTAAATTCGTATTTAAAGTGTTTTCTAGCCAGTGGTGAGTCAGCTCCTTGTATTGGGACAGCTGGTGTTAATAAGTCGAAGATGGACTCCTGTGTTAGTTCTACTGACAAGAAATTTAAAGTAATGGAAAACTTTACTAATAAAGTTGGTTATAAAGGAAGTTACCCAGGCTTTGACGCTTATAAAGATGATAATACAAAATACGGAGTGGCTGGTTCTCCAACTTTAGTTATTAATGAAACAGAGGCTAGTTCAGGACGTGATTCAGCGAGCTTATTAAAAACTATCTGTGGCGCCTTTAATACTGCTCCAAAAGAATGTGAAACAATTCTATCAAGCGACTCACCTGCCCCTGGATTCGGGACTGGAACAACAGCTAACGCTTCCGCCAGTGAGTGTAATTAAAAATTAAAAGGATATTTAACCCTAAACCCCTCCCTCTTGGAGGGGTTTTTATTATAGCAAAAGCGAGCCCCTAAGGGCTCGCTTTAAAATATATTTAACTATTCTAGATCTTTCCTTTATGTTTATTGTATTTCCCTCTGTATCTTTCCGCCGTTAAAATTCTAGAAATAGCTAAGATATAAGCGGACTGGCGCAAGGTTATTGCGCCTTCCTTTTCTTTATAGAGATTATGAACTCGGCTCCAACTATTTCTCATCTTCTTTTCTAGCAACTCTCGCAAATAATCTTCATCAAGAATCTGCCCCGTTTTATTTTGCGCCCATTCAAAATAGCTAACAATTACTCCACCTGAATTGGCTAAAATATCAGGAACAATAATTATCTTTTTTCCCGCCAATATTTTGTCAGCCTCATAGGTAATTGGCCCGTTGGCTAATTCAACAATATAAGAAGCCTTGATGTTATCGGCATTCTCGGAAGTGATTTGGTTCTCTAGCGCCGCCAGAACTAAAATGTCTGTTTCAAGTTCTAAGAGCTCTTTGTTGCTAATTATTTTTCCTCCCCGATATTCATTGACCGCTTTTTTGGAATTCTTTAAATCAATTAATTCTTTAATATTTAACCCCGCCTCATTATAAATTCCTCCTTGACTATCAGAAACGGCGATTATTTGAAAACTATCATTAAATAATTTCTCGGTCATAAATAAACCGGCGTTACCAAAGCCCTGAACGACAATTTTAATTTTCTTTTCGTTGGTAATAAAGTTGGCAGCCATTTCTTTAAGCACTAAATATCCACCTTGGGCTGTTGCGTCACCACGCATCGCAATCCCGCCAAGCTCAATTGGTTTACCGGTAATCATCCCGGGTTCATGATGCCCAATTTTCTTTTCAAATTCATCAAGCATCCAAGACATAATTTGACCGTTGGTATAGACATCCGGGGCCGGAATATCTTTATCTGCACCAAGATAGTCTCCAAAAGCTTGAATATATTTTCGACTTACTTCTTGAAGCTCGTCTTGGCTAGCGTCCTTTGGATTAAATTTAACGCCACCCTTTGCTCCGCCATAAGGAATTTCCGCCAATGAATTCTTAAGCGCCATCCAAAAGGCCAATGACTTAACTTCATCTTCACTTACGTCGGGATGGAATCTTATCCCTCCCTTGCCGGGACCGAGCGCCCGATTAAAAATAATTCTCCAAGATGGGTATATCTTATCGCCTATTTTCAGTTCAGCATACTTAGTTTGTGCTGGTATTAATAATTTATTTAATTCTTCATCGGACAGACCGACTAATTCTTGAATATCTTTTAATCTCTCAAGATTATCATTAAAAATACTCATATTGTTTAACGAAATTATTTGATTAAGCCCTCAATTTCCCCTTTCAATGTTTCTTTATTGCGTAAACCGATAAATTCTCCGATTATTTTTCCATTCTGAAAAAGCTTCATATTAGGAATGCTTTGAATTTGGTATTCCATTGCTAAATCTTGGTTCGCGCCGTCCTCAGTATTCACTTTAGCAATTTTAACTTTCCCAACCATTTCCATTGAAAGCTCATCTAGAACCGGGGCCATCATTTTACAAGGCATACACCAAGGTGCCCAAAAATCGACAAGCACGGGCGTCGCACTATCTAAAATTTCACTCTTAAAACTCTCTTTGTTGACTTCCAATACGTTTGACATAAATTTTTATGATTAATTATTTTTTATTATCTCATTAAATAGTTTTTCCATCTTTTCTTTGCTATTAATCTTGTCAGTAATTAGACAATGATCAAACTCATCAACGATAAGTCTTTCCATCAAAGAACCAAGCGCTGACTTAGTTGCTTTAAGCTGCGTAATAAGCGAAAAACAATCTCGCTTTTCATTTCCGAGCATCTTTTTGATTCCCTCGAGCTGACCAATAATATTATTAATTCTCTGTTCATTTGTTTTCATAATTCTATTTTATCATACACCCCCTGGGGGTGTCAAGAGATTAAAAAAAATAACCATCAAAAATATGTTCTACTCTAATATTAGCCAATAATTATAGTTATCAGAATATATCTTCTTAGTTCTCAACCCCGTTTTTCTAATAAGCCTTCGCAACTCATTTTTAGTAAAGGCATGATAATATCTCTGACTAATTTCCTCCCCTTGAGAATTTTTCCAAGAAAAAATCAGGTCACCAAAATCTAATTTAGATTGTCCGAAAATCTTGATAAAATAATTTTTAATTATAAGAGGAAGATGTTTTTTGCTTTGCCAAAGATTCCAATTACTGATAATTATTTCTCCGCCTGGAACTAATATTTCTTTCATCTTTTTTAAAACTTCAACCCTTAACTCTCGGCTAGGAATATGCTGCAAAACCGCCAAACAAAATATATAATTATATTTTTCTAATTTTTCCAGCTTCAAATCTAAAATATCTTGAACCAAAAATTCATATCCCGGATAATTAAGTCTCGCTTTCTTAATTAAACTCTCACTGGCGTCCAGCCCTAAATATTTTATTTTTTTATCTTTTACGGCTTCAAGTAAACGCCCATTACCACAGCCTAAATCAAGAATTTTATCACCGTCTTTTATTTTGTCGGCAACCTGTCTTATTTCCGGCCAAATTTCTTTTTTTCTGGTCAAATTAAAATTCTCGGAAATTTCTTCGTAATTCCGCCTTACTAAATTTCGTAATTTTTCTCTTATTTCTGCGCGCATAAAAAATTAAGATAAATACTCTTTAGTTCGATAATCAGCCATTCCTTTTTTATTAATTCGGTTAGCCCTTAAACAATTATCACATTTCCCGCAATCAGGCGCTTGTGGGTCACCGAAATAATTTAAAATATATTTTTGTCGGCACTCCAAACTAAAAGTATAATTTTCCATCTCATCAAGCTTCTCATAAGCTCGTCTCATTTTTTCCTTTAACGCTTTAAAATCTAATTTTAAGCTTTCTGCTTCAATAATTTTTAAAACTTTAATTTCTGTTCCTCGAAAAGGCGGGCGATATTCAACCAACTCTTTCTCGGCTAATTTTTTAATTACTCGAAGTAACGCCTCTTTCTTAATTTTTAAGACGAGAGCCACTTCTTCTGGATTAAATTCCCAGCCCTTCTCTAACTCATGATGATACTTCTCAGTTAGAAGATTAAATATTTCAATTTGGCTTTTTGCTCGTTTCCCCAAAGAAGCAGAAATTTCTTCCAATCTTTTTTTAATCTTAATATACGAATTAGAGGTCTTTTCGTTAGGACGAGAAATGTATCCTTCTCTTTCCAATATTTTTAAAGCAGTTCCAATTGCCATTTCTGGAACATTTTCGCTTAAATTCTGAGCAATCTCGGCATAAGTAATTAAAATAGACTCGCTGGTATCAATTTCAAGCCCGACTCGTGAAACTAAAAAATCATAAATCTCAATAATTAATTTTGGATCAGGATTATCCCCTTTAATAAAAAACTCCCTAAGATATCTATCTTGCGCGTGATAAAATAATAAACAAAAACTGGGTCGTCCGTCTCGTCCGGCCCGTCCCGCTTCTTGATAATATGATTCAACCGTGCCGGGTAAATCATGGTGGATAACAAAACGAATATTTTTTTTATTAATTCCTAATCCAAAAGCATTGGTGGCGACCACAACCTGCGCCTCTCCTTTCATAAATTGTTCTTGCACCCAGTCTCGGCTATTAGCATCCATTCCGGCATGATAGACAACAGTTTTAATATCATGCTCAATTAAAACCTCGGCAATCTCATCAGCCTTCGCTCTTGTCCCGACATAAATAATTCCCGAACCAAGTTCGGAATTAGTTGTTAAAAAATTAACAATATTTTCTATTTTTTGACCGTTCGCTGAAGGAACAACTGCTAATTGTAAATTTGGTCTGGCAAAACCAGTAATAACCGTTTCGGGATTACTTAAATTTAATTGCTTAATTATATCTTCTCTTACCTCTGGGGTCGCCGTCGCCGTTAAAGCAACAACTGGCGGATTACCGACAAACTTTATCGCTTCTTTTAATCTTAAATAACTCGGCCGGAAATCGTGTCCCCACTGACTGACGCAATGCGCTTCATCAATCGCAAAAAGAGAAACTTTAATTTTTTTAAGTTCATTTAAAAAAATAGTGTTATAGAAACGTTCCGGCGCAATATAAACTATTTTATAAAATCCGGACTTAATTTTTTCCAAGCGATTATTTGTTTCATCCGGACTAATTGAAGAGTTAATAAAAGTAGCCGGAATACCAACTCGTTCTAAAGAATCGACTTGATCTTTCATTAAAGCAATAAGTGGAGAAATAACAATTGTTATTCCCTCTTGAATTAAGGCGGGTAATTGAAAAATTAATGATTTTCCTCCGCCAGTCGGCAGGACAACAAGAGTATCTTTTCCTTGCAAAATATTATCAATTGCTCTTTCTTGCCCAGGCAAAAAAGATTCATAGCCAAAATGAATCTTTAAAAGCTCAATTAATTGTTGTTTTTTCTTAACCATTGACAAATTAGATTAAAAGTGATATTATGATTAGAACCTTAAAATAAATAGAGATGGAACAAAAGGTGGACAACCTCAGCGTTGTCATCATGATAGTAATGAGTATATTTTTAATAGCTCTTGCTATCTATGTTTGGAGGAACAGAAAAATTTTTTTCCCCAAACAACCACGCAAAAAATAAAACAAAAATAATTGCGTGAGCCGTTTCTTCTAGGAACGGTTTTTTTATTTCCCTAACTTATAATGTCTTTTAAATATCTCTAAAACATTTTTAAACAAAAAGGCGACTGTTATCGGCCCAATCCCTCCCGGAACTGGCGTTAAGTATTTTGCCTTATCTTTAACACTCTCAAAGTCAACGTCTCCTAAAACCTCCTCGCCAACTTTCGTTATTCCAATGTCAATTACTACCGCGTCTTGTTTGATGTCGTCCGATTTAATTTTATGCGGATTACCGAGAGCGGTCACTAACACATCAGCTTCTTTCGACTTCTCAATTATTTTTAATCCATCTTTCTCCAATAATTCTTTAACTCCACCGCCAAAAATTTCTGAGTTATACAAAACACAAGCCGTTCTTCCTTTCGCTTCAAACTTTATTTCTTTTAGACATGCTTTAACCGAACCTAAAACAGGAGAAAGAATATAATCCGGGTGCTGTGGATGAAAACCGTCCACATCTTTTTTTGGATCAAGCGCTAAAATAATTTTGTCCGTATTAATATGTTTTGGTAATGGTAATTGAACTAGAATTCCATCAATTAATAAATCCCTATTTAAAAACTCTATAATGTCTAAAAGATCTCTTTCAGAGGTTTCTTCTTCCAATCTATAAATATGGGTGTCAATGCCAACTTTTTTCCCTTCGCTTTCTTTTAGAGAGACATAAATTTTTGAATCTTCTCTTTCACCAACTAAAATAATCGCTAAGTTGGGTCTTAGCTCGTCAAAACTAAAAATTTCTGCCGCAATTTTATCTTTAATTTTTTCGGCAATTCTTTTTCCGTCAATTTCTTGATACATAGTCAATATTATTTAGTCGGTATTGGAAATTTCAAGCACAAAGCCTTAATCTTCTCTTTTATTTCCACTAATTTATTATCATCCTCTTTATTTACCAACGCTTCATCCATTAAAGAAACAATTAATTTCATTTCCTCCTCTTTCATCCCCCTCGTCGTAATTGCTGGCGTCCCTAACCGGACTCCCGATGGATTCATCGGCGGGTTTGGATCGTTAGGAATAGTCGAGCGAGAAACAGATATCCCAATTTTTTCCCAAGTTATTTCCGCCTCTTTTCCGGCCAAGCCCTTACTGCTTAAATCAACAACCATTAAATGATTATCCGTTCCGCCAGAAACTATCTTATAGCCAAGACTAATAAATCCCTCGGCCATTGTTTTTGCATTACTAATAATTTGACGAGAGTATTCAACAAATTCCGGTTTTAAAGCTTCCAAGAAAGCGACTGCTTTAGCGGCGGTAATATGATCATGTGGCCCACCTTGCATCCCTGGAAAAACAGCGCTATTTACTTGCTTGGCATACTTTTCCTTACACATTATAATTGCTCCTCTTGGCCCTCTTAATGTTTTATGCGTGGTGGTTGAGACAACATCAAAAATAGGTACTGGATTCTTTAATTGTTTCCCGGCAATCAGTCCGGCAATATGCGCGATATCAGCAAAAGTATAGGCGCCGACTTCATCGGCAATCTCTTTAAATCTTTGCCAGTCAATTTCTCTTGAATATGCGCTAAAACCAGCGACAATCATTTTTGGTTTTTCCCTCAGAGCAATTTCCCTAACTTTGTCCATATCAATAATCCCGGTATTTTCATCAACTCCATATTGCACAAAATTATATAGCCGACCAGAAAAATTAACACTATGCCCATGTGACAAATGTCCCCCATGATCAAGCCTTAATCCCAGAACCTTATCGCCTGGATTTAAAAAAGCCATATAAACAGCCGCATTGGCCGGAGAACCGGACAAAGGCTGAACATTAACATGCTCTGCTTGAAATAATTGTTTAACTCTCTCGATTGCTAAATTTTCAACTTCATCAATAATATAGTTTCCACCATAATATCGATGTCCAGAATATCCCTCGCTGTATTTATTAGTTAAAACTGTTGCCATTGCCTCTAAAACAGCCGGAGAAACATAATTTTCTGAAGCAATAAGCTCCAATTCTTCATTTTGTCTTTCTTCTTCCCTTTTTATCACTTCAAATAAAACAGGGTCCGCTTGAGATAAATGGTCGTATAGCATATGTTTTTGTTTCGCCCAAGAGGCGAATTAAATTAATTTTCTTATCTTAATCTTAGTTTAAAGAGGCAGCTTTGTCAAAAACAAATAACCAGGGCCTAACTAGGGTTTTCCCATTGCTTTTAATACTTTCAAATACATTTGCTCAACAATCTTTTCCTGATTTTCCCCTATCTTAATATAATGATCGAGCCCGGGAGCAGCATTAATTTCAATAATCCAATATTTTTTTATTTTCTCGCTTATTTCACCTTTAACCATTATATCAACTCCACATAAACGAAGTCCCATATCCCGCGTAAGTCTAGTCGCCAACTTTTTAAATTCCAGATGAATTGTTTCTGTTACATCGACTGCGTCTCCGCCGGCCGAAAGGTTTGCGTTATTTAATAAATAAATTTTTTCATCTTTTTTTAATATTGAACGCAAAGTTAATTTTTGTCTTTTTAAATTCTGTAGTATCCGCGGATCATTTATTTTAACATTAACCGGCCGATTAAATTTAGCTAATTGGTTTAATTTATTCTTAATTAATTTTTCAATATTATTTTTATTGTCACCAATAATACAAAACGGGAGACGTTGATAGGCAGAAATAACTTTATTATCTAGAACTACAATCCGATAATCGTTTCCAGAAATAAACTTTTGGACTAAAACTATATTATCTTTGGTAAAAATATATTTTAACGCCCGGGCTAATTCCTTCTCATTATTTACTAAAAATACCCCATTCCCCTGGCTACCGCTGTTTGGCTTAACAATAATTGGATAAGAAATCTTTTGCGCAAATTTATAAATATCTTGATTTTTTTGTTTTTCTCCAATCGTTTTAGCCCAATCTGGCGAAGAGAATGCTTTCCCAGGGATAATTGGATAACCCATTTTTTTCATAAAAAAATTTGCATAGTCCTTATCTTTAGAAATAGCGGAAGCGCCAAGCGGATTTAAATCAAGACTGGAATAACGAAAATATCTTTTCACTCCATTTAAAAAGTTAATTTGCCCAACAATGCCCCAGCGCGGTTCAAGAATAACCTTGACTCCAGCTTGCGCGGCGACTTTTTTCAAGATTGTTCCAACCCCAGAAGATACTTTTTTATTACTCATACTTCTAGATTTTTTAAAAATTAAGCCTTAAATTTTTTGACTAAATAGCTCTCTTTCGTTTTATAACCTAATTTACGATAATAACCACGGACGCCAACTCCGGAAATGACAGAAATCTCTGCACATTTATTTTTATTGGCTATTCTTTCCGCTTCTTGTAATAATTTTTTGCCGAGTCCACTATGCTGTACTTTCTTGTCTCCTCCAACTGATACTAATTGCCCATAAACATGGAGCTCTCGAATAATAGCGGGGGATATTGGACTATTAAAATCTAGGCGCAAACGGCAAAAAGCATAGAGAATTTGTCTGTCTAAACTCTCGGCAGAAATAAAATACTCAACACCGCTTGAAGCAGCATACTTTATAACTTTTATATTATATTTTTTTATTTTTAGTGCTTCTTTTGCCTCTCGACATCTAATACAAGAACATTTTACTCCGCGATCTTTTAAAACTTGGCGTAAATTAGTAATTTTATTGCCAGCAACAATTGATTCTCCAGGGATATCTCTAATCAAACGGATAATGCGCACATATTCAGGAACAATTGCTTTACAGCTAATAATTAAATCTTGCAGAACCTTATCAGAGTATGGCTTATATTTTCCCGCTTGATACCATTTATATAATAGACTTCCTTTGGTGACAACAGTGGGATAGAATTTGATTTGGTCGGGCTGGAATCTTTCATCGGAAAACAATTGTTTAAACATCTTTAAGTCTTTCTGGGGAGTTGCTCCCGGAAGAGCCGGCATTAAATGATAAGTAACTTTAAATCCATACTCTTTCAAAAGTTTAGTCGCTTCAGTAATTGCTAAAATGCCGTGCCCTCTTTTATTTAAAGCTAAAATTTTATCATCAATCGCTTGCACGCCAATTTCAACTCGGGTACAACCTAAGTCCCTCATCTCAAGCAACTCTTTAACAGTAATATAGTCCGGACGCGTTTCTAACGTTACCCCAATTAAATTATATTCGGCTTTTTCATTAATCTTTTGTTCTTTTATTAAAGCTTTTTTTAAATCAATCAAACTTATGCTTTGTTTATAAGGAGATTTTAATCCTAACTTAAACTTTTCTTCTGCTTCGGGCTTAATAAAAACTTGTTTTTTAATCTTTTGAAAATCATTAGCCGCTTTAAAACAGTTTAAAATATACCAATATTTATATTTAGTCGGTAAATAACTCCAAGTACCGCCAATAACAATTAATTCGATTTTAGTTGGCTCATGCCCATTATTTTCTAACGCCTTAAGTCTAAGCGCAACTTGTTTATATGGGTCATATCCGCAACGAATTGCTCTCATTACCGCGGGTTCGTTTGATAAATAACTAGTTGGA
>Ga0265297_10011573_pt1 | contig 10773 bp, 5 predicted proteins | sample Munlanlwell13791_FD_192502 | JGI IMG/M metagenome (GOLD analysis project Ga0265297, IMG submission 192502) | Leachate microbial communities from a municipal landfill in Southern Ontario, Canada - Leachate well 137-91 | ecosystem: Engineered > Solid waste > Landfill > Unclassified | place...
AAAAAATAGTATGTCTAGATTACCAGGTGGAATAGAAATTGTTAATATAGTTGAAAATAGTGGAGTGTCTTCAAAAAGATTAATGTTATGGGGAACTAGTAGATGGGGAGGTAGTCACGTAGCTAAATAATGCCAAAACAAACATTAAATTATAAACTTGGTTATTTTGTTGCAGGTGAATTTACAGATCCTACAACAGAATCTAACCGTTGGAATACTGTTGACATACAACTTAGGGGGTTATATGAAGTTCTTGGCAATGGAGTTTTAAATGGTTGGGCAATTTTACAAAGTTCTCAAAACGCTTTGTCTATAGAAATAGCACCCGGTACTGGTGTAATTTCTTTTGTTTCTTGTGTTTCAACAGTAGCATCTACAATTGCAGTATTACCTAACCAAACTAATCATATATATGCAACATTAACAAATGATAGTTATTGGACACAATCTGTTGCTTTTAGTACATTTTTAACAGGAGGAGATAGAACAGACGCTGTTTTTATTGGAACGGTTATAACAGATGAAACAAGTATAACAAGTATAGATATAACAGGCAGAAGTAACATAGGTCTATTTTTATCGGTATCAAGACTTATAGCTCAACATAGACATATTGGAGGGGAAGATAGTCCCCAACCAATAGATTTAACATCAGAAGTGCAAGGAATAATAAATCAAGAAAACTTACCTGATTTAGATACATCTATAATTAAATCTGGTGTTTTAAGCCCTGATGTAATCCCTTCTATAGACCATAACACTTTAGTTAATAAGGGTTCCCTTACACATTCTCAATTGGATTCTTTTGCTGAAATATTGTCTAACCAAAATAATAATTTGATGGGGACAACTATTTTAGTCAACTTTTTGCAACTTATTTTAGCACTTAAGCATCAATGGCCAGAAGTTGATGAATATTTGGTTAATGAATTAGCATTTATTCCAGGAATTAGCCCTAATTCTATAATTGATACCGCAAATACAACGGCTGATGTTGATACTAGGACATCTCAAGAGGGCGGTCAACATACTATTTCTGGTCATCCTGGACCTGGTACTGAAATTTTTACCAAAACATTTAATACTGAAGAAGAATTGAATAAAGCAGAAAAGTCTGGAGTAAGCGTAGCTGGCAGTTCATTGATATTAAAAACAACAGAAATAAGGACTCTTATAGAAGATTTTGAAGATGTTAGCGATTGGAAAACAAGTATTCAAGATTTAAGTAGCAATAGTGGCACTTTTGTAAGGGATGCAGAAATCTTTATACAAGGGCAATACAGCGGTAAAGTTGATATAAATATAGACACTCAAACTAATGTTGCTTTTGTTTTGGAAAAACATTTTTCTGCTCAAGATTGGAGCAAATATAATAGAATTGTATTTTATTTAAAAACAGAAAATGTTGATCATGGAGACATATATTTTTATTTGGATGATGCTACTTATGGAAGCCAAAATTCTTTTACATTAGTTTTAGAAAAAAATGCCCCCACTATTAATAGAGATACTTTAATGGTAGGATGGAGAGAAATAAGCGTAGATATATCTAAATTTCAAAGGCAGGCAATAACATCAATTGGATATTATACATCCACCAAGGGCGGGTGGGACGCTTCTAAACCCCTATCTTTAAATATAGATAACATTTATTTAACTCGTGGCAATGAATTTGTAGATAACGGATATGCTCGTTTTATATATGGGGACGAATCTTATAAAAACTTTTATAAGATTAGATGGGATTCATTAAATCCTACAGGAACAACATTTAAAGTAAGGACTAGGTTGGCTAATGATTTGAACCAGTTTAATGATTCTGATCCCAATCATGTTGTATGGTCTTCTTATAATTTTACCAGTGATTTTGAAATAAGTAACCCAACAGGAGCTTTGTATAAATATATACAAATTGAAACATTCTTTGAATCAGATGCTATTAATGCTTTTTCTCCAGTGCTGGAAAGATTGTTTTTAGATACCTATCTTTCTTCTACTGAATCTCAATTTACTTACAATACAAAAGAAAATTGGGAATCAGGAACATTAGTTAATGCCGACATTTCTTCGCAGCCAGGTAAGGTTTTAATTGATAATATAAAAGAAATAGGTAATTTCATATATGGTTTAAAAAACAAGGTTATAAAAGCAGATGAAAATTGCAATCCTATATTAGAGATAGCAGGAACGGCATTACCCATAACAACCAACCAGGTAATTAATGGCCTAACTCCTTCTTTTGGGCAAATTTCTGGTCTAGAGAAAGGCAATAATAATACTTTCTGGATTGCAGATACTGATAATGATCGTGTAGTTCAAATTGATAACAGTGGCAAATTAGTATACGGATTATATGGCAGTTGGCTAAATGAACCCATAGACTATTATGGCACTGAAGAACGCGGTCCTGGTTCTAATATTGATTACCCAACAAGTAAAACAGAAAATACATATGCTGATAAATTGGCTATACTTCATTCTTTTTATAACCCGAACGAATCTAAATTGAGTCTTATTTTTAACAGACCTGTAGCCCCTCTTATTTCAGGAGAAAACTCACTTGATTTTAGTAAAATTTTCTTAAAGTCTGGGTCATATAGATTTTACTTTGATAGCAATACTCCTATAAGTTTATTTGGAATTGACCAAGATAAATATAATAGTTGGATTGGTTCTACAAATAAATTTATTAACCAGTTTAATTTTGATTCTCATATTTTACAGTTATCTTTATCTCAAGCTGATTCTGCAACATTATCTTCAGTAGTAGACTTTTCTATACCATCAATAGTTGTAATCAGTCCAACTCAAAACTCCATGGTTACTGAAGATTATGTCACATTGAGCTTTTTAGTAAGCAATATTACAATTGGTAGTGATTATCAAATAAGAATAAAAATTGATGATGGCACTTATTCTTATTTTGAAACAACCAGCATATTTATAGAGGATTTAACAGAAGAATATCATGAAATTGAAGCTGCCATTGTTGATGAAAACAACAATCCGTTAGACAATCAGGAGTCTATTGCCAATATCGAATTTATAGTTGATTTGTCTGGATCTGTCAACATACCCAGAATAACAATTAATAATCCAAAACAGAACCAAACGTTCTCTTCTTCTCCAATTCAAATAGACTTTACAGTTTATAACTTCCCAATTTTACCAGTTGGTCAACACATAAGATTTTCAATAGATAACGGTTATTGGCAAGCTTGGAGAAGTACAGACCCTATTGTTATAAGCAATATTGCATCAGGTTATCATTATATAGATATATATTTAGCAGATGAATATGGGATACAAATATCTTCTCCTTATTCCAGAACATATGTTGAATGTTATGTAGGAATATCATCTTTGGCTCAACTAAATGTAGTGCTGGATGCAAATGCTATTAAGGCTAAGGCCAACCCTGTAACTACAAAAACTTCTTCAAATGCAACAACTACAATAACAGAAGATGTGTGGAATAAAGAATGTATTACTAATGTAGATGTTGGCAACTTGTATGCATCTAATATTTATGCTCCAATTGACATACAATATGTTGCCAATGAAATTAGCACATTAAATTCTTCTGGAATAGATTCTATTTTAATTGCAAAATTAAGATCTCCGTCTTCTTTATATTCTTTACCAGTTCAAACATCAGCATTAATTACCCAAACATTACAAACAACTCCACCAGTTGACGATTTGACTATTTTCGATGGCAACAAATATATGGACGGGCATTCAGTAGTCCAAATAACAGCTAATAATGGCCAATTATTGTTTTCTCAAAATGCAGCAAGGTTTTCAGATAACAGAACCAATGCTAAAATAATGCTGGGTAGTGCAAGAAAAATTGATTCTCAGAGAGTAATAATGGGAGATTCTATAAGAAAAAGAGCGATTATTACAAATACCAATTTGAACAGTCATGGATCTTTTGTTTGCTGGGAGTATTTATCTGAAAGATATATTTTAGATGCTCAACCAATTGCAATGCCGCAAAAGGAAATATTAGTTAATGAATCATCAGTTAACCCAGAAGAAATAATTATTAGTAGTGGTATAACAGTAATATGGACAAATAATTCTTTAGCAGCAACAACAATATATTCTGGTTATACCACATTAGAGCAATTTAATGCCGATCCAGATTTGACACTATATGGAGACGATTTTGTTAGTCAAGAATTACAACCAGGCGAACAGTTTTCTTTTACTTTTAATAATCTAGGAACTTTCTATTGGTTTGCATATCCAACTATAGTAACTGGAATTATTTATGTTAGTGCTAGCGGAGTGTCTTCTACTGATCAGTATCTTCTTGTAGAAAACGATATGAGCAGTTCTGCATTTGGAAGTAGAATTGTAAAAATAAATTCGTATGGAAAAATTATTTGGGAATTTGGGACTGGATATCTTTGTAATCCTAAAGATGTCAGAATATTGCCTGATGAAAGTTCCATAATTGTTAGCACATAAACATTTAGCATATTGTATAATAAATATATGAGTAAAAAATTAACAACAGAAGAATTTATTGTTAGAGCAAAAAAAATTCACGGGGGAAAATATGACTATAGTAAAACCAACTATATAAATATCATGTCTCCGGTAACTATAGTTTGTGCTACACATGGAAAGTTTTCTCAAATACCGAATAATCATCTTAATGGCAAAAATGGATGTCCAAAATGTAGCGGGAGCATAAAACTTACAACAGAAGAATTTATAAAAAGAGCAAAAGAAATGCATGGAAATAAATATATTTATAGTAAATCTATTTATAAAGATACGGAAACAAAAGTAATTATTATTTGCCCAATTCATGGGTATTTTAAACAAACTCCACATAGTCATATAGGTGATAAACAAGGCTGTCCTAGTTGTGCTAGATTAAAAAAGATTACAACAAAAGAATTCATAAAAAGGTCAATAAAAGTTCATGGAAATAAATATAGCTATGGCAAAGCTGTTTATGTAAATAGCTGGACAAGGGTTGTTATTGTTTGCCCCACGCACGGAGAATTTTTGCAAACTCCAAATTGTCACACTATACAAAGGCAAGGTTGCCCAAAATGTGCTGGGAAGAAAAAACATACTAATGAATCGTTCATAAAAAAGGCAACAAAAGTTCATGGAAATAAATATAGTTACAATAAAGTTTCTTATATTAATATTAATACAAAAGTAATAATTATATGCCCCAAACATGGAATGTTTTTACAAACGCCGACTAATCATTTTTCTGGTTACGGATGTCCAAATTGCAGAAAATCTAAAGGCGAAGCTAAAGTTGCCAAAATATTAGACGATAAAAAAATAGAATATGTTAAGCAAAAAAGATTTGAAAATTGCATTAATCCTAAAACTAAATTTACATTGCCATATGATTTTTATCTACCGCAGCACAATATGTTAATAGAATACAACGGAGAACAGCACTATACTAGTGCATATTATTACAATAAAGGTGGAGAAGAAAGATTTAAATCCCAGCAATACCGCGACTCTATAAAACAACAATATGCCCTTAACAATAATTATAAATTTCTTGTAATAAAATACAATGACAATATTGAACAAGCTTTAAAATCCATTATATAAAATAAATAGGTAAAATATGTCATCTTCATCTACATTAAGTTCTATTTCAGAAATTCCAGATTCTACAATATATATTTATAGAGATTGGGGAGTTTCACAGAAAGACCACTTATCAAATAATATACATTATCAAACTCCAATATATGACAATATCAAGTTAGATTATCCACTAATTAATAATAATAGTCAAAATCAAAACTATCTTTTTTTATATGATCAAACAGGAACAGGTAAGCATTTTCTTCCTTTTCCATCGGAAGGTCTAAATAAACCTTCTCAAAGCACTATTGTTAGATATCAATTAAATAAAAATAGACTAAAAAGGTTTTTTATATCCAAAGCAAACAATTTATACCAGGTTTCATGTGATTCTAAATATATTGCTAAAACTTATGATTTTAACGGGATTAATATTATAAACACTTCCCTAAATGATGTTAATGGAGATTTATGGTCTTTTTGCGACAACAATTTCGTTTATTGCATTTCTAGTGCTGATTTCCAATCTAAAACCAGATCTTTGTCTTTAAATGATGAAACCATATTTGTAAAAGTTGATGGCATAAGAAATTTAATTTGGCAGATAGAAAATAACAAAATTGTGTCAAAAGATTATTATGGAACTGAGCTATTTAATGAAAATCTACCTATGGAAATTAATGAGGTAATTGATTGCATTATAATCCCTAATACGGGAGAAATTTTTATTTTGGCTAAATCTAATGCATCTACATCCGGAACATTACTTATTTCTTATATTAGAAATAGAACTGGAAGTGATTTATTATATATAGATAGCTATATAGAAGGCATGGGGGAATGGTCAATCAATAATGTTTTAATTGTAAATGGGGACGGTTTTATTAAAAAATATGAAAACGGAATTTTGACTAATCTTTTTGATTTATCTACTTATGGAATTAATACTAATTATATTTCTTCTATGGGGGGTAAAGATATTTATATATTAGATAGAACGAACGGAATGCTTAATAAAATAAATGACAGTGGCATATTAGTTTGGGATATATCTTTACCCTATACATCAAAACCAGAAACTATGAAAATACAGAGTAATTTTGATGGTCAATGCATTTGGATTTTTGCTTATGACTTTTGTTCTATAATTTTAGACAATGACTATTATGCTCATTTAGAAAATTGTTTGAATTTCAGTGGAATAGGAGACTTGTGGGGTTGTTGTGAAAAACAATTGGTCTTACCACATGTTTGGATAAAATCGGAAAATTATAATAACACATAATCAAACTTTAATATTTCAAGGCAGGTTTAGCAATGGCTACTAATTATTATGTTTCTAAAGCTGGCGACAATGGCAATGACGGCTTGAGTTGGGGTACGTCAAAATTAACTGTTCAAGCCGGAATAAATTTGGCAATAAGTGGCGATACTGTTTGGATACGTGCCGGTACTTATGTTGAAAATATTACCATTGGATCTGGAATTACTGTTAGAAGTGAAACGGGATTGCCTGCTGATGTTATACTGGACGGAAATGGAACCAGTAGAGCAGTCTCAATGACTGATAGTACTAATTGGTTAATGGGGTGTACAGTTCAAAATGGTTATGCTGTTTATCCTGATAATGGCGGAGGCATCCGTTACGGTTCAGTATCAAACTGCATCGTTACTGGAAATAAGGCTACTTATGTCGGAGGTGGAGCCATTAGCTGCACAATGTATGATTGCATTATTAGCAATAATACTGTGGAATGGATAGGTTCTGATTATGGATGGGGAGGGGGAACAAGTAATTGTACATTATATAATTGCACAATTAGTAATAATATAGCCAAAATTGGTGGTGGTGGCGTATACTACGGTTATGCCGAAGAATGCGTTATTGATAATAATACTGCAAATGGAGGGGGAGGGGCTTTTGGGACTACCGTTGTTAATTGTACAATTAGCAATAATACGGCCAATAGAGATATAGGAGGAGCGTATAGTTGCACACTTACTAATTGTATAATTAGCGGAAATAATGCAAATAGTGCAGGAGGAGCTAGTGATAGTACGCTTACTGACTGTACAATAAGTAATAATACGGCAAGGGTAAGTATTGGAGGGGCTTATGCGTGTACGCTTACTAATTGTACAATTGATGGAAATTCTGCTGCCCAATATGGTGGAGGAACTTACGGCGGAACACTCAATAACTGTACAATAAGTAATAATACGGCACAAGTAAGTATAGGGGGAACTTATTCTTCTACGCTTACTAATTGTACAATTGATGGGAATTATGCTGCTCAATATGGTGGAGGAACTTACAGCGGAACACTTAGTAACTGCACAATTAGCAATAATACGGCAGGCATTACTGCTGGAGGATTATGGCTTTCTACTGCTAAAAACTGTATAGTTAGTGGTAATACTGCAAATGGTGCTGGTGGAGCATATGGGGGTACGTTTTATAACTGTGCTATTATAAACAACATTGTTAGAGACAATGCTGCTGCTGCACATTCTGCAACGTTATATAATTGTACGATTAGCGGCAATACAGCAGATGCAATCTATGACGGTGGAGTATATTCTTGTGCTCTTTATAACTGCATTTCTTGGGGAAATAGTCCTGATTCTAACTATGCTACTGTTATGTCTTATTCTTGTGGACCTTATTTTTATGGAACGGGTTCAATTAGCGAAGATCCCTTATTTATTTCTTCTCCAACTAATTTGCGTTTACAACTTCATTCTCCCTGTATAAATGCTGGTTTGCTTTATTCTTGGATGACAGACTCTGCTGATGTAAGAAGTAAAGATTTAGATGGTAATCCACGTACTTATCCATTGGGCTACAAAGTAGATATGGGAGCTTATGAAGAAGCTACTCCTGAAGATAGTTCGTCATCTTCTCTTTCTTCTTCATCTTTATCTTCTTTATCATCTTTATCATCTTCAAGTTCTTCATCAAGTTCTTCTTCATCATCTTCTATATCTTCTCAGTCTTCATTGTCGTCTCTTTCTTCTATATCTTCTCAGTCTTCTTTTTCTTCGTTATCTTCTTCATCTTCTTCTTCATCTTCTTCTATGTCATCATTATCTTCTTCCAGCTTATCATCGTCTTCTTCAACAGCAATATTAGATCTTTCGTCTTCAAGTTCTTCTTCATCAAGATCTACTTTTTCTTCGTTTTCTTCTTTATCATTTTCTTCTCAATCTTCTGTTTCTTCGTTTTCTTCTTTATCATTTTCTTCTCAATCTTCTGTTTCTTCATCTATATCTTCAATGAGTTCTAAATCTTCTTTTTCTTCTCAATCTTCTACAGAAGTTTTAACAACTTCATCAAGTAGTTCTTTCCCCAATAGAATCATATTTAAAAACATAACTGGAGCATTATTAAATGGCAACATCTCTATGGATATTAAAAATATAGCAACAGAAAACTCAATAGATGTTCAGGTAACTTTAATTAGCAACAAATTTTCATATGCAGATGTTGAGTTCTGGTATAGAACAGATTTTGGCGAGCAATGGATGAGTGATGCATATATTTCAGCTAGCACAGCTGAGTTTGTTAATGGGAACAAGTTATTTAGACTGCCTTGCTCATCAACCGGGTATAACAATATTATTAGATGGAAGTATGAAAAAAACAGTTTAACTACTGGTAATAATTGCCAGATAAAAATAAAAGCCATTGAATCCGTTTCTACATTTAATTATTATAATAATTATACAATAGTAGAAAATGTTTATTGCAATACATACAATGAAATAGAATCTATAATTCCATTTAAAATTATAGGAATAGATAATTATGGCAATTACATGGTTTTTAAAAACAACCAATTTATTATAGTTGATAAAGAAAAAAAAATAATAATGCAATATTATGGAATAAAAAATATTATTTGTTGTCAACAGATTTATAACGATAATTATATTATTCTTGATAATGATGACAAGAAAATAATTGAAATATCAAAAGATGGTGTTTTAGTATATGAACTGCAATCTGCTGTTTTGTTTTCTAATCCGTACTATTTCATATATGATAAATATTCAAATAATTTACTACTTACAGATTTAAACAAACATATCATCTATGAAATGAGTTGGGGTTTTGCTGATAAAGGAACAATAATTTGGCAATATAATAGCGTTAGTTATCCAACTTGTGCTAATTATGATGAAAATAGGGCTATTGTTTGGATAGCCGATTCTGGAAATAAGAGAGTTGTAAAAGTTGATAGAAGTAGTTTTACAGATATTGTTTCTACATATGATCATTTTATAAAAGATGGTATTGAAGTTAATTTTAACGTTATTTCAAGAATATTTTCTAATAAGAATAATTTAATATTAGTGGAACAATCTCCGGAACAGGAATTTTTTAATGAGAATATTAATTTACATCCAGCCTTATCCAGGGCCATGAACTTAAAAGATAATGGGATTGCAAATAAGAACAATTTAGAAGATTACGGAAACTTATTATTTACTCCTGTAATAGAAACAATCAATTTGGAAATATAATATGGATAGTTCATCTCAAAGTTCTGCAAGTAGCAGTAGTGGAGCAAATTCTGGTAGTAGTAGCTCTTACAGCTCTATTAGTCCTCAGAGTTTGTCTAGCTTATCTACTAACAGCAGCAGTAGCACTGCAATGCGTTTAAGCAGTTTGAGCTCGCGATCAAGTGCTTCATCAAATTCTTCAAGTAGTCGTTCTGGTTCTTCAAAATCTTCTGGAAGCAGTAGTTCTGTTTCTATATCTCTTAGTAGCATATCTTCTGGTAGTAGTAGTTCTATTAGTAGTAGCACTTTGGTTAAAGAATCTTCAAGCTCTACTAGTCATAGCACTTGGTCTTCAAGTAGTACAAGCTTGAGCACATCAAGTCAATCGTTATCAAGCACATCATCTGTTTCTTCATTAAGTGGTTCTTCATTAAGTAGCTTATCTCTATCTTCCATTAGTAGTATTAGCTCGTCATCTTTTTCTTCTTCATCATTTTCATCATTGTCTTCATCTTCTTTTTCTTCTTCATCTTCTCTTTCTTCTTCATCTTTTGTTAAAAAGATGATATTCGATTTTGCTGAGACAGAACCTGATGAAACTTCATTGACAATTGATATATTGAATAAATCTAATCTAAAGTCTTTAACAAAAGAATGGTTTGAATATCCTATTCCTTCAGAAAT
>Ga0265297_10011574_pt1 | contig 10773 bp, 9 predicted proteins | sample Munlanlwell13791_FD_192502 | JGI IMG/M metagenome (GOLD analysis project Ga0265297, IMG submission 192502) | Leachate microbial communities from a municipal landfill in Southern Ontario, Canada - Leachate well 137-91 | ecosystem: Engineered > Solid waste > Landfill > Unclassified | place...
CAACCAGATAACTCCCAGCCGCCTACGGTCAGAAAAGACAAGCTGGCTGCCATCATCAAGCTGAAAAACCACTCTGGAAAAACGGTTGTCTTCTCTGGGATCAAGAAGCAGAGCGCCGGTCATTCTCAGGTGCACCACCATCACCTGTCCTCCCGATAGATGAAAAATAAGATATTTGCCACGGCGATCCAGGCCAGTTATACTCTGTCCCACCAGCTTGTAACAAAATTCTCCAACTGTAAGCTGTCGAATCGGTTTTTCATCATAAACCCCTACTCCTATAAATTGCCTGCCTACAACATGCGGTAAAAGTTCATTTTTAATCGTTTCTACTTCAGGAAGCTCAGGCATCTTATCTCATTTCCCTCCAATTCCTACCAATCTTGATATCTACTTTCAACGGCACCACAAGCTTCAGAGCACTGGCCATCAATTCAGATACTAATTCTTTAAGTACATCCACCTCCTCGGGATATACCTCAAAGACAAGCTCATCATGAACCTGTAGAATCATTTTGCTTTTTAAATTTCGTTTCTCCATTTCTCGATGTATGTTAATCATAGCAACCTTGATTATGTCGGCAGAAGTACCCTGAACCGGCATATTTATTGCCATCCTTTCAGCGCCCTCCCGTATCTGCCGATTGGGTGACTTTATCTCAGGGACATAACGCTGTCTGCCCAGCACCGTCTGCACATAACCAAGCTCCCTTGCCTGAGCCTTAGTCGCTTCAATATATTCCTTAACTTTGGGATACTTCTCAAAATACGAGGTAATAAACTGACCTGCTTCCTCCCGGCTAAAATCGGTGGCCTGCTCCAATCCATAGTCACTCATGCCATAGATAACACCGAAATTAATTGTCTTAGCCGCACGGCGCATTGCTGGGGTTACGTCGTCAGCAGAAACATTGAACACCCGGGAGGCGGTAGCAGTATGAACATCTTCATCTCGTAAAAAAGTGGCTATAAGCTCTGGATCCCGGGAGATATGGGCTAATGCCCTGAGATCAATCTGCGAATAATCGGCAGACAAAAGGTACCATCCTGGTCGAGCGATAATAGCCTGCCTGATTTTTTCACCAAGCTCGCCTCTCACAGGAATATTCTGAAGGTTAGGTTCGCTGGAGGAAAGCCTACCTGTGCTGGTTCCCGTCTGGTTGAAACTGGTATGTATTCTACCTGACTTAGAGTTTACCAAAGTAAGAAAAGCATCGGTATATGTCGATTTCAACTTGGTAAGCTGGCGATATTGCAGGATAAGGTCAATTACGGGGTGAGTACCTCTCAATTCTTCGAGTGTTGAGGCATCGGTAGAATAACCGCTTTTGGTTTTGCGAGCGCGGGTCAGATGCAACTCATCAAAAAGTATTTTAGCCAGTTGCTGAGAGGAATTTATATTAAGCTCATGACCTACAAAACCGTAAATCTCTTTTTCCAGTCTGAGCATTTCTTCTCCCATGCTGCTGGACATATTCCGCAGTAAGTCGGTATCCAGGGCTACACCCGTCATTTCCATATCCACCAGTATCGGTACTAAAGGCATTTCCACCTCACTGAAAAGTTTCCATAACCCTTGCTTCTTTAGTTCAGGTTCAAACATATGTTTCAACCTTAAGGTAATATCAGCATCGGCACAGGCATAATCCGCTGCGCTCTCTATTTCCACCAGCGCCATGGAAATTTGCTTGCTGCCTTTGCCGATTAAATCATCAATGGGCGTCATTTCAATACCCAGTTTGTTAAAAGCCAGCGCCTTAAGGCCAATAGGTTTCTCTCCAAGCAAATGGGCAGCAATCATGGTATCGAAGTCCAGATTCTGGAGTTTTACTCCATGCTCGGCAAGCACCGTCATATCAAACTTGCCGTTTTGTGCTATCTTGCTAAGCATAGTATTCTCAAGCAGAGGTCTAATTTTGGAGGTAACCTGCTCTAAAGGCAACTGGACTACAGTGCTTAAAGTACGATGCCCCACAGGAATGTAAAAAGCTTCGTTCGGGGCTGATGCTAGAGATATACCCACCAAATCTGCGGTCACAGCTTCTATGCTCGAAGTTTCCAGGTCAACGGAAAATTCACCCGCATCCGTCAGCTGGTTAATAAGTTTGTCCAGAGCATCTTCCGTGCTGATTATATGATAATTTACTTTGGTTGGCTCTTGAACATGGGAAACCGCTGAAGTTTGTTTTTCATCCCCAGGCAAGCTGGAAAGTAGATGAACAAACTCCAGCTCACGGAAAAGGTCGACCACTCTATTTCGGTCATAAGCACTGACCCGACAATCATCAAGATTCAAGCTCACAGGCAAATCGGTAACGATGGTTACCAGCTCTTTATTTTGGAAAGCTTGCTCTTTATGTTCCCGAAGCAAATCCTGTAATCTGGGAGAAGTTACTTCATCAATACGATTGTAAATTTCCTGAAGGCTGCCGAATTGCTGCAAAAGCTTGACCGCTGTTTTTTCACCTACCCCTGGTATACCCGGAATATTATCTGAAGTATCACCGGTCAACGCCTTAAGGTCAGCAATCTGTTTGGGAACAATGCCATATTTATCCTGGACTCCGGCCTCATCGTAAATCACGGTGTCATTAAATGACCGCCTCGGCGACATCACTCTAACTGTAGGCGACACGATCTGGAGCATATCATTATCGCCGGTAACAATAATAGTATCGATACCTTGCTGGCTTGCCTGCCGACTTAATGCTCCCAGAATATCATCGGCTTCATAGCCGTCGACTTCGAATGCAGGAAGATAAAAAGCATCTACTAGCTGATGTACCCGCTCTATCTGGTTGACCAGTTCTTGCGGAGTCGGAGGTCTCTGTTTTTTATAATCAGCAAATTTTTCGTGTCTGAAGGTCGGCGTCGGCCTGTCAAAAGCAATAGCCCAATAAGTTGGCTTATTCTCCTTGAGCATCTTCAGCAGCGTGGCAGCAAAGCCCCTGACTGCATTCACCATCTCTCCCGTCCTGGATACAGTTAGCGGTGGCAAAGCATGAAAAGCTCTATGCACCAGAGCATTACCATCGAATAATAGTAAGAGTGGTTTATCTCTATTATTTATCAAACCTTTATCTCTCTCCTCATATCAATGAACGTACACTGTCATTGAAAGCACAGCAAAGAAATTCTGCTCTATTCCCGCCAAAAAACAAACACATTATATAATATCCTGATGATTATGCTATACTGAAAAAACTGTTCTAAAGGGGACAATATTGAAGACAAAAGACTTTCTTTCTGTTGCTGATTTAAGTGTTGCAGAAACCGAATCGCTTATCAAAAAAGCCATAGAAATGAAACGGAAAGCAGCACCGCAATTGCTATCCGGCAAGGTTCTGGCGCTCCTTTTCGAAAAACCATCTTTACGCACACGGGTTAGTTTCGAAATAGCCATACATCAATTAGGTGGCTACTGCTTATACCTGTCTCCCAGCGAGGTAGGCCTGGGCAAGCGAGAACCGGTACCCGATGTTGCCAGGGTTCTTTCCCGATATATTGACTGCATCATCGCCCGCACTTTTTCTCACCAATCCCTGGCCAGCTTAGCTCAGTATTCAAACACACCGGTGATTAATGCTCTTTCCGACTTTGAACACCCCTGTCAGGCACTGGCCGATATAATGACTATTAACGAGAAAAAAGGAAAACTTCGCGGCTTAGACCTGGCCTATGTAGGTGATGGCAATAATGTGGCTAATAGTCTGCTTCTTGCCGCAATGCTTACCGGCGTCAATTTTAAGATCGCCTCGCCGGTAGGTTATGAAATAGATAAGGTAATATTACAGAAAGCTAAAGAAATCTCTGCTAACACCGGCAGCCAGATTGTGCTCACTTCAGACCCAAAACAAGCTGTGAAAGACGCCGATATAGTTTATACCGATGTATGGACAAGTATGGGGCAGGAGGCTGAGTCAGAAAAACGTCGCAGTGTTTTTGCCAGCTATCAGGTTAACCCTACGTTGCTTTCATTAGCCAAGAAAAATGTCATCTTCATGCATCCTTTGCCGGCACACCACGGCGAAGAGATCTCTAACGGTCTGCTGGACCATTCCAGTTCCGTAGTCTTCGACCAGGCTGAAAACAGGCTACATCTACAAAGGGCATTACTGGCTGAGATTTTCCAAAAGTCTGGACGAGCCAGATAGCAAATGATATCCTTTTATTAACGGAGCCGTTTACAAAATCAGTTCTCCAAGTGTAAATAACTATGAAACCTGTTATTGCTATAGTAGGCAGAGCCAATGTTGGCAAATCGGCATTGTTCAACCGGTTGGTGGGCAAACAGATAGCTATTGTCGAAGACCTGCCAGGAACAACGCGTGACCGCGTATTTGCCGATACCTCCTTACATGGACATGAGGTTACTTTAATTGATACCGGCGGCTTAACCCCATCACCAGATTCATCAATGAACCATAAGATCAAACACCAGGTTGAATCGGCTATCGCCGAAGCTGATGTCATTATCTTTTTATCGGATATTCAAGGCGGCGTAATCGCCACCGACCAGGAAATAGCAGATATGCTTCGCAAAAGCAGCAAGCCGATAATTTTAGCTGCCAATAAAGCAGACAATGATAAGCTGGAAAGCCAGCTAAACGACTTTTACCGGTTAGGACTCGATACGCCGCTGGCAATAAGTGCCCATCACGGCCGAGGTATTGCTAAACTTATAGATAAAGTAATCTCTCTGATCCCGCAGTTACCACCCGATACTACTGCAAATAGAAACATGCCCAAACTGGCTATCGTGGGAAGACCTAACGCCGGTAAGTCAATGCTGCTTAATGCTATCGTTGGCGAAGAAAGAGCTATAGTCGACCAGATTCCCGGAACAACGCGAGATGCTGTAGATACCATCTTTCATTATGACGACAAAGATTTATTGTTGATTGACACCGCCGGCATCAGAAGACGTGGACGCTCCGGTACTGGTATAGATTATTACAGCCTGATCAGGTCTCTACGTGCCATTAATCGCTGCGATGTCGCCCTGCTGGTCACTGATTCCACTGAATTCATCACTGCCCAGGATATCCATATCGCCGGTTACATCAAAGAATCCTGCAAAGGAATGATCATATTAATTAATAAGTGGGACCTCTTTTCATCATATCCTCAAGATGAATATGCAGCTCAGGTCAGACAACGGCTAAAGTTCGCAACACATATACCAATTCTATTTGTCTCAGCCAAATTCGGACAGGGTGTGAATAAGATAATACCCACAGCTATGGAAATCTGGCAGGAAAGACAAAAACAGCTGCCTGATTCTGTAATTGACAAGCTCATCAAGCAAGCAGTATCAAGCCATACGCCGCCGAGAAAAGGAATAAAGAGGTTAGAGGTTATACGCGCCTATCAAGATGGAATTAACCCTCCAACATTCTCTTTCCTGGTAAACGATCCCAGGCTGGTCCATTTCTCCTATCAGCGTTACCTGGAAAACAAGCTCCGCCAGACCTTTGGGTTCTCCGGCACTTCTTTGCGCTTTCTATTTAAGAAGGCTCCTCCAAAGAAACCAAGAAAATTAGGAGGAAAGAAAAAGTGATAATCGGAAAGCTTGTCGGTGCAGCTATCCTTGCCTATCTTCTTGGCGCAATACCATTCGGCCTGATTTTCGGATGGTTAATGGGCAAAGTGGATGTAACCAAACACGGCAGCGGCAGTATCGGCAGCACAAACGTGCTGAGGCTTGCGGGTAAAAGGGCAGCGATTGTAGTAATTGTCCTCGACCTGGGTAAGGCGATACTAGCCGTATTTCTGGCTCAGATAATAATGGGCGATGATGTTCTGATGGTGGCTGGTTTCCCTATCGACTGGCGCTTCGCCCAGGTTATGGCCGCTTTAATTGTAATGGCGGGACATAGCTGGTCTATATATATTAAATTCCGTGGTGGTAAAGGAGTGGCTACCTATTTCGGCGGCTGGCTTATGATGTGTCCGGCAGCAGCTTTATTCGGCGGTATTGTCGTGATTATGATTGCCACGCTAACCAGGTACGTATCCCTGGGATCTATCCTGGGTGCAATAGCCACTATGATATTGCTGATAATCCTGACCGTAGTATACGGATTCCCGCCAATTTACCTGGCCTACAGCGTCCTTGGAGCAATTATAATTGCCGTCCAGCATCGCAGCAACATCGGCAGATTGCAAACCCATACCGAACGACGAATTGGAGATAGAGTCGAGATTAACAAAACCGACTCATTATCCGACACTTCTCAAACCAACTAAAATTATGTCAAATGTTTCTGTTATAGGCGCTACAACATGGGGTACCACTATTGGTCGGTTACTGGCAAATAATGGCTCCACCGTAAATATCTGGGCAAGAACTGAGGCCAAAGCCAAAGAACTAAGTAAATTACTAAAAACACACCCGGCAAATCCCGATTCAGCTAAACTCCTTACCTTCACCAGCGACAGTAATAAAGCCCTGCAATCAGCAGAGTTCGTAATATGGGCAATACCTGCCCAAAACCTGCGCCAGACAACTCGACAAATAGGAAAGCAGGCAAATTCCGGCATGATTCATGTCAGCCTCGCCAAGGGGCTGGAAGCAGACAGCGGAAAGAGAATGTCGGAGATAATAATAGAAGAAATTCCCTGCACACCACCTGAGCAAGTCTGTGTACTATCAGGTCCAAACTTATCTCAAGAAATCAACCGGGGACTACCAGCAACCTCTGTACTGGCTTCTAAAAATGCTGATATCACAGAAAAGACCCGTAAACTGTTTCATTCACCTAATTTTGCTATTTTTACCAGTGACGATATTGTCGGTGTGGAACTATGCGGAGCGCTGAAAAATGTCATTGCACTGGGAGCAGGGATGGTCGATGGATTGGGTCTGGGCGACAATGCCAAAGCTACTTTAATCACTCTGGGCTGGGACGAAGTCACCTCCTTGGGCATGGCGCTTGGCGCCAGAGCCAGCACTTTTTACGGACTGGCCGGGCTGGGTGACCTTATCGCTACCTGCGCTGGCCCTCAGAGTCGTAATCACTTCGTCGGTCGCGAAGTAGCATCAGGACGTTCTTTAACCGAAGTAAAAGCAGCAATGTCTAATATTGCGGAGGGAATCGATACCACAGCGGCCACACATAAACTGGCAACCAGGCTAGGGCTGAAAGTACCCATAATTAACCTGATATACGGAGTCCTATTCGAGTCCCTGCCACCTGTGGAGATAACCCTCCGGTTTAAATCAGGATTGAAACCCGAAGCAAACCTCTAATCTCCAAATCTCACCCCGCCCTTTTCTTTTTAGCTTTGTTTCCGGATACTTCGGCACCGGGCAATGTTCTGGCTAATTCCTCGAAAAGCTTCTTCTGATTTGGATCCAAGGATTGTGGCGTTGCTATGTTTACTTGAATCAGCTGGTCGCCTCTGCCTTTACCATCAACGTGGGATACTCCTTTGCCCTTAAGCTGAAACACCCTGCCGCTTTGCGTACCCGGCGGGATTTTTAGCATCGTTGGGCCATCAAGCGTGGGGACTTCTATGCTGTCTCCAAGTGCCGCCTGGGCAAAATTAATCGATAGCTCACAAATAATATCGTTTCCTTCCCGGACAAAGATTTCATGAGGTTGAATGGAAAAATTAACATAAACATCACCGGTTGACCCACCATAAACACCAGCCTGACCTTCCCCATTTAAGCGCATCCGGTAATTTTCATCTACTCCGGCAGGAACTGTAAACGCTATCTTGCGTTTGACTTTTACTTTGCCGCCACCCTTGCATTCCGGGCAGGGATCAGAAATGCTGGTGCCTTCACCTCCACACCTGGGGCAGGTGACAACCTGAACAAAATGCCCAAAGAGGCTCTCATGGGTACGACGTACCTGACCGTTGCCATTACAATCAGGACATTTCTGGGGATTCGTCCCCGGTTTGCTGCCCACACCACGGCACAGAGGACAATTTTCTATCCGCGCAATTTCAATTTCTTTCTTAGCTCCGAATACAGCCTCTTCAAAAGAAAGAGTAATGTTGGCTTGCAGGTCAGCTCCCTTTGTAGGAGCACGACGTTTGGTAGCTCCTGTCGTCGCACCACCAAAGAAAGCCTCAAAAAGGTCTCCAAACCCGCCAAAACTAAATGATTCAAAACCGCCAGGCCAATCTGAAGTAGCTACCCGTCCGTATCGATCATAAGAGGCACGTTTCTCAGAATCACAGAGTATTTCATAAGCCTCGTTAATTTCTTTAAATTTCTCTCCAGCCTCAGGGTCTCTATTATGATCAGGGTGATACTGGAAGGCGAGCTTACGAAAAGCTCGTTTAATCTGCTCGGTACTGGCATCTCTGGAGATACCAAGTATTTCATAATAATCTTTTTCAGCACGCATATCGGTAATCCTCAAACTTACAGTATAGACAATAGCCCGACCGTCTGACAAGTCTCAAATACGCCTCCTTTAACAACCGCCAACAAATAATGAATTTAAACTCTTTCCTATTTCGTACAACTAATAATCATTGACATAACTATATAAATTAGCTAGAGTATAGGCTGAATGGTCGTATATAATGGAAATGGGAGGGAAAACAGGTAAATGGCGCAAGAGCATAAAAAAGGCACTCACAAATCAAAGAAAACTCAGCAGCCGCAGGCAGATGTAACCAAAGAGGACAATACTGAGATTCGGCCGCTTAATCCGGATATGGTCAAAGAGATTACAGTTGACGGTACACTTACCATAGAAGACGATGTCGTTGCTTCCATCGCCGGGCTTGTAGCCAGCGAGATTAAAGGAGTATCAAGTCTGGGTAAAAGCTCCATTCGCAGCTCTGTGTTCAAGCACTTCTTGAAAGCCGAGGATAACGCCAGGACAGGTGTGGATGTTGAAGTGGGCAAAAAGGAAGCTATCCTCGACCTTGAATTGGGTATTATATACGGCTACTATATTCCTGACGTTGTAGATGAAGTACGTAGAAAGGTAGCCGCACGCCTGAAGGAAACTACCGGACTCATTGCCAAAGAAATCAATATACGAGTAGTAAGTATTAAATTCCTCAACAAAAAGGAAAATTCAGAATAGCTATACAAGATCGAACATTAATTCAGAAACCATAATGCGTTAGGGGTAAGATACTGATGTCTGTATTTAATAGGCTTATATTAATAATAATTGGCATAGTTTTATTAGCCGGAGCGGCAATAACCCTGCTGGTGGCCAATGGTTTGATCACACCCGAACTTCTGCCGGGTGGATTATTTAAAGCACAGCTACAAAATATCGCAGATGCCAGCGGGGACAGCCTGGCAACCATTATCAGGGTCAGCATAATAGTTGCCATCTGCGGAGTTGCTTTACTGGTTCTTGAGTTTATCACCATAGGCAAACCGTCGCCTTCTGTGGTTCAAAGCTCATCAGAAGAAGATGTCATAACTACCAATTTCAAAGCCTTACGCAAACAAGACCTCCTGGTCATAAACTCCACTGAAAAAGGTACCACCAGTATTGACGTAGAAAGCCTTTGCGACCTGGCAGAGAATGTCGGCATTACCGTACAAAATGTACATCGCTTTGACTCCAAGATAGGGAAAAACTCAGATGGTTTACTTATCTCTTCTCGTGCTGTGGCTGCTTTAGGAAGTGATGCTATTGAGGTCGGTGCCAAATTACGAAGCAGGGTGACCGAAGCAATAGAACAGCTCACCGGTTTAACTGTAGCCAAAATAAATATTAAGGTAGTTTACGACAGCCCCAAAAAGCAAACTGAACCTCTGGCAGTACGCTGATGGGAATTTAGATATGTTAAATCCAAAAATAATAGGTGCCCTATGTGGTCTGGTAGTCGGCCTTATTGTCATAATATTTGGCGTCTTAGAGGCTTTTATCCTGGCTTTATTTATCCTGGCGGGCTGGTTTATCGGGAAGCTCTGGATGAAAGAGATCGACCTCCCTGCCATGTACAGGCGATATAAAAGCAACAGGGCAGAAAAACAAAGAGAAAAATTCTAGACAGACTGTAGTCTTACAGAACAAGTATTACTCAATTTGGATAAATCTAACGCTCAATCCCGCGCCGTGCCTCAACCCCTTTATCGAAATAGTGTTTAACCTCAACCATTTCAGTGACTAAATCCGCCGCCTCAATCAATTCCTGGGGCGCATATCTGCCAGTCATTACTATCTCCACTTTCTCCGGCTTATCCTTAATAATGCTCAGCATATCCTCCAGAGACACCAGATGGAAATAGTGTGCAGTAACAATTTCGTCCAGGACTATGATGTCATACTCACCGCATAACATGGCAACACGCGCTCTGGCAAGACCTTCCTGTGCCATCTTTATATCATCAGGCTCAGGTGGATTCTTAACGTGAATGAACGTATCTTTACCATATTGCTCGATTGTTATATAAGGTGAAGCAATTTTTGCCGCTGCCAGCTCGCCATAAGGCTGCCCTTTCATAAACTGACCGATATATGTTTTAAGCCCATGTCCCATTGCCCGGAAGGCAAGCCCCAGGGCGGCTGTAGTTTTCCCCTTCGAGTTGCCCGTATATATCTGGACATACCCCCTGGTCAGTTTTCCTGCTTCATCTCTGGTCATAATACACTCCGATTCCCAGTTTTTATATACCAATCAACAACCAGTATATCATGGATTTTATTACATCTTCTTTGCCGCCGTTGGAGTATCAGCGTAAAATAGAAACCACAAAAAACTCTTACTTAGTTCAGACTAAGCTGAATCCGAGTGTTTTTACATACCAATTATGCCTTATCAAAAGAAACTAACCTG
>Ga0265297_10011575_pt1 | contig 10773 bp, 9 predicted proteins | sample Munlanlwell13791_FD_192502 | JGI IMG/M metagenome (GOLD analysis project Ga0265297, IMG submission 192502) | Leachate microbial communities from a municipal landfill in Southern Ontario, Canada - Leachate well 137-91 | ecosystem: Engineered > Solid waste > Landfill > Unclassified | place...
TGCAATGCCGATAAACTCGGGCGAGACCGGGACCCCCAGGAGGGCCACGTTGGGTACGCCCACTTCAAGAATCCCGGAAAAACTGCTGTTGGAGAGATCGTCCAGTACCTGTCCGACTAAGGATTCGGCTTCCATGTGGAACTCCCGGATATTAGCCAGGAGATTGCCGCTCCCCTGCCGCATCACGTTTGTTACCGACGTGGTCTTCTGCGATATCAACACCTGGAGGGGATCGATGGTGGTATGCTCGTACAGGATGATGTGGGTGAACCGGATGGGAACCCGGTTCTCGATCTCCACCACGCCGCCCCCGATCGGGTTGACGGGGATCCCGCGCCGGATCAGCAGGCCGTCGAACGTGATGCTGCAGACGGTGCAGATGCCCGTGCATCCCTTCGGGATGACGAAATCTGCAACCTTCTCGCCAGAACGATAAAATCTGACGAGCCCGCTGACGCTGATGCCGGTCTTGCTTGCATCCTTGAGAACCGTTATGGCAAATTCGAGATCCTCGTTTCTGACAAGCGAAAGATTGTACACCACATCCCCTGACCCCTCAAGAGGATCGAACGTGACACGGATGGCGTAATCCTCGATATTATGATTGACAAATTTCAGGGGACGTGTCATTACAATAATCTCAGACATTGCAATAGAAAAATTGTTCTATAAGAGTAGGGCAATGTATTTATGATGGAACAAGATATGCGGGAAAAGGCCAAGAATGCCATGCGACTCATTCTTGAAGCGGCACGTTTTGAAGTGGAAGAGGTCGACGAGCCGCTCGACCTGTCTGCGGTCCGGGACAGCACCTGTCTTCTGGTGCTCTGTTCAAACGAGACGGGCGTTATCGGACAGTTCGACAAGACCAACTACAGCCTCATGATCGATGACCAGGAGATGACCTGCAAGAAGCTCCTCTTCACGCTCGAAAAGGGCGTTGCCACCGAGAACTGCATCCAGTGGGGGGTTGACGAGTTCGTACGCTACACCGGTGAGGCCGTGCTTGCCGATATCGTGGGCCGCGAACTGGCGCTCGACTTAACGCCAACAAAAGTAAAGCGGGCCGCAGTTGCCGCAGAGGCGGCTGCCCAGGAAGAGCCCTCAGGCATATCCCTTCCCCAGTTCCCCATAAAACTCACCGAACAGGCCGCCATCCGCGCATGTGGTGTCCAGGGAACCACCAAGCTCCGGTTCATCCCTTACTTCCTCTTCCACTACACGAGCACCGGGGAGCAGGTGTACAAGGACCGCCGCATCCCCTTCGATGCCGAAGGCTGGGGCGGCATCAATGCCATCAACGGGATCAAGATCGAACTCGACGGGAAACTCGTTGAAGACAAGGAGATCCCGAACGGAGCCGAGGTCTGCGATGCCCATATCCGGAAGGACGAGGCTACCGAGCGGATCACGAGCGAACTGATCGACCGGCTCACCCAGAAAGTCCGGATCAAGCAGGAGAAGGGCGATGCGATCTTCTATGAAGAGAAGATCCTAAAACCCGACCGGAAGAACATCACCGTTGATGCAAAGCAGGTCTATGTCCCGGTCTGGCAGATCCGGGGCAAGAAGATCGTTGAAGTGAATGCCTTTACCGGCGAACTCCTCTCCGAGCCTATGGACGAGGGCGTCGAAGTATTCTAACCCCGGAATGGCCGATCCCGCTCTTTTTTTCCCCATAATTTCCGGTGTTCCGCACACCCGGTCCTGTTGCAGGGGGCCTTCTTCTTCCGGTTATCCTGATCCGTTCGTTTATTCCGGGGATGACCGGGCATGATCGTGATTCTCGGTGGCGGACCGGCCGGGCGTCTTGCCTCGATCCGGCTGGCTGCCGCAGGAAAGGAAGTCACGCTGATCGAGAAGGGCGGTATTGGCGGTCAGTGCCTCCATTACGGCTGCATGCCGGTCTGCGCCATGAACGATGTGGCCCGGCATGTGGAGACGGCGAGAACGCTCCACAATCTGGGGATTGTCGATGCGGTGCCGGGGGTGAATTTCCCGCAGATGCTCTCCGAGATGCGGAAAGTGCAGGCAACCATTACCGCAGTACTCGACAAGGAGACCCGGGATGCCGGCGTCACGATCCTGTACGGCAGGGAGGGCCGGTTTGACGGAAAAAGGATCGCCATTGGAGAGGATACGCTGGAGGCCGATGCGATCATCCTCTCAACCGGATCCCGGCCCGCCATCCCGGCAGTTCCCGGGATCACCGGCCCGGGCGTCTATACTCCGCATACCCTCCGGACCATGACGAGACTACCGGAACACTTGGCCATCATCGGCGGGGGGATCATGGCAGCAGAGTTTGCTTACATATTCTCCCGGTTCGGGAGCAAGGTTACCGTGCTGTCGCGCAGTGGATTTTTAAAAAATCTCGATGAGATCCTCAAGAAACGGGCCGTCCGCGAACTGTCCGGTGTCACGATACGGGAGGGAACTGAGATCCGTTCCATTACCGGAGAGCCGGGAAGTTTCAGGCTTGACCTGAAGACGCCCGGGGATCCCGGCACCCTTGAATGCGATGCGGTTCTCATCGCGGCCGGGCTCACCCCCAACTCAGAGGGGCTTTCCGGTGTTGCAAAGCGGCCGAACGGTGAGGTGATCGTGGACGAGTTCATGCGGACGAACATCCCGTGCGTGTATGCCTGCGGCGATCTGACAGGCCCGCCGTTCATGACACCCGTGGCCCGCCAGCAGGGGATTGTTGCCGCGGACAATATTCTCGGGCTGCACCGGAAGATGGACTCCCGCTTCCTCCCCCAGTCACTCAATCTCGGGTACGAACTGGCATTCTGTTCTGATAACAGCCCGACCGCAAAATCCCTCGTTGTCCCGGGGGTTGCCGGGCCGGGCACCTTCTGGGAGGTACCTGCATCCAATACCGGTGTCGCCAAGATCATGGTCGAGGCAGACGGGTCCCTCAGTGGGATGTGCACTGCCTCGCCCGGCGGGGGTCTCATTGCCGGTTATATGGCACTGCTGATGAAGCACCACTTCTCCGTGCACGACTTTGCGGACTTCATCGAGGTCCACCCGTCAAACGATGCCGTGTACGGGCTTGCCAAGTATGCATCCGGAATCCTCAAAAAACGCGATACCTCCCGGCCACCCGGATAGTGTCCCTCTTTTTGCTGTCCGGCGTAAGTGCTGATGGTATTATTACGCCACGCGTCCCAGATATACGGTACAATCCGACATAACCGTGGTGCATACAGGAATGACCGACCCTATCGAGAACACGCTCTTCGACCAGACCCGGATCGAGAAGATCCAGGCACTCCGCGGGAAGGGAATTGCCATGTTCCCCCCCACCTTCGACCGCCAGAACACGGTGACTGAGATCAAGACAAAGTACGCGGAGATCACCCACGACAAGAGCGCGGAGAGCGTCTCGACCGCAGGAAGGATCTATATCGTACGCAACCATGGCAAGACGATCTTTGCCGATCTCGGCGATGAGAGCGGCAAGATCCAGCTCTATATCCGCAAGAACGATCTCGGCGAGGAGCAGTTCGAGCTCTTCAACCAGTTTGTGGAGCGGGGCGACATCGTCGGGGTGACGGGGCACGTCTTCCGGACAAAGCTGGGCGAGATCACCATCTGGGTGGACACCTTCACCCTTCTCTCAAAAGCAGTCTGTTCCCTGCCCGAGAAGTTCCACGGGTTAAAAGATGTGGAGAAACGCTACCGCCAGCGGTACGTGGACCTGATCGTGAACGATGAGAACCGTCAGACGTTCAGGAGCCGGAGCCGGATCATCTCACTCCTCCGCCGGTTCCTCGACGACCACGGCTTCTTAGAGTTCGAGACCCCCATCCTCCAGCCGGTATATGGCGGGGCAAATGCCCGGCCGTTCACCACCCACCATCACTTCCTGGACCAGAATCTCTTCCTCCGGATCGCACCCGAGTTATACCTGAAACGGCTCGTGGTCGGAGGGTTCGAGCAGGTCTTTGAGATCTCGCGGAACTTCCGGAACGAGGGCGTGGACACCGACCACAACCCCGAGTTCACGATGGTCGAAATCTACTGGGCCTACCGCGACTTTAAGGACATGATGGAGCTTACCGAGGATATCGTAACCCATATCATCGGGGAGGTCCACGGGAAGTTCGAACTCCCGTTCGGTGAGATCACCCTGAACTTCACCAAACCTTGGAAGAAGATCTCCATGGCCGATGCCGTGAAGGAGATCGGCGGTATCGACATCTTCGCCCATTCGGTCGAGGAACTCCGCAGGCTCGCCCACGAGCATAAGATTGACGAACCAGATAAACCGCAGAGCCAGCGCGAGTATCTCATTGCGTTCTTCGAGGGGCTTGTGGAAGAGAAACTGATCCAGCCGACCTTCATCTACGATTACCCGGTCGAGAACTCGCCCCTCGCCAAGCGCCACCGCGAGAAGGAGGGCTTCACCGAGCGGTTCGAGCTCTTCATTGCCGGCATGGAGGTGGGTAACGGGTTCTCGGAGCTCAACGACCCCGTCGACCAGAAGGAGCGATTCGAGGCGCAGGATGAGAAGCGCCGCCTTGGGGATGTTGAGGCCCAGATGATCGATTACGACTTCATCAACGCCATCGGGTACGGCATGCCCCCGACCGGCGGGGTCGGGATCGGTATCGACCGGCTCGTGATGCTCCTCACCAACAACAACTCCATCAAGGAAGTCATCCTCTTCCCCTCCATGAAGACCCGGACGCCGGGCGAAGAGGCCGAAGAACCTCAAGAGGAAAAACAGGGGACGAAATAAGTCCCATTCTTATTACTCACGCTTTTTTCACGGTAACTTTCCAGTCATCGAGCAGACCAGATTCCGGATCCTCCGCGCAGGTATCGCAGACCGCTTTGGGATTCTAAACAACCATCCGGTACATCACGGCTTCACCAGGATCCCGATAGGCGATTCGGAACAGTTTTTCCTGTTTCATTCCCAACTTTTTACCATGACTGTGATGGAAAAACCAGCTCACCGCCAGCGCGAGATCTTCTCCGCCTCCAAAGCAGGGCACCTCGACACCCGCTTGCGCCATATTCTCTACCGCCCGGACCGGCTCGCGGAAAAGTACATAAAGCCGGGCGACCGCCTCCTCGACTTCGGGTGCGGCCCGGGCTTCTTCACCCGCGCCTTTGCAAAGAGGGTCGGGGAGAGCGGGCAGGTCTTCTCCGTCGACCTTCAGGAAGAGATGCTTGCCATCGTTCGGAAGAAGATGGATGCCGAAGGGCTCGGCAACCGGGTTACAACACACCAGTGCCTGCCCGATTCGATCAATCTCCCGCAGGAGATGAACGGGACGTTCGATCTCGCCACCGCGATCTTCGTCGTCCACGAAGTCCCGGACCCGGAGAAGCTCTTCCGGGAGATTGCTCTGCTCCTGAAGCCGGGCGGGAAACTATTCTTCTCAGAGCCGCCAATCCTTGTTTCGGGCCGGGAGTTCAAGGAGAAGATCGCACTCGCGGAGGAGGCGGGGTTCCGGCAGGCCACGCGGGGCTTTTACTTTGTGAACCGGAAGGTGGTGCTGAGGAAAGGGTGAGGGCCTTTTTTCAGATTAAAATCCGGCAATTTTTTTTCTATCAGGATCCAATTGAAAAATAAAATTCAAAGTCTGATCGATCCGGTTCAGCATTTTAATCGCGATCATGATCGCGGTTGAAACATGAAAATCAAACCCTGATGAAAAAATTTCAATCAAGGTCTGCTGAAAAAATTTTAATCAAAGTCCGGTTGCAAAAAGTTAACCATGTGTACACAAATCCGAAACGCAGGCTAACGACGGAGAGAGTGATCCAGCCCACGCGTTTCAACCAAGGTCTGCTAAAAAAATTTCAATCAAGGTCTGCTGAAAATTTTTTAATCATAGTCTGGTTGAAAAAAGAAAATCAAAGCTTGATTGATCCGGATCACGTTTTCGATCGTGATCCGGATCGCGATTGAAATTTCACGCTTCTGTTGACCGCGTGCATCTCCCTCAACCATGAGCGATATCTTTTTTGAACAGTCTTCCCATAACAACCATCCTGAACAAACGGTGCGGCCCGGACAAGACCGGAGATAGTCCCGTACATATCACCGGTTCTGTGTTTTTGCCATGATGAACCCGAAAGAGACCCTGAATGATGACGACATACAAAAAGGGCTCTCGTATGTTTTAAGGGACGGGCTCGCCACGCAAGCCATGGTCACGCTGACCAGCGGTGTCTTTCTCGTTGCATTCGGTCTTCAGCTGGGTGCGTCCAACACGGTAATCGGGCTGCTTGCGGCCATCCCCCCGCTTGCCGAACTGATCCAGATGCCCGCCATCTCGATTGTGGAGCGGATCCGCAACCGGCGACTGATCTGCGTTGGCGCGTCCATTATCGCACGGCTCTTCTGGGTTGTCATCGCCCTCTCCCCGTTCCTCTTTGGCCCGGCGGCCGCGGTGCCCGTTCTGCTCGCCGCACTTACCCTGTACGGGTGCATCTCTGCCATCTCCCACTGCAGCTGGAATTCCTGGATGCGTGACCTTGTGCCGCAGGAGATCCTGGGCAGCTTCTTCTCCCGGCGCATGTCCCTTGCCCTTATCCTTGGGATCATCATTTCCCTTGGAGCCAGTTTTATCATCGACTTCATTGAGAGGAATCCGGCATATCCCCCGGGCACCGCGTACTCGATCATCTTTATCGGGGGCTTTATCGCCGGGCTGTTTGGGATCTGGTTTATGTCACGGATCCCTGAACCGCTGATGACAGAATCTCAAAAAGGCCCGATCCTGGATCAGGTCCGGTCTGCCTTCCGCGATGATAACTTCTCCCGCCTTATTGCCTTTTTGGGATCCTGGAACTTTGCAGTCAACCTCGCCGCTCCGTTTTTTACCGTCTACCTGCTGGTCATGCTCAACTTTGATATCACCGTGGTCATTGCGCTGGCCATCCTCAGCCAGCTCTCCAGTGTGCTCTCCTATGGCATGTGGGGCCGGATTGCTGACCACTACAGCAACAAGTCCGTCCTGCGGGTTGCAGGACCCCTCTTTATGCTCTGCATCCTCGGCTGGACGTTTACGACCCTGCCCAACCGGCACCTGCTGACCATCCCGCTCTTAATCGTCCTGCACATCCTGATGGGAATTTCTACCGCGGGGGTCACGCTCGCCTCGGCCAACATCGGGCTCAAGCTGGCACCCCATGGCGGCGCAACCGCGTACCTTGCCACGATCAATATCACCAACTCCCTCGCGGCCGGCATTGCCCCCATCATCGGCGGGATGTTTGTCGATTCATTCAAGGCTACCGAGCTGTCGCTCACCCTGAACTGGAGAAGCCCGAGCACGGTCTTTGCCATCCAGACGCTGGACTTCCAGTACTGGGACTTCTTCTTTGTCTTTGCATTCCTGATCGGAATCTACTCGATCCACCGGCTCGCGTATGTCAAAGAGGCCGGTGAAGTGGAGGAACGGTTTGTGGTTCATGAGATGATCGCACAGGTGAGCCGGGAGATGCGCAACCTGTCTACGGTCGGGGGCTTGCGATACATGCTGAGGTTCCCGGTGCTGGATAGCACCGAAACAAAAAAGGAAGGCGAAGATGAGGGAGAGAACGAACGCCCTGATAAGAAATGATCATTCCTGGTTCACTGCAAGTGCAGTGACGCTCACGAACCAATAGAATGACCGGGCCACGCGGGCAATGCCAATAGATGGAACGTGCCAGGTTTACCAAAATGTGCAGGGCGGGATTGAGGGTGCTATAGCATTCACTTCCGGCCCGCCATCGTGCACCCTTCCGGCACGTAGAACCGTTTCCCGGCGGTCAGGGTCCTGCCGCAATAGTCCCGGCAGGTGGCCGGCCGGGTCTCGTAGATATCGCACCCCCACTGCCGTCGACCGCTGCTGTCCGGCTCATCTTCGCGTAAATGCTGGCAGGGTGCATCAACAAGGAAAAGACCCGCCGATTCCTTCAGGCCCCGTTCCCGAAGGTACTGAATCTGGTGGGGTTTACACTGACGGACAGAGACAAACGGCAGCCAGCGGCAGCACGCACCGCAACGGCTGCAGGTGCCGGGTGATGAGGAGGGCGGAGACGGTTTCATGGCAGTACTTCGGTGCCGGAATGACAAAAAGGGTGGGGCTCACCCACGGGTATGCGATGATGCACGTACAAAAAGTTCTGCAATTTCAATTTTACACATGAATCCGACACTCGGCCGGATTATGGAAAAATAAAAAAAATACAGGTTTCAGCTGCTGATCAGCAGGCCGACCAGTGCACCCGCAATCGCTGCAGCAGCCGCAATCGCACAGGTTTCCAGAATGGTCCGGAACATCGGGCGTTCGCCCAGCTTTGCCCGCCCGATACCAAGCAGGATTAAAAGCAGGGCCGTTCCGAAGATGAAGACGATCTTTGCCTGTTCCAGTGGCAGGAAGATGAACGGGATGACCGGTGTCATTGCTGCGATGAAATCCGCAACGCCCATCCAGCAGGCATGGATAATGGGGGAGGTCTTCTGCGCTGCGGTCTCCTCCTCACCCGCAACCGCGTCCTCGAACTTCTGGATCGCAAGGGGATTGGCCACCATGTCCTTGCGAATCGCTTCAATACAGGTTGTACTCATGCCGGTTTTCTGGAGATCGCCGATCAGTTTGTTCACGGCACCATCGGGATCGGCCCGGATCTCAGCTGCCCGTTCCTTTGCCTCCACCCGTGCGGCATCCCGCTCTGATTCAAGGTCGAGGAAGACGCCGGCCATCATCGAGACCGTGGCCGCGATTGCAGCCGTTGCGCCCGCAAGGAGAATCACATCTCCGGACTGGGCACCCACCACCATGCCGGCCACCAGACCGAAGATGGAGACAACGCCGTCCGACATGCCAAAGACAATCTCACCGGAACAGTTGCGGATCGATTCCTTTGTCCGGCACAGGAACCCGGGGTGCACGGTCCCGCTCATAAGAGATTCACCTGTAATACGATCAAAAACATGGAGTACTGTGGAGCGGCTTAAAATATGAAGGCTGGGGAAACGATCCGGGCGTTACTGTTTTCCGGAGGGTTTCTCATCGTGATGGATGAGCCGGCACTTGTTCACGCACTCCCAGTTTTCGGGCATGAACCGGCCGTCAGGACCCTGTTTCACGGTTGTGTGATACTTCTCCCCGCAGACAAGGCATTCCATCAGGCCGCTCTTCTCATCAACCAGTTTTGTGGTATGTTCCTTTTTTGTCATATTCGGTTATTCGGCCGGGCAGGCGGATACAGGGAGGGGTTGGGAACGGTTCCGGAAAGAGTACTCCCGGGGTTCTCGGGACGTGTACGGTTTATTTATGGTAAGGCTCACCCCGCAGGATCCGGAATGCCCGGTAGATCTGCTCGAAGAGGAGGAGCCGGGCCATCGGGTGGGTGAAGGTCATCCGGGAGAGCGAGAGCCGCAGATCTGCCCTCCCGTATACCGCGGGTGAGAGCCCGAGATCCCCACCGATGAGAAAGGCGATCTGGTTCCGGCCCGCCATCTCCCAGTGGGAGAGCGCCTCGGCAAGGGCCACACTCGACCAGTCCTCCCCCTGAATAGCGAGTGCTATCACGAACGATCCCTCAGGAACTGCCGCAAGGATCCGCTCCCCCTCCTTTTCCATGGAGGTCCGTTCTATCGAAGGCGTGGCGGAGAGAGGTCGCTTCTCTTCCGGGATCTCAACAACCTGCACTTTGGCGTACGGGCGGAGCCGTTTCTCGTATTCGGCAATACCCTCCTGCAGGTACTTCTCCTTGATCTTCCCGACTGCGATGATACGAACCTGCATGATCGATCTGCACCTGCCCTTTGTATCCTGCACATTATCGATGATGAATAATAAGGATTCCGGGACGTACTGGATGATACGGCCGTACAAAAAAAGGTGGGGGATTACCCGAAGATCTTCTTTGACTGCTCAAGCGCATCGACCGCCGGCAGTTTCTTGCCGGTCAGGAATTCGATGCAGGCCCCGCCACCGGTCGAGATGTGGGTGAAGTCCTGCTCGATGCCGAGCTTCTCGATGACTGCGGCAGTATGTCCGCCGCCGACGACCGAGAACTCTACGTGGGATGCTGCCCTGAGCAGTTCGTACGTCCCGGTTGCAAAGTCAGCATCCTCAAAGAGACCGGCCGGGCCATTGAAGACCACGGTCCCGGCCTTCTTGATGGTCTGGACAAGGGTGGCAAGGGCATCCATCCCGAGATCGAGGACCGGGGTATCTTCGGGAATCTTCTCAACAGGATATTCGACACGGTGGTTATCCTGCCGGACTGCCACAAATTCCGGCATCACGACACGGTCACGGTAGCGGGACAGGATCTCTCTCGCCTTCCCGATCTCGGCATCGTACTTGAGCTGGGTGATTAACTGGGTTGATGGGGTGCCGATATTATACCCGGCTGCAATCAGGAAGACGTTCGCTACGACACCGATCACGATCACCTGGTCGGCGATACCGGTATCCAGCACGTGCCGGGCAACATCGATGGAATCATCCACCTTGGTGCCGCCAAGCACCATGCAGACGGGACGGGGAGCTCCCGAGAAGACCCGGGAGAGGGTGGAGACTTCCTTCTCCATGAGGAGTCCTCCCGCCGATCGCATGGCAAGCGGCAGGCCGACAACGGTCGGCTGCGAGCGGTGGGCGGTGCCAAACGCATCGTTGACAAACACATCCCCGAGGGATGAGAGTTTCCGGATGAGGTGGGTCTTCTTTGCCTCTTCCGGTTTGAGGGTCAGGTTCTCTTCCGCATTGAACCGGACATTCTCCAGCATCACGATATCGCCGGTTT
>Ga0265297_10011576_pt1 | contig 10773 bp, 6 predicted proteins | sample Munlanlwell13791_FD_192502 | JGI IMG/M metagenome (GOLD analysis project Ga0265297, IMG submission 192502) | Leachate microbial communities from a municipal landfill in Southern Ontario, Canada - Leachate well 137-91 | ecosystem: Engineered > Solid waste > Landfill > Unclassified | place...
CAGCAAAAAGGCCTAAAGCTGCCGATGGATATCGCCCAGCTGATTGCCAGCAACATTACCTCCACCCGCAAACTCGAAGGTTTTTTGATCAGATTAATGACGGAGCTGCAAACCAAGAAAGAAACTTTAACTCCGGAATTGGTTAAGGCGATTTTGGGCCAGACCAACGACATGGTTGTTCCTCAAAAGCTGGTTAAGCCCAAAGAGGTTATCAGTACCATTGCGAATTTCTATAATTTACGCCATGCTGACTTGACCGGGGCCAAACGTGACCAAAAAATTGTCTTGCCCCGGCAAATCATTATGTATCTTTTACGCAACGATTTAAAAACTCCGTTGATGGAAATCGGCCGGTTTTTAGGGGACCGGGATCACACCACGATTATGCACGGCGTGGAAAAAATTACCAATCTTTTACCCACATCTGAAGATTTACGTGTTGATATCTTGGGGATAAGAAAAAAACTTTACGGATAAGTTTTTAGGGTTTTACACTTATCCACAATTTTTTAAAAGTTATCAACGGCTTTTTAAACAGAAACAAAACCCAAAAAGTGTTTATGAAAGGAAAAAGAAATACACTTATCCACAGAACTACTATTACTACTAATTTAACCATAAGAATGTTTTAAGAAGAAAAAATCATTAAAATAAATAAAAAGGTAATTGAGGTTAAAGGTAAAATAAAGTAAAATAAAACTATGAAAATTTCAATTCTTCAGGAAAATCTAAATAAAGGCTTAAACACCGTTAGCCGTTTCATTACCAACAAAACCCAACTGCCGATCTTAAATAATGTTTTGTTAAAAACCGATCAAGGGAGATTAAAGCTTTCAGCCACTAATTTAGAAACCGGGATTAATTATTGGTTAGGCGCCAAAGTCGAAAAAGAAGGGGAAATTTGTTTACCCGCTAAAGTTTTAACTGAGTATGTTTCTTCATTACCGCCGCAGAAAGTTAACTTAGAGCTTAAAGGTAATCTTTTAGGGATTGATTGTGAAGGTTACCAGGCTAGTTTTTTAACTTCTCCGGTGGTGGAATTCCCCGCCATTCCTTCATTGGAGAAAAAACCGGAAGTTGTTTTGAATATTAAAGATTTGGCGGCGACGATTAACCAAGTGACTTTTTCCGCCAGCCAGGATGAAGGCCGTCCGGTTTTAACCGGTGTTCTTTTGCGGATTAAAAAAGGAAGTCTTTTTTTGGTGGCCACCGACGGCTATCGTTTAAGTGTTAAGGAAATAAAAGGTTTAAAGGGTATGGAAAAGTTTTTGAAGGAAGATGAGGAATTGTTAATTCCCGCCCGGGCTTTGGTTGAAGTCGGAAAGATCTTAGTTGAAACCGATGGCCAAAGCGAATTGGGTTTAACCGTGACCTCCAGAAGCAATCAGGTTATCTTCTCCACGCCGGAAGTGGAAATTATTTCCAGGTTGATTGAAGGGAAATATCCTGATTTTGAAAAAATCATCCCCGAGAAAGGGAAAAACAATCTAACCATTGAAACAGAGGTTTTACTCCAGGCCGTGCGGACAGCTTCGATTTTTGCCAGAGAAGCCGCCAATATTATTAAATTTGAAGTTAAAAATAATAAATTGGAAGTGACTTCCAACAGCCCCCAACTAGGAGAAAACAAAATCACCCTAGAGGCCAAAACCGAAGGCGAAGGAGTTAAGATCGCTTTCAATTCCCGTTATCTTTTGGATTTTTTAAACTCCACCAAATCCGACTTGATTAATATTAGAATTAACGATGCCTTAAGCCCGGGGATTTTCTCTCCGGTCGAAGATCAGTCTTATCTTCATATTATTATGCCGATCAGGCTCCAGGAGTAGTTTACTTCAGAAGATATTTATCTTTAATCGCCGGGATAAAAAGGCCGGCTTGTACCCAGCCAACATCTGTTAGTAGGGCATCACCGGTTATTAAATAAACCGGCTGAAGATAAGATTGATAGTTTTCATTTTTAAAGTAAATTAATTCGATTTTATTAAAATTAATCTGTTTTATTTTTTCTAAGCTATATTTTTCTAAGGTGATTTCAGATGGCAGATTATTTTTTAAATCTTTTAGAAAGCTGATTTGTGGGTTTTCTTTTAAGGAAAGAATAACTTCTTTTTTATTTTTTATTGGGTATGAATCTAATTCTTCAACTTTTTGAAATATTTTTTTTGATCTTAAATTAACAATATTGAATTGCGAGTCTAAAAAGACATCAACTGTGACTGGGTTAAATCCCTGAATTTCATAATTATTGATTTTATAAGCAAAATTTAGATTGGTTAATTTTTTTTGCGGATCGTTTTTATTGGTTTCATTAAAATAACCCTGATCTAATTTAATATATGTGCCTTTTTTTAAATCAAGATTTATTTTGCCAGGAGTCAATAAATTAATTCTTTCTAAAAAATTTTTAGATTTAATTTCAGCTTCTTCTATGGAAGGAGCTTCTCCTTGGACGAGCTCCGGATTTTGCAGAAGATCTAAGCCGTAGTTAATAATGCCATCTTTAAGATAAATTGAAAGATTCTTGGTTGCATCAGACCATGAATAAATCTGACCGCTTTCATCAGAAGTTATTTCTGGTTCTTTCGTAAAGCCAAATTCTTGAGCAATCTTTATTGTCTCTTCTTGGTTAAAGATATAATCATCAACCTGATAAACCATAAGATTTTCGTTAAATGAAGGGAAATTATTCTCCAGCTGGTCTATTTGCGGTTTTATGGAAGATTGGTTATTAATTTCCGGCTTTTTCAACGGGATTAATTTTTTTTGACTTTCTTCGTCTGTATTTCTGTCTCGAAAAACAAAAAACAAAATTAATAAAACAGTCGCAACGGTTGACAGGAGAATAAACAACCAATATTTTAAGATAAATTTTTTAACCATTTTGTTTTTAATTATGAACCATTTTTCTTTTTATTTACAATAAGCCCTGCTAACACATCTGGGAATACTATCACATTGCATTGTCAGACCAGAAACAAATTGATAATGAAGATGCGGACCACTAGATCGTCCTGTACTGTCGGAAACGCCAATAATCGTTCTAGGAACGACGCTTTGGTTGACTTTTACGGCAACAGATTTTAAGTGAGCATAACGAGACACAAAACGTGTTCCTTTGCAAAATCCTTCAATCTCAACACTCCGACCATAAGCGCCATTCCATCCTGCTTGGATCACTTTGCCTTGATGAGTTGCCAAAACAGGTCTTTCATTTCCTCTGATGTCAATAGATTCATAATGATAAGAGGTATAACCCTCAAAGAAAAAAGGTTCACACGGAAGCCTTGAAATGCTTACGTCTCCGTCAACGGGCCAGATGATAGGGCAATCGCTAGGAGGAGAACCAATAATAACTGTGGTACTGGCCATGCCCGTATGGGTTCCAGTCACGCCATTGACGCCCGTAGTCAAAGTTACGCTATTAGAAAGAATACTATTTTTAAATTGGCCATCAACATGTATGGAGCATTCAAGAGAGGTATTATTATCAATTGCTTTTTTAATTTGTTCACGGCTAAATTGGCAATCAGAGGAATTAGTTATAGTTGATGTAGAGTTTTCTTTAAAAACAGTGAGATTTTCTTCAAGGGTAGCTCCGGATAAAACATGATTGCCTTTGGGTTTGATTGTAATCGTGTATTTAATGGTTTCTCCTTCTGCGTCTTCAACTTGATAATTATCGAGTTTATTGACAGAAGCGCTTTTGCTGATTTCAAAATAATCGGAAACGTAGGGAGAAATTCTGGTAAGTTCTGATTTTGAGATTTGGCCAGGGAGGATAAAAGCGCCGGAGACAACCAAAATAATAAACAAAGTGAAACTTCCTATAACTCCGAAAAGAATGACTACAAAAAGAGTGATCGGCAGAGCTGAGAAGCCACCGCCCAAAACACCGAAAAAACCGCCAAAGCCGCCGCCTAACGAGCCTAAAGTTGCGGGGGCCAAAGCAAAGGAAGCCAAGCCTAAACCGCCCATCACAAGCGGCAGAGCGCCGATTAAAGCAAAGGGCATGGGGGCAAAAACCAAAATCAAAATTCCCCCGCCAACCGCCATGAGAGCTTTTTCCGGATCTTTGATCAAGGCAATTACGCCGGTTTTAATTTTTGACAAAAGCCAGGTTCCGGCTTCAATCGCCACACCGATTAAAAGACTGATACCTGCGCTTTCAGGGGCGGCGGCCACGGCTGCGGCTCGAATCCCCATTTTCACTCCGAGCTTGACGGCTAGCCAGCCGGCGGCTTTTTTAACGCCCTGTTTGGCCGCTTTGCCGACCGCGGTTTTGGCTAGCCATTTAACAATCGGCTGGGCAAATCTCTTGGAAAGGAAATTTTTGGCCGGAGTGAGAAAAGAAGTGTACTTTCCCCGGGTAACAAATTGGCTGACTTTCTCGTAGCCTTTGTTGACAAAACGGAAGCGCTGAGAAAATTTTCTTAAAAACCCTCCCCAGCGGCCCAGGGGCAAATCTAACGGGAGATTGGCTTTTAAGTCAGAGTCATAAATTTTTGTTTTCCCGGTAATGATTCCATATTTGTGGTAGCGTTCTAAAATTCGGGTGGCGGGACTATCATGTCCAACCTGGATAAAAGACTTGCCTTTCCTGACTTTGGAAAATACTTGTTGCTGCTCTTTAAAGCGGGCTGCTTTATCCTCAAGTTTTTTGATAACAGGATGGTTGGCGGGTAAACCCCAATCTTTTAAAACTTTAATGCTTCTTTGGTAGACTTTATAAGAAGCGCCATTTTCGGTAATGGCTTGCCATTCAGGAGTGGCTCCTTTTTCTTTGGCGCCGATCTGTAAAAGCTTAGCCGGAACAGCATAAACTTTCTCTTGCACCCAGGCCGCAGCAGTCTCTGGTTTTAAAATTTTCTCAGGCAAAGAACTGATTTCTTGAGAGGATTCTTCTAGTCTTTTTCTAATATCATCAGGAAGAGAAGATTCCTGATGAGAAGGAGTAGTTGTTTTAACCGCTTCCTTGATGGGTTGAATAATTTTTGGGTTAGCCGCTATTTCGATAGATTGCGCTTCAATGGTTTTTCTAAATTCTTCGGTGATAATGGGAGATTTTTTTTGTTGGATTCTTTGGTCTTCTTTTGCGATTTGTTCCGTTTCTTGGCTAATGGCCTCTTTGGATGCAAGGTTAGTTTTTGGGGATGCGGTTGTGGAAATTTCTTTTTTAACAACCCTTTCGATTTTTTGAGGAATGGTTTTGGTTTCAACCTTTTCTAGTTCTTCTTCAATGATCGTTTCCAGCTGCTCAACAATCTTATCTTTGTCTTTTTCAGTTAAAACATTAGTTTGGGCAATTGGTTCAAGGAAGGCAATTGTTTTTTTGGCTGATTTTTCGGCAATTTCCGTGACCAGTTGGTCAGGGAGTTGCGGTTTGTTTTTTGAAACAATCTGTTTAACAGTTTTAATATAATCACGAAAATTCTGATAATTTTCCTCAGAGCCGATGGCCTTTCGGGTTTGTTTTTCTTCTTCTTTCTTTTTGTTTTCATAAATTTCGACTAATTCCTGAGAGGTTATGTTGCCAGGAGGAAGTTCAGTTGGCCTGGCATTTTCGGCTAAAAGTTCATCCCAAAGATCATGTAGAAATTTATCAGGCTTGCTTGGATCAAGATTGGGATAATTCTGTTGGGCATAAATAACTAATTGGTTCAAAGCTTCTTGTTTTTCTTGCTGATTGGTGAAGCTAGTTTCGTCCTGAAGTTTTGAAACAAGAGCTAATAAAGGGCCTAATTTTTCCTGCTTGGTGGTTTGAATCATGTTGTTGGGGTTTCATTTTGGGCAGCTTGCTTGGCCTGTTGAATCATTTCTTCTTTTCTTTTTTGGATTTCCAGCAATTCCGACGGTCGGGTGGTAATCAACTGGTGTTCTTCGGGCGAGGCCACGACCTGCATGGCCACATGGTTCGGTCCGGCAAAAAAGATACCCTCCCCGACATCCGAGGCCAGCAAGAGCTGTTTCTCGCCCTCAGAGAGATAAAAAACCTGGGCGACTTTATCAATGGCGGCCGGTGATTGTTTCATTAAAATCTGGATGGAAGAGTTGGTTAAAATGGCTTTGCCAAAATCACTTCCTAAAAAGTCTTCCACGTCCTGGGTGATGGTGGTTAAGCCCAGGTAATATTTTCTGGCTCTTTTGGCAATGGAATAAAGGAAGTTGGCTGAATCAGGATATTTCATTAGATACCAGGCCTCATCAACAATTAAAATTCTTTTTTTCATTTCTTTTTTAATTTTGGTCCAAATATAATCCAAAATGATAAACATGGCAATGGGCCTTAGAGCTTCTTCCATCTCTTTAACGGAAAAAACCGTAAAGGGATTTTTGAAATCGACATTGGAATGCTGGTCAAAGATACCGACAAAAGAGCCCTTGACGAATTTTTCAATCCGGTCAGCCAAGCCTTTGGCTTGGGCTTCTTCCATGCCGATGAGGGTTTTATAAAGATCCTCCATCAGCGGCGGTTCGTTTTTCTGGGTGGCCGGATCATTGGTGATGCCTTTCATTTTGTAAGTCAGGACCAAAGCCCGGTCTAAAATCGCTTCCTCAGAGGAGTTCATCTGGCCCATGATAATTTTAAAAAGAGAGTGAAGGGATAAGATTTTCAAACCCAGTTCATTGGCGCCTTCTTCATAAACCGCCGACAGGTCAAAAGGGTTGATTTTTGACTGGCTTTGGAAACCAAAACTAATGTATTCTCCGCCCACGGCTTCACACAGGGCTTTGTATTCCGATTCCGGGTCAATGGCGATGATTTCCGTGCCGAACATCAAAGAGCGCAAAGCCTCCAATTTAACCAGATAAGATTTGCCGGCACCGGATTTGGCAAAGATAACTGAATTGGCGTTTTCCAAACTAAAACGGTCAAAGATAATCAGCGAATCATTATGTTCGTTGATGCCGTAAAGAATCCCTTCATTAGCTGTTAGTTCCGAGGAAGTAAAAGGGAAGGTGGTGGCCAGCGAAGTCGTGTCCATGTTACGGGTTATCATTAACTTATCAATACAGGTTGGAACCGTAGTTTTGAAGCCGTCCTCCATCTGCAGGGTGGCATGTTTGGCGATAATCAGTAACGAACCCAGAGTTGAAACAACCTCTTTGGAGACTTTATTTAATTCTTCAATAGAGTCAGCCGGAATGGTAATGTATAAACCAAACTGGAAAAAACGTTCAGATCCCTTGACCAACTGTTCCTGGAGAGAATGGGCGTCCTCCAGTTTGGCTTGAGTGCTGGGGTCAATCAGCCGGCCGCGCTCCACATCGGTTTGGATTTCCGCTTCCATTTCCGCAATCTTTCTTCTTAAATTGTCCAAAACACCCTTACCTTCAATTGGATAAATATACATAGAAATTTCCAGCGAATGGTCAAAGTTGATTAAAGGGGCCAGCCAGTTGGAAGAAACAAAGCGGGGGTAACCGGCGACAAACAGAGTCCGGAAATATTTATTGCCGATTTTGAGATGATCAAAATCAACCTCAATTGCCGGCGGGGCGATGATGTCTTGAATAGAGACCATACCCTTCCCCAACTGGAAAACCGGCTCGTTTACTTGAGTTTCTACTAGATTATCTTTAACTGGTTTTTTAAGAAACGGCAGTTCCATTTTCTTTAACTAAATTATTGATTTGGTTTCTGATAGTTGATTCTTCTTGGTTGTTGGGCAATTGACTAGGACTGGCTGTCTGTTTTTCTAATGGGGGAGGAGCAACAGCTGACTTCACAATTGGAGTTTTATATTGAGATGATTCGGCCATCGGCTGGCCGGATGATTCCGGATTGTAAACATTGAAAAACAAACGGATGAGTTCCTGGCTTTCCAACTGTTTGGTTTTTAAACCCAGCCGGGAAAGCTGGCGCAGTAAATGATCCCGTTTGGGGTAAAGGTTGATTTTAGCCTGTTGGACTAGAGCATTTTTATCAAATGATTTGGGTTTTTGTTTACTAAGGCCGCTCAGGTTAAAACTTTGTTTTAGGGTTTTGCTGACGCCCATTTCCAGAGAAGTCATGGGAATAATCAGATAGAATTTCTTATCCAAAACGTTGTTTTTTTGGACAGTCTCCTGAATAAACTGCCGATATTTGACGATTTGGTCTTTAATCAGTTTGCGGCTTTCATGGGCTTCTCTTTCTTCAAGCAAACCCAAGTAGGCGGAAATATCCTTGCGGGCCGAGCGGATAACCAGCTGGATGGAGAAATTTAAAGAATTTAACAAGGCCGCGTAAGCGTAAATTGTGGCTTCCTGTTCCCTTTCTGACAACAAACCGAAATTGATGGCCGTGGTGGCTAAAACCAAACAACAGGAGCCATCTTTAAGAATGACAATCCCGTCTTTAATATCTTCAATCTCAAGATGTTCTTGAGTTGAAGCGCGGATGGCAATTTTGGCAGTATCGGGCATGTTTAAGTTTTGGCACGAATTTCAATCGGCTGGATGATCGCGCCCTTGGCTTCAATTTTAATTATATCAAACTTAAGGCCTTCTTTTTCGGTTTCAATTTCGTAAAGGCCGTTCTCTAAAGACGTGACGATCAGAAACTGGCCAAGTTTATTTGTTTTTAAAGCTCGGACCGGCAGGCCTTGAGCATTTCTGATTTCCAGGATAGCTCCTTCAACGATTTTTCCTTCTTGGTCCAAAACCATCCCGACGATGATATTCGGCCGGGTCGGTGGGGCGGGAATCAACAATTCAGGATTGATTTTGGCTTCAACAGCCGTTTTTTTGGGACGGCCCGGTCGTTGCGGAAGAACAACCGGTTTTGGCTTGGAATAAGAAGGCTGAACCGGTGTTTTTACCGGTGAAGGCTGGGGAAAAGGCGGTTGGGAAATCGGTCGGAAAGTTGGTTCCGGTTGGGAAGGGATTGGTGTTGTTGTTAAATGGGCCAGCTGGAAAAGATTGCCGATTTCCTTTAGAAAACTTTCTTCTTGTTGGTCAAACTGATTCTTGTTTTCAGTAGAAGGTAAGGTGGCCAAATATTGGTTTAAAGTCTGTTTGTCTGTGGCAAACTTGGTCCCTCCGGAGATTGTCGGTCTTGAAAGAATCGGTTCAAAGATTTCTATTTCCTGGGGTCTTTTGGTCCAGATGAATTCAGTCGGGGCAAAAACAGATTTGAAAAAGGAAATTAGCCAAACACTTAACGGTCTTTCATTGATGGGTAAAAAACCAAAGGCGAAGCCCAAAAAACCGAAAAAGATAATCAGCGGCCATTTAAAAATAGCCGGCATAGGGATGGCATAGACAAGTAAGCCAAGAATAGCGCCGGCCGCCAATTGGGCAAATTGTTTTAAAGTCATATCCCCAATTAAGCGGAATTCGTAAGAAGCAATGTGCTGTGGGACCGGATGTTGTTCCATGGGCAGTATTTTTACTTTCTTTTTATTCTAAAGTGTGGCTAATGCCAGTTCAACTGTATATAAAGTAATCATTCAAGAGCGCCAATAGAACAAATCTTCAAGGATTTGTATAAAAATTAAACAAGATTATGATATAATTGGCCCAAAGGAAAAGCCAATGCCCGAAGGAGAAAATAAAGAAAATCCCATTAACTATGAATCAAGTGATGATCTTGGATCGTGGATTAAAAACAAAGAAGAAGAAAAGCAACAAAGAGATAAAAGGATAGATAAGTCGTTTTCAAAGATAGATAAGCTTTTAAAAAATTTTGATAAAAACAAAGAGATGACAAATTTAGAAAGAGAATCAAATTCCACGGAAAATCCAGAAGCAAAAAAACGTTCTTTTACGGAGAAGGTTGCTGATTTTATTGTTGTTGATGATAAAGGGAGAGGGCCTTTATTGGATGAGAAAGACTCTCCTTTTTTTAGAATAGCCAAGTCAGTCAGTTCACCCGAGAATCAAGGATTAGAAGATCTTAAAAATTACAAAAAAATTGGCGATGAATTATATATAAAAGGAGATTCTAAGGGATATGAATGGGAATTATTGGGAGGGGTTATTCAGGATGGAATAGAAGAAAAAGAAAGAGCCAGCAAAGGGGAAGAGCCAGAGATTGAAAGACTAAGAAGGCCCGAATCGGCTCCAGAGGCAATAGGAATGTTTTTTGACGAAATTTTTGATCTTCATGAAAGAGGTTTGAGAGAAGGCAAAAAATGGGAAGTTGCCGGCGAGCTTTTCTCTGAATACACTACGATTCAAAGATGGGTTAAAGATTTGCCTTCGAGTATCAAAGGGGAAGAGATTCAAGATAAACAATTAACAAATATCCTAAGAAAAGAATTTCCTAAAGGAATTTTTCTCAAGGAAAAAATGGAGCTCTTTTTAGAATCGATGAAGAGACTTCACAATCGTCAAATTGAAGTGATTAAATCGGAAGGCGGTTTGGAGGATCTGGGCGTTCCCATGTCAGGAGAATCGGCTATCCCCATATTGAAGGTTCCCTTAACTAACATCCGGCCTAGAGATTGGCATCTTTTAACTCATGCTGATGGAATTTTTACAGAGTCTACAAGTCCAGAAAATAAATTTAACATTCAAATGGCTTGGGATAAATGGCAAGAAGTCGGTAAATATCCTTATGCTCTTTATGAATATAAAATAAAGGGGAGAGGCGGTTTAAGAGAAGGAATTACAGACCAGAATCTCAAAGAGTTATGGGGATTGGTTAAAGAAGATGTAATTCTAAAAGAGTTGGCAGAGCTTATTGATGGAAATAACCAGGAGAGGGTAGATGATTTCAGAAGAAAAGCCAGTGAAGATTTTGACGACTTTAGTCATAAGGGGTTGGAGAGTTCTAGGGCGAAAGAA
>Ga0265297_10011577_pt1 | contig 10773 bp, 11 predicted proteins | sample Munlanlwell13791_FD_192502 | JGI IMG/M metagenome (GOLD analysis project Ga0265297, IMG submission 192502) | Leachate microbial communities from a municipal landfill in Southern Ontario, Canada - Leachate well 137-91 | ecosystem: Engineered > Solid waste > Landfill > Unclassified | place...
AATTAAGAGCTCGGTTGAGGCCTACACCAAAGCCGACCTTCCCAAGTTGCAAAATAGTAAAAAGTAAATAAGATAGGCATATGACAGACAATAATAAGAAAATTCTCCTAAGTGGGGTTAAGCCGACCGGGCGGCCGCATATCGGTAATTATTTTGGCGCGATGAAACAATTTGTCGATTTGCAAAATGAGTATCAAGCCTATGTCTTTATCGCCGACTTGCATGCCCTCACCACCGCTCGCGACGCCAGGCAACTCAAACAAGACACCCTGGACTTGGTTTTTGATTATCTCGCGATTGGTCTTGATCCTGAAAAAGTCATTTTCTTTAAACAATCTGATGTTCTCGAGCATGCGAACCTCGCTTGGATCTTTAATTGCCTCACGACCATGCCCTATCTTGCTCGCGCCCACGCCTTCAAAGATGCCGAGGCCAAGAGTAAGGAGGTAAATGTTGGCCTCTTTGATTACCCGCTCCTCATGGCGGCTGATATTTTATTGTACGACAGCGATGTGGTGCCGGTTGGTCAAGATCAAAAACAACATGTGGAGATCGCCCGCGATACCGCCGAGAAATTTAATTTTAATTATGGCGAAACTTTTAAATTGCCCGAGCCCTTAATTTTGGACCATGTTAAAACAGTGCCGGGGATTGATGGCCAAAAAATGAGCAAGAGTTATGGTAATACCATCCCGCTCTTTGCTGACGAGAAAGAAATTAAGCGCTTGGTAATGGCCATTAAAACTGATTCGAAGGGGGTGGAAGAAGCCAAAAATCCCGAGGAGTGCAATGTGTTTGCGTTGCATAAGTTTTTCACGCCCGCCCCGCAACTAGCCGAAATTAAAAAGCGTTATGTTGACGGGGGGATTGGCTATAAAGAATCCAAAGAAATTTTGGCTGACAACATGAACGCCTATCTCGCCCCGCTCCGCGCCAAGCGAGAAGAAATTGCCAAAGACCCCGCCCGCGTGATCGACATCCTCAAAAAAGGTGCCGAAATCGCCCGATCTAAAGCCAAATTAAAGATGGCTGAAGTGAAGGCTAAAGTTGGGATTGATTTGTAACCCCCCCCACCTCTCCCCGCCAGACCTCAAGTGAACCCGAGGTCTGGCGGGTTGTGCTAATTGCAACGCAACGATATAATTAAATAGTCATGGAGAAAAAAGCGACAAAAACAATCAAAAAAGATCAGCTCGGCATTTTGCTTGAAGACATTAATGGCAAGTTTGGCCAGACAATGGAAGGTTTTTCGGTTTTGACTAAACAAATGAAAGAGGGTTTTGAAGAGGTAAAAAAAGAAATCACAGATTTTAAAGAAGAAACTAATAGTAAATTCGAGACTGTGTTTAACTATCTCTCGGTGCTAGAGCCACAGGGTGAAAAAATCGCCAAACTAGACAAAAGGGTAACAATTATAGAAAAACAATTAGTCAAAAACTAATTTGCACAAAATTTAATTAGTGGTATGATTTAAATAAGCTCTTGAGCCGATTAACAACCGGATTCGAACCTCAAGAATTAAGATATAAATCAGGGTGGCACCGCGATTTACAGTCGCCCCTGCGAATCTTTCAATTGAAGGATTTGGAGGGGCGATTTTTGTTAACAAAAATATCCAACCTTATCGAAGTTCGACTTCGATAGACCATGGTAAAATGTGGACAAACTAGCCAAAAAACCCTTATTGTGCGATATCCAATCTCGCACACATATAAAGATTTATGGATACCCCAGAAAATTTAGAACAATTACCCGAGTTAGAATTTGAGTATTCACCAGAGACAGAGCTGGAACAGGTCAAGGGTCTTTTACGCCCAACAAAAAGAAAATTCTTTGTTGAAAAAAAATATAAGGTAGATCTGCCAAAAGGTGTATCCTTAGAGGACGAAAGAGAGTGGTTAGGGGAAGAGCTTTTAAGTCTGATTGAAAGCGAAATTGATAAAGAAAAAGCTTTTAAAATTAGACAGGAGGTAGAAGAGGCTTGGCCCTGGATTATAGACAAATTAAAACAACTTTTAGGAGAATTAGAGCTTGTGATTCCGGCCAATTACCGTGTCCGTTTTACAAATTACGGACCCGGTGGACAATTCAACCCGCCAAACGGCATAATTCTTTCAATTTCTGATTCTAAAAATTGGCCCGAGAGAATACCTAGGACCTTGGTTCATGAGGCGATCCACGATGCCATTCATCACCTAATCAAAAAATATGGTTTTGACTCTGGTAACCCAGATGGTCATTGGGTCAAAGAACATATAGTAGATAGATTAATGAAAAAAGTCGTTCCCGATAGCCATCTTCAAAAGACCCAATTAGATTCAAAAAAGATTGAGAAAATGGACAAAATCTTCGACCAATATTATCCAAATTTAGAAAAAATATTAGAAGAAATTAACAAACAAATTTATGATAAACAGAATTAAAATAGGGGAATTGAGTAAGCACATTGGGGAGGAGGTGAGTATTGCCGGGTGGGTGGACGTGCGGCGCGACCACGGCAAATTGATTTTTATTGATTTGCGAGATGTGAGTGGCAAAGTGCAAATGGTGGTGGTGCCTGCCCGAACTGAGGATCAGGGCGGGCCAGATCAGGCAAAAACGGTTGAGTTAGCTCAAAAATTACGGCCAGAGTGGGTAATTAGAGTAACCGGCACGGTTAATGCTCGACCAGAGAAGATGATTAAGGCTGGCCAACTCAATGGTGAACTTGAAATTGAGGTTAAGGAAATTGAGATTTTGAGCGAGGCCAAAGAATTACCGTTTGAATTAGGAACTGAAATTAATCTCGACACCTATCTTGATTATTTACCACTCACTTTGCGCACCGAAAAAGCGCGAGCGATTTTTAAAGTCCAAGCGCAAATTATTAAGTCTTTCCGCGAGTATTTAAACGGTCAAGGCTTTACCGAATTTCAAGCGCCCAAATTAATTGGCGAAGATGCCGAAGGTGGCGCCAACTCCTTTAACATCGAGTATTTTGGTCACACCGCCCACTTGGCCCAAAGTCCGCAACTCTATAAACAAATTATGGTAGGGATTTTTGAACGCGTTTTTGCCGCCGGCAACGTTTATCGCGCCGAGAAGCATAGCACCACGCGTCACTTAAACGAGTACACCAGCTTGGATATCGAGATGGGCTTTATTACCGACCACTTGGATGTGCTCAAAATGGAAATGGGCTTTATTGCCAAAATAATGGAGGACCTACACTCCAATTGCGCTCAAGAATTTGCCTTATTTGGCGCTGATATCCCCGAGGTGCCAGCTGAAGTGCCGATCCTTAAATTACGCGCTGCTCAGCAAGTGATTAAAGAAGAATTTGGCCAAGATAGCAGTAATGAGCCAGACCTCGAACCACAACACGAACGCTGGCTCTGCGAATATTCGAAAAAGAAATTTAATTCGGATTTTATTTTCATCTCACATTTCCCGATTACCAAAAGACCTTTCTACACCATGGAAGATAAAACTGATCCGGGTTATGCCATGGGGGGAGACCTCCTCTTTCGTGGAGTAGAAATTACCACTCTCGCTCAACGCATCCATAATTACGATGAATTAGTCGCCTCGCTTGAAAGAAATAAATTGGATCCCGAAAAATTCCGCTATTATCTCCAAGCCTTTAAATTTGGCATGCCACCACACGGGGGATTGGGTCTCGGGCTTGAACGCCTAACCGCCAAACTCTTGGGCATCGAAAATGTGAAGGAGGCCACCCTCTTCCCGCGTGACCTGAACCGCATTGATAATTTACTGTCAACAAACGGCTAGTTTTTATTTTTGTTTAAATTGTGCTATAAATATAATTAGATAGCGTCAAGATCGGCAAAAATTGAATTCTCCTTAAAGGTGTTTTGTGCTCAATTTACCAAACGGTTGAAAACTTCACTAACACATTTTTAACACCTTACGCCCTACGTGTGAACAAGTGAAATCGTTGGATTGAGACCGTCACGGAGAAAGGAGGAGTAACGAGTGACAGACAATTTTGTCGAAAGAAAAAGCCGACCTTCCCTGTGCGGAAGGTAAAAATCTTGACGCTTTTTCTTTTTGACCATTTTTGACTAATAGTTCACTAACTATTTTCTCGCGACCGCACAAATATAGTTAGCTGGCAAAATAAAATTTTGAAAAAGAAAACCCGCCAACACTTACCGTCGGCGGGGTCCTCTCAGTTTTGGGACAGGCTACATAAAGAACAAGATCTTTATTGTAGCCGCAAGAATGACGAGAGACTCGAGCAAACTGAGGATTCGTCCGACGATACGGCCTGCCCTGACGAAGGGTGAATCTGATTGGCCATTTAACAGACCAAAAAGAAAACTCCCAAATAAGGCCCGGACTTGAATTATCGCGCTACTCATACTTGTTTCCTTTCCTCTTAGGTCAAACTTCAACCTCTTTGCATTATAAACCCAATATCACACCTTGTCAAGTATTTGGGGGATTGAGGGAAAATGGTGTAAAATAAAGCTGAAATGGGAGATGATTTTAAGATAAAGGTTGGGGAGTTTGAGGGGCCATTGGACCTGTTACTAAACCTGATTGAGAAACGTAAAATGCATATCTCGCAGGTGTCTTTGGCGCAAGTGGCCGATGATTATGTTAATTTTTTAAAAAACGAGCAAAACGGACAATCAATGGAAGATATGGCCAATTTTATCATGGTCGCTTCAACTTTGATGCTGATAAAATCCCTCGCTCTTTTGCCCGGTTTGCAATTAACTGAAGAAGAAAAAGAGAGTGCCGGCGATTTAGAAGAAAGATTAAAACATTTACAAAGGGTCCGCGATTTAAGCCGACATCTTAAAGAACGTTTTGGCCAAAATATTATCTGGGGCCGAGCCGAATCGGCGGAGGCAATGACCGTTTTTGCCCCGACTCAAGAAATTACCCAGCCGGGAATTTTAGACACGATCAAACGGCTAATCAATAATTTGCCAGTGAAAGAAATTATCCCACAAACAATCATCAAAAAAGTCATCAGTTTAGAGGAGGTGATTAGTGACTTGGCCGAGCGAGTAGGCCGAGCACTCAAAATGAGTTTTAGTGATTTTGTGAAAGACAAAAAAGATAAGGTTAATATTATTGTTAGCTTTCTCGGCATGCTCGAGCTCGTTAAACAAGGGGCAATTAATATCGAGCAAAAGGCTCATTTTGCCGAAATTGATATGGAAAATACGTCAGTAGGAATTCCGCGATACTAGATATATAATATAAAAAATGAATTTAGAAACAAAAATAGAAGCAATCTTATTTTACAAGGCCGAGGCCATTACCGTGAGCCAATTGGCTAAGTGGCTGGCTGTTCCTGTTTCTGAAATTGAAACCGGTCTTGCTAATTTATCAAACAATTTAAACGAAAGGGGAGTAAGACTAGTTAGACAGGGAGAGGAAATAATGCTCGGCACCGCCCCCGAAGCCAGCTCGTTAATTGAGCAAATTACTAAGGAAGAATTATCGCGCGACCTAGGCAAGGCGGCCCTTGAGACCTTAACTTTAATTATTTATGAGGGGCCATTGGCCCGGGCCGAGATTGATTATGTGCGCGGAGTTAATTCGAGTTTTATTTTACGTCACCTCCTCGTCCGCGGGCTAATTGAGCGCGAAATTGACCCCAAAGATGCCCGTCGTTTTATTTATCGGCCAACCCTCGAACTCTTGCGCTATCTTGGGATTGAAAAAGTGGCAGACCTGCCCGAATACGAAGAAATTAAAAAACAGGTTGATAATTTTTTAGCTAACGCCGAACTGGCCAAAGAAAATGGAGGAGAAATCTAAACCCAAACATGACAATGGTGTCATCATTAGTTTAATTGTGGCGCTTATTTTGATTTGGAGCGGATTTTATTTTTCTTACCCCAATTTTTTTGAATTACAAAAAAAAGCCACCGAGGTTGCCGAGCAAAAAATTGAAAAGCAAAGAGAAGTGGTTCGAGCCTCGGCTTTTGATGATCTAAACCTAGAGGCCAAAACTTTTGCCGTTTATGATTTAGAAACTGGTAAATTAATTGCCGGTAAAAATGAAAAACAGCTTTTACCTCTCGCCTCAATTACCAAGGTGATGACCGTGCTTGTGGCTAGCGAAAATCTGGACGCTGAGGCAAAAGTCACCATCAATAAAACGACCAGCGCCGGTAACGGGGGATTGCGCCAAGGAGAAAAGTGGAGGTTCGCTAATTTGGCCGCTCTGACCTTAGTGGCGTCATCAAATGATGGAGCGACCGCTTTGGCCGAAGCCGGTCAATCGGCCAGCACAAGTAGCTTTGTCGAAAAAATGAATGCCCGGGCCCAAGAGCTCGATCTAGATCTGCACTTTATCAACCCAACCGGCTTGGACGAAGAGACTTTACCCGGCGGTCAGGGTTCGGCCCTATCAGTCGCTAAATTATTTTCTTATATAACAAAGAACCAGCCCGAACTCCTCTCGGCCACTAAAGAACCAATGCTAAAGGAAAAGAGTCTGGATAATTTTGGCCACACCGTTTTGAATACCAACACCATTACCAGAAATATCCCCGGATTAATGGCCTCAAAGACCGGCTATACCGATTTGGCCGGAGGCAATTTGGGCATCGTGGCTAATATCGGCTTACGCCGACCAATCGTCGTTGTCGTTTTAGGTTCGAGCGAAAGTGGACGCTTCACTGATACCCAAAAATTAATTGAGGCTAGTCTTAATTATTATTCTAATCTTGCCCCGCTTTAGCGTGGGTTAATTAAATATGGTCTATTTAAGTTTAATCAAAGTCTTTCTCCCCACAGCTTTAGCTTTCTTCATTGGTATCGGAATTGCCCCCCTCCTTACTCATTGGCTTTATAAAAATAAAATGTGGAAGAAGCGAGCCGGCAAGATCGCCCCAGATGGTCGCGAAACTCCCATTTTTAATGAGCTTCATAAAAATAAGGAGGTCAATACTCCCCGCATGGGCGGGATCGTAATTTGGGGGAGCACCCTGCTAACTGTTTTGGTTTTTATTTTAATTAATTGGCTTTTCCCCAGCGACTTAAGTTCCAAACTTAATTTCTTTAGCCGTAATCAGACTTGGCTACCTCTTTTCACTCTTTTAGTAGGAGCCTTAGTTGGCTTAGTTGATGATCTTTTGCAAGTCCGTGCCACCCCTGAACAGGCCAAAACAGCCGGGCTTTCTTTTGGGCGACGGTTAGCAATTGTCACGATCCTAGCCCTTATTGTCTCCTATTGGTTTTACTTCAAATTAGGCGTTACTTTTATAAACCTCCCTTTCGTTGGCGAGTTGGCTCTCGGTTGGCTGATTATTCCGCTCTTTGTTTTTACGATGATTGCCCTGTTCTCGAGCGGGGTAATCGACGGCCTTGATGGCCTCTCTGGCGGCATTATGGCCATTATTTTTGCCTCCTATACCGTCATTGCCTTCTTTCAAAATCAGATTGACCTAGCGGCCTTTTGTGGAGCCGTCACGGGAGGACTCCTGGCCTTCTTATGGTTTAATATCCCACCAGCTCGCTTTTATATGTCCGAGACAGGCATTTTGGGGCTAACCACCGCCTTAACGGTAGTGGCCTTCCTTACCGAATCAGTCGCCACTTTACCGATTATCGCTTTGCCCTTAGTCGCCACCGTAATTTCAGTCGTCATTCAACTCTTATCGAAAAAATTTCGAAACGGCAAAAAGGTTTTTAAGGTAGCCCCCCTTCACCATCATTTCGAAGCCATTGGCTGGCCGGCCTACAAAGTCGTGATGCGTTATTGGGTTATTGGGATCGTCTTCGCCATCATTGGCATGATTATCACCCTCATCGGTGGTCCAAAACTCTAATTACAACACATAACCCCAGATTCCAAGGGTAATCCTTGGACAAGGTTAGTTGACTTTTTTGGCGGTGGTGATTTGATTAAGCACTTTTTTGATTGGTTCAAGTGAAGCATCGTCAATTATCGAGAGGGCCATAACTTCGGGATTAAGCTTTTTGGCTTTGGTTAAAAGTTTTTTGAGTTCGGCGTCGGTCACAGTATCAGTTTTAGTAATAATTAAATATTCAGGCTTCTCAATTAATTTGGGATTATGGGCTTCGAGTTCGGCGCGAATTGTTTGATAATCTTTGACAAGATCTTCGCTCTCAGCCGAAACTAAATGAAAAAGAGTTTTGGTTCGTTCAACATGACGCAAAAATTTATGGCCCAAACCTTTGCCCTCCGAGGCGCCCTCAATTAATCCGGGGATATCAGCTAGCACCAAATCGTAATAAACGCCCAGATTTGGCTCAAGGGTGGTGAAAGGATAATTAGCCACTTTGCTTTGGGCATTAGTCAACAAATTAAGCAGAGTCGACTTGCCCACATTAGGCAAACCAACCAAACCGACATCGGCAATTAATTTGAGTTCAAGCTCGAGTTCAAAGCTTTCGCCGGGCAAACCAGGCTGAAATTCTTTGGGCGTAGTGTTAATCGAAGAACGAAATTTAAAATTACCCTTGCCAGATTTACCACCCTTGGCAATTAAGACTTGTTCGCCAATTGAAGTCATCTCAAGGTCTTTACCGGTCGTGAGATTGTGAATGACCGTGCCAACCGGGATCTTTAAAACCAAGTCCTGACCATCCGGACCATCAACAAAGCTCGCATGTCCGGGGCCACCATTATCGGCCACAATATCCTTTTGGTAACGAAATTGGGCCAAAGCGCCAAGGTCCGAAACCCCGACAAAAAAGATGCTCCCGCCTCGTCCACCGTTGCCACCGGTTGGTCCATCAGCCATTTTGAGATTATTAAAAGCCACCGCGCCCCGCCCGCCATGTCCCGCGACCACTTTAATTTTGACTTCGTCTAAAAGCATTGTTTACCCTGTAGAGTTTTCGCTATACTCAACAGGGTGAAAGAAGTATAGCATAGTTTTGGGAGAATGTTATATAATATGGATATTGTCAAATTATTAAAATAAGATCTAATAAATAATATGGGAATGGAAAATTTGGGAGGGAACCAGCCCTTAGAAATAACACCAGAAAAGGTAATTGAAGCCTTACTTGCCAACCGTGAGGACATCGAACCCTTGGCTCAATTTATCGATCAATTACAAGCAAAGGTTGACCGTGAAGAAATTGGGTTACTTGAGTTAAGTAAGCAAATAGCCGATCTTTATTTGGGCTTAGTGCAAAAAGACCTCTACTGGGTCGAGCACACTAATTGGGCCCTGGACGATCTCGCCCAAATCGCCAATCAAAAAGGTGACCAAGAAATGCTGGACTTTGTTGAAACTCAAAAATTACAAGTTGCCACCAAACAACGGCCGAATTAAAATTGGAAATCATAATCAATTCGCGGTAAAATGGGGGAGTAATGAAGGCTAAAAGACCAGACCGGGTTTTGTTGTTGATTGTGCTGGTTTTGATCGTGGTCGGTTTTGCTATTTTCTTGTCAGCCTCACTAGGGCAAATGGGACGAGATAGCGCGAGCTTCTCCACGGTCGCTCTTAAACAATTGGGGGTTCTGTTGGGCGGTTTAATTTTAACCATTCTTTTTGCTAATTTACCTTATAAAAGTCTCAAACCTTATTCGCCTTATCTTTTGGCTTTAGCTATCGGTTTAACGGCTTTGGTTTTTTTGCCGGGCTTTGGTTTTTCTTTTGGAGGAGCTAAGCGTTGGCTTGAACTTGGACCCTTTACCCTCCAGCCCTCCGAATTTCTCAAACTGGCTTTCATTATCTTTCTCGCGGCCTGGGCCGGAGCAAGAAAAGATCGCTTGCAAAGTTTTGCCGGCGGCTTCCTTCCTTTTTTAATTTTTCTCGGGGTCGTCAGCGGTTTAATGCTCTTACAGCCCGATACTGGCACTTTGATGGTTATTATTGCTGGCGCTTTGGGTATTTTTATTGCCGCCGATGGTCATTGGCGTCATCTTTTTCTTTTATTCTTATTGGGCGTAATGGCTATTGGCTTTCTCGCGGTCACTCGACCTTATGTCAGAGATCGCATTGAGACCTTTTTAAATCCTAAACACGATTTGACCGGCTCTTCTTATCAAATCAATCAATCGCTCATCGCCATTGGCTCAGGTGGGGTTTTGGGCCGAGGTTTTGGACAAAGTGTGCAAAAATTTAATTTCTTACCCCAACCAATTGGTGACTCCATTTTTGCCGTCGCCAGCGAAGAATTTGGCCTGCTCGGCGCCTCTTTATTAATTGCCCTCTATTTAGCCTTCGCCATCTGGGGCCTAAAGATTATGTCTCGAGTGGTGGACCCCTTTGGCCGTCTCTTAGGTACGGGCCTAATTGTCCTCATTACCGGTCAAGCCTTTATTAATATCGGGGCCATGTTGGGATTATTGCCCCTCACTGGCGTACCCCTGCCCTTCATCAGCCACGGGGGAACGGCCCTCCTCTTTGCTTTAATCGAGGTCGGTATTATACTGAATATATCTAAAGCAAAGTAGTATGTTGTATTTAGTATATAGTATATAGTATGAAGATTTTATTTACAGGTGGGGGATCGGGCGGGCACTTTTATCCCATCATTGCCATCGCTCAAGAAATTAGACGTTTATCTGTCGCCGAAAAATTGGTGGAATCAGAGCTTTTATTTATGTCTGACGGGCCTTATAACCCGAAGGCTTTGTTTGAAAATGGCATTAAATTTGTTCCGGTCTCGGCCGGCAAATTGCGACGCGACAAATCGCCACTGAGTTTGTTTAAAAATTTTCTTGATCTTTTCAAAACTTTTTTTGGCTCAATTAGCGCCATTTTTAAAGTCTTTTCTATATACCCCGATGTCGTTGTTGGTAAAGGTGGTTATGCCAGC
>Ga0265297_10011578_pt1 | contig 10772 bp, 8 predicted proteins | sample Munlanlwell13791_FD_192502 | JGI IMG/M metagenome (GOLD analysis project Ga0265297, IMG submission 192502) | Leachate microbial communities from a municipal landfill in Southern Ontario, Canada - Leachate well 137-91 | ecosystem: Engineered > Solid waste > Landfill > Unclassified | place...
CGACGTGCCCTGACCCTCTCCCGCATAGCGGGAGAGGGAGGATCAATTGTTTAGTCCACCCTCGCCCCGCTTGCGGGGAGAGGGCGGGGGTGAGGGGTACGAAACATGGGCAACGAAAAAACCGCTCGCACCATACGGTGTGGCGGCTTGAGCGCGTAGTCGAGGGTGTCAGATCCAGAGGGACGCTCGCGGTACCGGCGGTGGCGTGCCTTTCGGGATCTCCTCGAACTCTATCCGGAGATCGCGCGGATCGAATTCATCCGTCGACGTCCGGTCCGCTTCCACCAGAATGTCCCTCATCTGCTGCCCCACGGCGGCAAAGAACTCTCCGTGGTCGAGCGACGGACCGAGGTCGAGCCGGAGACCGGCACCGCTGCGGTCGAACCTGTTGCGGAGGTAGACCTCCGCGACCACACAGGTGCCGCCGTCGTCATCCTTGAAGATGATCGGATCGTTGGTCTCGCCGTCCATGACGATGACGCCGTCTCCTGCGACGACCGTGAAGAAGACGTCGCGGCCCATCCTCTTCTCGGTGGTCACGACCTGGGTGTCCGGAAAGATCTCGGCGAGCTGGCGCTCGATCGCGAGCCTCAACAGGGCGTGGTTCTCGTTGGCCCCGTGGCGCACGAAGTAAAGAACGTGCCTACTGACCTTCATCTGTATCCTCCTCCTCAAAATCCCGACGGACGATATGGAGAGCGAGACCCAGGGTTGTCTTTGAGACGCCTGGGTTATGGCGCATCCATCGGATACCTCCAGCCAGGGCCGGTGATAACCGATCTCCGCAACCGCCCCGAGTGGTGCGGCGAGACGCCGACCGTGCGGGGGTTTCCCCCTCCATATCGCCTGCCGGGATTATGGACGCGCTTACGAGATGGGATGAGATGCGTGCCGCTGGAGCGAAACGCGCAGCGCCCCGCCACTGTGTTTCATCAAAGAGGGCGGGGTCCCGCCGATGGCGGGAAAGCGGCGCGCAGCTCGCCCATATCGGAAGCGTATGTAAATTCCCGATCAACGTAATGGAGACGGTATGTCCAGGGTATGATCCCCGAAGGGATGCCTGAACCGTGACGTTTCTGCTGGCCACTGTCAGCCGAGGCCGACTAAGACCAGTTACGCGTCGTACCGCATCTTCCGAGCAAGCACGGTCAATGCGGTATTTCCTCCTCCATTCCGCTAACCGGGAACGATTTCATCGAGCAACTTGGGACTATAGCACGTATCCGCAATTATGTCAATAGTCGTTGACAAAAGGAGGTAACGGGGCCAGATTTGAGCCCAAATAGCCAAAACAACCTCGTCTGGCTGCTCTGAACAGAGAAGCGCGAGAGCTCGACAGTATTCAAGATTCGTCATGCCCTAACTCAAAGACCTCCGCTTCCGCAGAGGCCTTCTTGTGCCTGAACGACTTGCCTAATCATCAAGCGCTTTCCAGATTGGATGAGATGTGCGCCGCTGGAGTGAATCGCGCCGCGCCCCGCCACTGTATTTCATCAAAGGGGGCGGGGTCCCGCCAACGGCGGGAAGGCGTACATGGAGGTACGTTGAGCAAGCGATTCACGAAGCGGCGCGCAGCTCGCCGATATGGAAAGCGCTACACCGTCATTATCTCCTTCTCCTTCTCATCCCCTATCTCCTTGATCTTATCGTTAAACGAGGCGGCGACTTTGTCGAGCTCTTCCAGATCCCGGTACATCTCGTCCTCTCCCATCTCGCCCTTGTCTTCCACGGCCTTGATCTCCGACCTCGCCTCCTCGCGCACCTGACGCACCTGGATCCTGGTATGTTCGAGTTTGTCACCCAGGAGCTTGATCATGTTCTTCCTCCCCTCCTCCGTCATCTGCGGCAGGTTGATCCTGATGACCGTACCAGCCGTGGTCGGATTGAATCCGAGATTCGCTTCCTGAAGCGCTTTCTCGATGCTCTTGACGATGGACTTGTCCCAGGGCTCGATCTGGATCGTCCTCGAATCCGGCGTGGTGATGGACGCGAGACCGATGAGTCCGGTCCTGGAACCGTACGCCTCTACCTGAACGTTCTCGACCAAGGACGGATTCGCCCGGCCGGTCCGGAGCGAAGCCAGTTCGGTCTTAAGATGATCGATGGCGCCTTCGAATTCGGGCCTGTACAACTGGATGATTTCACTCGACATAGCGTTAATGATTGGAGTTGTTGATCAGCGGTAGCGGCAGGGCTTGTCCCTGCTTCAACGATGTCTCTCGAAGGGCAGGGATAAACCCTGCCGCTACGATCGCTCAATCATTGAACTTCGTCACCCCCATATAGAGCACGTTCGAGTTCGAACTGTCAACGAGAAGCGCGGTGGCGGTGCGCGTCGTCGGCAGGGCCTTCGGGATCCAGTTGACGCCGCCGTTCGATGAACGATAGAACGTCGTCGCCGTGCCGTAATAGATGCCGTTCACGTCCTTGGGGTCCAGGGCGACGGTATAGACGAGCGCGGACTTCGGCGGAGTCAACAGTTCTACCGACTCCCAGGTGTCGCCATGATCGGTCGAGCGGATGAGCCCGTACTTGCTGGCGTGCAGGATGATTGCCGGGTCCGAGACGCCGAGCGCCAGGTCCACGAAGTCATTGGAGCCGTTGAACTCACGATAGCTCTCGCTCAGATCCGTCCAGGTGTCGCCGCCGTCCGTGGTTCGCCACAGGCCGCTCCTCTGGGTCGCGGCGAACAGGCGCCGACTGTCGTCGACCGACATGGCGAGCCGCAGCACCGGACTCTTGAGCGTCTGCACGCTCGCCCAGGACTTGCCGGCATCTAGACTCTTCAGGATGTCGCCGCCGTCCGTGGCGGTATAAACGATGTCGCTGTTGAAGTGATCGATCGCGACCACGGTGGTACGGCGTTCCGGCCGCGAGTCGAGATAGGTGACGTCCCAGGTGCGCGAGCAGTCGGTAGTCTTAAGAAGCGTATTGCCGGAGGTGGCGTAAACGGTGCACTTGTCCTTGGGATCGATGGCAACGGACGAGACCTTGCCGCGCGACAGCTGTGACGGCTGGTTCCAGGATTCGCCACCGTCATAGGTGTAGAACATGCCGTTGTCAGTCGTGCCGGCGTAGATGGCGTTCGGGTCCTGCGGATCCTGCGCCAGGAAGATGACGTTCACGCCGCCGATCGACTTGCCCTCCTTGCCGGACGTCGAGACGGCGACCTTCTGCGCCCAAATCTCGCCTTTATCCGAGGTCTTGAACACTCCGCCGTCGTTGCCTCCGGTGGGCGTACCGCCAGTCTGGAAAGATATGCAGCCGACGCCGGCGAACAGCAGGCAGCCGACGATTAACGCTAAGGTCTGTTTCCCTTTCATATTGGATTCTCGCTAATGAGTACCGTAGTGAAGGATAACATGCTGACGCCGCGTCAGGAAGCGGGAAGCAGGAAGCGGGAAGCTTCATTGTACCTCCCGCCTCCAGCCTCGCGCCTCCCGCCCTACAACGAAAGCACGAAACTCTGCAGTACGGTCCGCGGGCCGACGTTCTCCGCGAGGCGGCGGCGCGCGATATAAAGCTCGGCGACCGCGGCGGTCAGGTCCTTGGAGGTATCGTTAGCGATGCCGCGGATGGAGGTCTCGACGTCCGCATGGATGATTCCCGCGGCGTGACCGTGCCTCACGAGCAGCGCGTCGCGCAACAGCTCGGCGGCGAGATCCAGGAACTCGTGCGCGTTGATTCCGGCCTCCTGGAACGAGTGCTTTTTGGGCAGGAACTTCTCGACCGCCGACCAACGCTCGGCGAAGTCGGACTCGGCCATACGCAGGATTTCGGCGCGCAGTTCTTTCATTCTTATAAGCGCGCCTGCTTCTTCGGCATAACCGATCGCCCGGCCCGGACAGCCGTCGGCAAGCCGCGCGATCGTCGCGGCCTGGTGCGCATCTACGCCGCGCCCAGTAAGCGCATCCGCTATCTCCGCGGTCGGCACGCGGCCGAGCGCGAGCGTCTGACAGCGCGACAGGATGGTCGGCATAACCGAATCCGTGTCCGGCGCGGTGAGCATGATGAGCGTCCTGGGCTGCGGTTCTTCGAGCGTCTTCAGAAGCGCGTTCGATGCCTCGCGATTCAGATGCTCGGCGCCTTCTATGACGCAGGCTTTCCAGCCGCCCATGAGCGCCCGGCGCGACAGCTTGCCGCGGATCTCATAAATTTGGTCGAGGGCGATGATAGCGCGCGTCTTGCCGGTCTTCGGGTCAAGATTCCGTTTGATGTGGATGTAATCCGGGTGGGTCTCGAGCGGGGTGTCGCCGGGAAGAAGTCGTTGTACGAAAAGACGAGCCAGCGTCGCCTTGCCTACACTTTTGGGTCCGGTCAGGAGATAGGCGTGCGCCAGACGCTCGCGTTCCAGGGAACGCTCAAGCAGACCGATTATCGGCTGATGTCCTATGAGTTTCTTGTCTTGGCGGGAGGCGGGAGGCGGAAGGCGGTAGGCACGAAGATTAGTGCTTCCGGCTTCCAGCTTCCCGCTTCCAGCTTCGATTCCGTTCTCCATACGCCGACACTATAACCGATAAGGCGGGTTAGGTTAAGTCGATAGGAGCAGGAGGTGCAGAAGGTGCAACCCCCACCCCTTCCCTCCCCCGCGAAGCGGGGGAGGGAGTGAGGGAGGGGGCTTCCTCCATTTAGTCCCCTCTTTTGTCAGCAACTCTTGACAAAAAGGGTGATTTATGCTATATTGAGGCTATCGCCGCTGTCGAAGCGGTGTGGACATATAGAAACAAGAGTTCGAGACAACGGGCGCCCCACCCAATGGGGCAAACAAACGGTCGAAAGACCAAGGAGATTGGCCATGTCTCGTGAAGGATCATCTCTGGCACGGTGGAACTGCTTCGGGCATCTGTCCGAGCAGGCCCCGCACGGCGGCTTCACTGGTGGGCGTGTCGCCTTCAGCGGCACGCGCAACGCCTTCGACGACACGGGCTGCCCCGTCGGCCTTCAGGCCATGGGGCGCGAGATCCGCGCCATGGGCATCGACGGCTCGTCCGACGACGAGCTGGTCGATGACGCCGGCGTCAGCGCCGAGTTCTACGGGACCTCGTTCAACGGGACCCACCTGGGATCCCTCCCCGCGCTCTCCGACCGCGAACCCATCAGCTGGTGCGGCGTCGAGGACGCGTTGCTCGCCGAAACCGGACACGGCACCGTCGCTGACCTGCGCCGGTTCATGCAGAGCAAGGTCGCGCGCCGACTCGATCAGGATGACCGAACCTACATCTGGTCCGTCCTGAACGAGCACGGCAAGTGCGAGACGCCGGACGACGTGGCGGCAATCGAGGGACTAATCGAGACCATCGAGAAGCACCTCGCCCGCGCCCGGCAACGCGCCGAGAAGGCCGCCGAGGCCGAGGCCAAGGCCGAGACCCCCAAGGTCAAGGCCAGGCCCGCCATGGCCCGCTCTGCGCGCCCGGCCCCCACGGCGAAGCCCACGGCCCCCAAGGCCGAGGCGAAGCCCGTCGAGCGCAAGCCGGAGGACCCGAAGGGCAACGACAAACGCGCGGGTCGCAGGCACGGCCGCCGCCACGGCAAGGGTTCGGCCACCCAGACCAAGCCCGCACCCTGGCGCCACAACGGCCTCGTCTTCGTCCCCGGTGAGCACCGGGGACAGACGAGGTTCGAGTGCCGACACGGTAGCCGACTCTTCGTCTGGGACCGGAAGCTCTCCGAGCAGCCGGTCGCAGGGCAGAGCTACGACTGCGTCGAGGTGCAGGTTATCGCGAAGGGCCAGCTCCTGGTTCTGGCGGTCAAGCCCCTCTGACGTGACGGCCCGGCGGGACGGACGCAAGGTCACCCGCCAACGGCGCAAACCACTTCTTACCCCCGGATCATCTGCGATCCGGGGGTGAGTTTTTTATAGAGACGAAAAGATAAAAAGACTAAAAGGTAAAAAGACGAAAAGCTATGCAGAGTCCGGCCATATGTCGGACGCTACACAGCTTTTCGACTTTTCGTCTTTTAGTCTCTAACAGCCTTGACAATCCCCCTTTTTTATGCTATATTGAGCAGTTGCTTGCATGTTGCGGCAACGTGGACTTTCGACATTATAACTACATAGAAATAGAAAGGCTGGTGGTACGATGAGCGCCCCCATGCGGTTGTTCGACTCCGATGGCTCCACGCCTCGCGGCATCATCGAGGGCGTCCTCGACACGGTCGCGGAGACCGGCGAGGAGAAAGAGCCGCGGGGTGAATACCACCCCGACGTCCGTCAGCGCTGTGGCGAGGACGGCGTGTGGCGCGAGGATTCGCGTCACGCAATCGTAGCTGAACGATCCGGCTTCACCGGGTACGTCTACGACCCGGAGAGGCACGAGGACTCGCTCGACGAGTCGCCGTTCGACCCGCCCAACACGGCGGACGACCCCGACGCGGGGTCGATGTGGGACGTTCGAGAGGTGGACTTCAGCGAGGCGCGCGACAACGTCGATGCGCGCATCGCCCTCCTCGACCGCTTCGCCGCCGAGATGGCGAGGTCCCGCGGCCTCTACGCCGACGACGTCGAAGTCGTCAAGGCGGTGCTGGACTTCGTCGAGGAGTACGGCCTCTCCGCCAACGAGTGGATGGAGAGCGGCGACGATCCGAAGTACGACGAGGCCTGGGATCGCGCCATCGAGAACGTCTACTTCGACATAACATGCGAGGTCAGTTCGATCGACGCTCTCGGCAACTCCAACGGCGAGAGCATCGGCGTGCGCAAGGCGGCGAAGATCGCCGACCTGCCCGTCCATGACCACCCCGAGACCAAGAGCTGGAAGCGGAACGTCAAGAACCGTGCCCAGTTCGAGCGGTGCCGCCGCAACCGGTCGAGCGACTCGCGCGAGTCCATCCGGTTCTCCGAGCTGGATACCTGCCCCGCCGATGCCGAATTCCGCGAGGACGAGGAGTACTTCGATCTCGCGGAGGGTGTGGGCGAAGAGGAGGCCGATCATACCGCGTTAGCGACGCGAGTCGAGATGTTTCTCCGGCAAAAGCTCACCGAGCACGACACCGGCTGGGGCGACGATGACCTCGACGACGACTGCAACGACGGTTCGGACGACGATGACCTCGACGACGACGACACCGGACCCGTCACTGACGCCCCGGACGACGACATCGGCGACCCCCTCAACCGCGACTACGGCCCAGCCTACGACCGGGACGAGATCGGTCGACTGTTCGAGAAGTTGGCCACCGAACAGGAGGCCGCGCTCGATGCGCAGTCCCAGGATCACGGTCCGGTCCGGATGAGCACCCGCAAGGCCGTCCTGGCCGACAAGTGGAGCGCACGCTTCCTGGATCGACGCTCGTCGAACGCCAGGAGGCGGACTGCGAAGCCGTGGGCTTCGTCGTCCCGCCCGCCCCACTCGCTGCGTCAGCTCCTGACGCAGGTGTAACACCTCACACAACCACGACTTCACCCCCGTGCCGCTCGGTACGGGGGTGAAATTTTTTTGTGAAGTCGGGGAGTCCAGGGGTCCAGAAGTCGAAAAGAATAAGAAGTTGTCTTATCCCCAGTTTTAGCGAAATAGTGCCACGCAATTTTGTCCGCAAAACTGCGTGGCACTTTTCGCGTCAAACTGGGGATAAGACATCGGGCTTCAACTTTTAGCTTTTCGCTTTTTGCTACACAAAAAAGTTATCCACACCCTCATACAACGCTGCCGATTTTTGGCTCAACAAACGCCCAGTCTATAAAAGTGTCATCTTATTGACACTTTTTATGAGTTATCATAGGGTCCGAATAACCCGCGGGAACATAATTCATCCGAATAACGGTTTGGTCCTATGCAGCACCTGACCGAGGCCCTATCCGAACGGTTCGACGGAATGCAGATCTCTGGCGATGCGGACGCGCACGCCGAGGACGGATCCGCCGACGACCCGACGGCAAGCCATCCCTCCCCTGACGCGGCGCTCGACGCGGTGCAACGTCTTCACGGGGGCGAAAAAACCGAGCTGAAATTCATTTCCAACGAACCCAATCCATATGACGAAGACGGAGAACGGACCATGGATATCTACCGGGACGCGAACGGATTCGAATACTGGTTCGACGCTGTCGGCGGGACCCTCCTGCAGGCCGGCATGTCAGAGGATAGCGATCCGCCGCCACAGCAGGTTGGACAGGAAACCCGTCTATCCGTCGGTGAATTGAGAGAACGAGCGGTCGCCACGGCCGCCAGGATGTTCCCAGGATTCGTAAAGACGCTCAGCACGCTGCATCCTCTCGAGGCGAACGACAGGAAAACGGTCTATTTCTTCCGCTGGGAGGACTTATCAGAGCCGCTCTCCGAAACCGAACTGCCGCCATTCATACAGGTCGGGCTGCGCGCCGATGGCACATTGGCCGGTTATACGGATACGTTATCGATGGAAATGCCGGTGGTACCGGACGGCGAAGCTGGCGGATGCGGCTATCCGCCGCAGAGCTGGACGAAGGCGGATAGATAGCGGGGAAAGCGGGGCCGCCCGGCATTCGCCGGGCTAGCGGGGACCGGCCGGCATTCCCGGCATCCGCCGGGCACGGCGCCGGCCTAGCGGGGAAGATGTGTCTGACGAAATAGAAACAAAAATGCGAAGATGGACGTCGGACGCGATGAAGACGCGACAAGCAAACGCAAAAGCCGGCAATACGAGGGAGAGCCGGTTTTTGCTTTTGATGACCGGAGAGTCAGGGGGTCGAAGAGAGTGTCTTATCCCCAGTTTTAGCGAAATAGTGCCACGCAGTTTTGTCCGCAAAACTGCGTGGCACTTTTCGCGTCAAACTGGGGATAAGATACCGATCTTTCAGCCTTAGACTTTCCGCTTTGTACTTTGCGCTTTCACTCTCTTTACCGCCCCCACAAACTGATCCCCGCGGTCGAACTCATTCTCGAATATCCCGAAACTGGCGCAGGCGGGCGACAACAGCACGACATCTCCTCTCTTCGCCAGGTTCCGCGCCTCACGCATAGCCTCGCGCATCGAATCCACGTGAGGCGTCGATCCTCTGTAACCGACCGCCTTCAACGCGCGGTCAAGTTTCGGCGTCGCCGTGCCATTGAACAGCACGATCGCTTTACAATACTTCTTCGCCGCCCCCCCCCACTCCTCATATCTCAACCCCTTATCCGCCCCCCCTGCCAACAAAACAATCCTTTTCCCGCTTCTCCCGCTTTTGCCCCCACCCCCGTCCCTCCCCCGCCTGCGGGCGGGGGAGGGAGAAAGGGAGGGGGTGCTTTTGCCCCTTCCCTGCCCCGAGCTGCGTCGAGGGGTGCCCCTTCTTTCACTTCTCTCGCTTCTTCCACTCTCACCGTACGCCCTCATCGCCGCCATCGACGCATCTGCCATGGTCGCCGTCGTGTCGTTCACGTACTTCACCCCGCGCACGACCGCCACCTCCTCCATGCGCCCCGGCACCCCGCGGAATCCTCTGACCGCAGCGGCGATCATCCGCACTGGTATCCCCATGAGATACGCCGCGGCACACGCCGCGAGTACGTTGCTGACGTTGTGCTCCCCGGGCAACTTCAGCGCGGACAACGGTAACAACACGCGCTCCCGGCCTTCGTCCCGGATGACGATCTTGCCGCCGCGTACGAAACAACCATCCCCCCTCAACACCCTGCGCGAGAACGGGAAGCGACGACCGCCGAAGCTCGCACCTGACGGCACCCTTCCTTCACCCATACGCATCACCATCGGATCGTCGACATTCACGACCGCGAAATCATCGGCCGTCTGATACGCCAACACAAGCGACTTCGCTCGCGCGTACTCCGCCATCCCCGAATATGAATTCAGGTGGTCTTCCATGACGTTGGTCACGACACCGATGTGCGGGCTAACGCGATGATGCTCCAGCGCTTCGAGCTGCCAGGATGAGACCTCCAATATCACGGGCGGCCCCTGCACCAGTCGCTTCGCTCCGGTGCGGGGCAAGCCCTTTTTCCCTTTTTCCGCGAGCGTAAACAATCGATCAAGGAAACCGAACGGTGAAATCCTGATATTGCCGCCGACTACCGCGCGCGGATCATGCCGCTTGGCGATTTCACCGATGAGCGCGGTCGCGGTGCTCTTACCTTTCGTGCCGGTCACGGCAGTGACTGAAAACGGACAGAGCGCGATGAACAGGCTGATATCGGTCTCGACTGGAATGCCTTTCCGTTCCGCGATCTTCAGATACTTGTTATCTTTCCTGACCGCCGGATTCCGTATCACCATGTCCGCACCGCGGAAATCCTTCTCATCGTGCCTCCCCAGCACGAACCGGGGCTGAAAGCTTCTCGCCCCGCTTCCCCGCTTCCCCGCTCTCCCCGCTTCTCCCATCAACGCTTCGATAGGTCGTTTCAGTTCAGACCGCCCTTTCAGATCGGTGACCGTCACCCTCGCTCCGTGCCGCATCAGCCACTTGGCTACGCCAAGTCCGCCTCCGTGGCTGCCGAGACCCATGACCGTGACTTTCTTGCCGTGAAACCATTCCCAATTATACATAGCCGTAGCGGCAGGCCTTGTGCCTGCCCGTTTCAGCAGGGGCAAGCCCTGCCGCTACACGAAATTCAACGTCGTCAATAATTTCGCGCGTTACCTGCTGCGAAATGTCTCCGATCCAACCGGACGCGGATCATCCAGATTCCGACCCAGAGCCACATCCGCGCGTACTGTATGATGCCGCGCCAAAGCCCGACTTTCTGCGTCTTGCGCACCACCGAAACGCCCGGAAGACCGATGACGCCCACCTGCAGGCCGTTCGCCTTGCAGGCGTAGTTCAGCGCCACCTCGACGCCATAACCGGTGAGATGCTCGCG
>Ga0265297_10011579_pt1 | contig 10771 bp, 7 predicted proteins | sample Munlanlwell13791_FD_192502 | JGI IMG/M metagenome (GOLD analysis project Ga0265297, IMG submission 192502) | Leachate microbial communities from a municipal landfill in Southern Ontario, Canada - Leachate well 137-91 | ecosystem: Engineered > Solid waste > Landfill > Unclassified | place...
AGCCTGTTCTACTGTTTCCCTAGAAACTATCGTGCCGGAGCTGTTTTTAAATATGATAGATAGCTCTTTGGTTTCGCCAGAATTAAGGGAGAAGATAGATGGGGTTATCTCTGCAGTGTAAGTTTCAGTTGGACCAGCGGGGGTGGGACCACTGCAAGCCGAACATGGTCCGCCGCAATCTACCCCTGTCTCTCCCTGGTTCTGTACACCATCGGAGCAGGTGGGATCAGGTACACAGGCAGGGCACGACCCTCCACAGTCTACTCCAGTTTCATCACCATTCATTATCCCATCAGAACAGGTGGGATCTACTTCACAGGGATCACAGTTAGTGCCACCACAGTCGATTCCGGTTTCATCCTGATTCTGTATTCCATCAAAGCAGGTTTCTGCTGGTAGGTCAGTATAGTCATAGTTAGCAGTATAGGCAGAAAGGGTGGGAGTACTTGCTCCATCGGTATTAGCCAAAGTGGTTTCTACTTGTAAATATCTTTTCGTCTTATCTGTCGCCCCGAGGAGTGTTCCAATATCTATTGAAGCCGCAGATGGAGTTGAAGCGGTCCAGCTCCCCCAGGTAGCACCATCATCACTGGTTCTAAAGCGATAGTTAATCGAAGTATTAGCAGGAATACTGTCATCAGGGACAAAGGTTGTCCACTCTACAGTGTCATGATCTCCAGCATCTAGTTGTGTTGAGGCAGAGGTGTGGGTGGCAAAGGCATTTTGGGTGAGAGAAATCTCTTCCATACTTACTGAATCTTCGAAATCTAATCTTAAAAAGGTAAAAGAATCATTTAGTATTTGGGGGCTATCGAACCATACATGAAAATCTTCGTTTGTTATCCAGTTAATACCATCATCGGATGTGCTGAGAAGATTTCCCATGGCCCCTGGTACTGTTGTCCCTGTTGCATTAAATTGTATGACATAATATTCTTTCCCTAAATTTATTTGCCAAAAGTGAGAACTTCCAGTGGGACCATCCCAAGAATCAGTTATAGGAGCTTCAAGAGGTTTTCCTTTATTGGCTTCATCAACATCCACGGTGATTCTTGAATTGTCTTCATTGTATATAGCTGCCAAATCAATATTGCTTGCTGTTCTTGTATTAATCTCGACTGAATTGTTACTTATACTAGCATTGCTGTTTGTGCCTTCGTTCCAGTCAGTATCGGTAGTTAATTCAACACTTTCAGATGCGGCACTAATTGTTTTATTTGTTTCGTTATAAAAATACATCGCTAAAAATGCGATGACCATGGAAACAACCACCAACCCCCAAAGGTATTTTTTGCCCTCCGTAAACATGATTTTATTATATATCGTTTTAAACACTATTAAAAGAAAAAAGGCGATAGGGTACACATCCCGATCGCCGTGGTTCTGCCGTATGATATCTACTGCACTGTCCCTTGTTCCCGAACAAGCCAAACGTATTCAGCGATATCGTGATCTGAAAAAACGGTTCCTTCAAATGCACGGATGCTTTTTACTTCACCATCTATTCGTCTTATTGGTTTCATGTCCCTGTACACCATGAGTCTTGAGCCGGAGTTGAAGACGTATGTCCGGCCATCTTCACTTCTTGCCACCTCGCTGGGTGGCCAGAAGAGTGCAACCTTATTCCGAAATCTCCCCTGAGCTGTGAAGACCCCTGCGATTGTTTCCACAGAGAAGATCCGGTGGTATCGCTCGGCAATCTCCTCCTGCTCGAGTGTCCATCCCATTGACAACCACCGCCAATAGGATTCCGGGAGAAACGAGTTGTGGAAGACGATCTTGCCGATGATATCCTTTTCGGGGACATCGTAAGGCGGGATCGTGTTAAGAGAGCTCAGCCCCTCAACTCGATAAGTCCCATCTGGGTTTATTGCGACGACCCGCTTGACGGACTTACCGTTTTCCGAGGGTTCTTTACTCCCCCGGTAGTTAAAGGACACGTCGTCCCCGACCTCGTAGGTCGGGTAAGCTTTGTGGAGAGTAAGTGACCCCGGCATAATGCCGTCGTCACTACTCATACTCCAACTGGCATGACCGGTGCCGATATAGCCCCAGCCATAGCCGCCAAGGAAGTACGGTCCGTACCAGACCAGCAATGCGATTGCCGCTGCAATCGCAAACCACTTGCTGGCCTTTGCGACTGACAGCCCGCCTGTGTCATGGCCTTTCCTCTTGAGCAGTAGAGCCAAGAGGATCGCCGTTGCGGCAATGATAATTGGGGCTAACGGCATTGCAATCCCTCCTCGGGGATGTAGAATTTTTAGTGCATCCCATCAAGAGTTTGCCATGTTGGCATCACCCTCAATAGGTCATCATATTTATAGCACTTTCTTCTTAATTTGTCAATCCCCTGCACTAGTTGAGTACATCGGTAACAACTTTTGTTGTTTTCTCAATGTTTATTCAAGATATTCATAAGGACTCATATAATCAAGTGTTTGATGGGGGCGTACAAAGTTACACTCTATGAGCCACTCGGTTAGATTAATATTGAATTCTCTGATAACCGGAGTAAAGTGCCCATCATTAAGCCATTCTTGTTGTAAGGTCTGATTGAACTTTTCTACTACAGCGTTATCCTCTGGCGTTCTTGGCCTTGAAAACCAGTGCTTGATTTCAAGCTGTCTCAATGCTTCTTCAAACTCGGCAAAGAACTCACTACCGTTATCGGTTTGGATGTTTATGATTTCGGCATATATTAGTAGCAGAAATTACTCAACATATATAATATAAATATGAGACGGCCGCCTGATATCTATATTATTGTATATCGAATTTAAGCTAAGTTTATGCGCCCATACCACACAATCTCTAGCCTCTTGGATTCTCTACAAATACGCAATTTTACTCCTTGGCGAAATATCCCGGGCATTGTCTCCGCGCTTCGGCACACTACTGTGCCGAAGTGTTAGAATTACTTATTGTTTCGTTTGACACTACATCGGACAAAAATGATACAATAAAAACATGAAAGAGAAAGAGAGAAAACAAGTTACATCAAAAGATGTATTAAATATGTTTGAAAGTTTAGCCGATTCAACAGCTAAAGGTTTTGCTCATCTTTCAGACAAAATCGGATCAGTTGATAAAAAAGTTGATTCACTGGATAAAAAGGTAGGTTCGCTAGACAAGAAAGTAGGCTCACTAGATACAAAGGTTAATTCATTGGACACAAAGGTAGGTTCGCTAGACAAGAAAGTTAATTCACTAGATACAAAGGTTGATTTAGTTATTGAAAATCTCAATGCATTTCGTGAAGAGGTCAGAGTGGAATTCAAAAGACTTTGGGCCGAAGTAGATCATATTAATCGAAGATTAGATAAAATAGAAAAAAATAACATTGAAGAGATAGAACTATTGTCAGGTGATGTAGTAGAGCTTAAATCAAGAGTTAACAGACTTGAGAAAAAGATAGCCAAGATGAAACTCGCAAATTAGTTTTGCAATTATCACAAAAAACACAAAATAGTTATTTAAGGAATACCAATATGGGCCGATCATCTCATATTGGTATTTTATTTTCTAATATTAAACACTTCTGCACAGTAGCGCACTAAAGTAAATAAACAGCTTGTTAGAGCGATTTGACACAATAATAATTAACAATGATATGATATAAATATGAAAAAGAAAAAAGTTGAAAAAGAGACAACAATCACCGAGTTGTCTAATAGAATAGAACAAGGCTTTAAATCTTCAGATTTAAAGTTTAATCACTTGACGCAATTAATTGATGATTTAGCATCGACAACTGCCACTGGTTTTTCTGATAATCAAAAACGATTTTACCAGATAGACAAGAGATTTGATCAAGTTGACAAAAGATTTGATGCCCACGACAAGAGATTTGAGCGAATTGAAAATGAAATTAAACTTACCCGATCAGAAATATCTAGGGGTCTCCGAAAAATAAAGGGTATTAAACCCCAGGGCAAGCCCTGGACCCCGCCCCTAAAATCGGGGCGATGATAGCGTGGCAAGCCACGCGGTATTAAACCACAATTTAGCTTTTGACTTAATGACTTTCGTATCATGTAATAAATGAGGAAATCAAGAGGTTAGACGAAAGAATTGATAAATTATTGAAAATGACCACCGAAGATATCTCTGCTGTGATTGAAGATATGGAAAGAATTAAATCGAAAATAAAAAGATTAGAACTTAAAAACAGCAACTCGTAAAATAATTAATCAGACTAATATATTTCAAGATAGCCCTATTTTATCTTAAATCTAAAAAAAGTATCTTTCTTCAAATCAAAGGTTTTTGAGAGTATTCCGGAATTTATTTAGTTGAATTTCTGTCCAGAAGGCAAAGGAAAAGTATATATTACATTTAGGTTTAGGAGCCCTGGTTGTTTCTGGAACACCATCTCATAATTTATGTTACAATAAAAAAAATTATTAATAATGTTAATATGAAAATCCTTGTTACGGGCGGTGCTGGATATATCGGTAGCCACACTTCAGTCGAATTGTTGAAAGCAGGCTATAATGTAGTTATTGTAGACAATCTTTCAAACTCTTATCGCTCATCTATCGACGGGATAGAAAAAATTAGTGGGGAAAAAGTGACTTTCGTTGAGGGTGATTGTTGCGATTTGATTATTATGAAGAAATTATTTGAAACAGAGAAACCAGACGGTGTAATTCATTTCGCTGCCTCAAAATTGGTAGGAGAATCTGTTAAAAAACCTCTCAAATATTATCAAAATAATTTGATATCTCTTATCAATATTCTGAATCTTATGATTGATTTTGAAGTCAAAAATCTTGTTTTTTCTTCATCCTGCTCCGTTTATGGCCAAGCAAGTTCTTTGCCGGTTACCGAAGAAACGCCTCTCTCACCCGCAGAATCTCCCTACGGCAACACAAAAAAGATTGGGGAAGATATTATTAAGGATGCTTCAAAAGTTGAACCAATTTCGACTATTGCACTCCGATATTTCAATGTAGTTGGCGCCCATCCGACTGCATTGATTGGAGATAACCCTGACGGAGTTGCCGAAAGTATCGCCCCAATTATTACTCAAACCGCTGCGGGTTTACGAGACAAATTAACTGTATTCGGCAATCATTTCGATACACCCGACGGATATCAAATTCGTGATTATATTCATGTTGTAGATTTGGCCATTGCACATGTTAAGGCTTTAAAACTACTCGAGACAAAGAAAATAAAGTTTTATGATATGTTTAACATCGGCACGGGCAAGGGAAATTCAGTGATAGAAGTAATCCGAGCTTTCGAGGAAGTTTCTGGACAGAAATTAAACTACACCATCGGAGAACCAAGAAGTGGTGATATAGAAAAAATCTGGGCAAATACGGATAAAGCCAAAAAAATACTCAATTGGGAATCTCAATACGATATAAAATGTTCCATGAGAGATGCTTGGAAATGGCAAAAAGCCGTTATCAACAAAAAATCAGAAAAATGACCCAGGGGATCATCTAATATTTTCTCGAGTTTGATATTGTCTGTTATTTTGGCATCTGAATACTCTTCAACAGTTCTATGTGAAGATATGTGACAACAAAATTGGGCTTTACATTTTTTTCTATGCAGAGCTTATTCATTTTTTCTATGACCTTGTGATGATTTTTACTTCAATCATTTTTTTACTTGGTTTTTAAAACGCGAAAAAGCTAACACCGATCCTCTTGTTATAAGGCCAAAAGTCTTTTTGTCTGCACCGTAAACACTTACTGAAATAATATCCGATTGTTTAAATATTTCATTTGAATAAAGGGTATTAAATTTTATTTTTATCCCTACGTTTTCATGCAATAGAATCTGATTATCGATATGTTATCTCAAATTAATTCGAAAAATAGTATCTTTCTTCAAATCAAAGGTTTTATTGAGTATGCTAGAGTTGGTTGAGTTAAATTTTTGTCCAGCAGGCAGAGAAAAGGTATATGTCACCTTTGAGTTCAGGAGTCCCGGTTGTTTTTGAAATATCATCTCGTAATCGCTGCTATCTTTAGGCTCAAATTGATAGTTTATTTTTACACTTGAAGTATTCCCAGGCTCTGTGTTCATCCAAAAATTAACTCTCGCATATCCCCCCTCTTCATCTATCCAATATTCACTCCCGTCCTTGAGACCGTTATCATATATACGTTCGAAGTTCCCCGATACAGCCTTAAATCCAGTAACCGAAGCTCCGGCCGGCAGTAAAACCCGCATATAATTTTTATTTATCCCGTCTGGCCAATCATATGATCCTAGATGTTTTCGTGAAATTATAAGTTCATCTTGAACCAATCCTTCTTGATCTATGATTGAATTCAAAGCTATCTCTTCGCCGATATTCAAAGAAGATTTCACCCCACCGATATTTGTACTCGAAACATAGAGGTAATCCCCATTTGAACTTTGTAATAATCCGGAATAATTTAACTCGTCTAATCTTGTCTGAAAATCTTCTTTCTCCATATAGAAAAGCAAGTGCTTTTCAGATAGGCCTGCACCAAGAGAATTTAATATTTGAAAAGCCTTATTTTTCTCTTTCAACCCAGCAAAAAAACCATCGAGAAATTTCGGCATCATAGTCGCCAATATCTTCTTTGGCTCATTTTCCTCCGCTCCCTCGTCCCGCTCGAAATAACCTATTTCAACCTCATATTGAACATCTTTTAAGAAGTTTTCATCTGTAACCGTCAAACCATACTCTGGCATCTCGATAGGCCCAATCTGTCTCAACAAATCCAAAAATAAAGTGGTATCTAACGCGATTACGCCGTCAACATCATCTCCGCTTTCAAGCTGATAAAAACGTATCACCTCTTTGAATGCATCTGGAGAATTTAGCCACCAGTTTGAATTTATCATAGACCAATGCTCAGTAGTATTTATAAGCTCACCTGGAGGATCTATATGGTTTTGCATATAGAACTCTTTATCAAGCTTGTAGATATTTTTTTCGAAATCGATTTTTGTAAGAACCCCATCTTTGAACCTTAAAACTCCGAAAGAACCCAAAAATCCGCCCGTCGGTCTTATTTCGGTATTATTTTGGAATAATATTAGAATATTTCTCTCTCCGCCCTCTGCCGACAACCAAGGTATATCTTGCTTTAATATTGCATCGGTATAATTAATTGACTCCGATAATGATTTTATTTTCCGTGACAATTTTGCAAAATCGTTCTGGCTAATTAATTCTGTACCTTCTAATTTTTGTAACAAAACAACACTATCTGCAATCTTCTTGTTAGCCTCATTTACACCTGGCAACAAACCGCTTGATAGCTCCAGCAAATTTATATTTGCCTCCGTCCCATCGCCAATGGCAAATGAATCTTGACTTTTGCTCATTGTATCAGACAAAATATACTGCAAATCAGTCACATTTGACAGAATTTTGTCACAAAGATCTAAAAATTCCTCAAGTTCCAACGCCTTTGATTTCTTGGGGGCGATGAGTCCGAAATATTGCACGTCTTGTCCCCAGGACTGAGCGTTTACTTTTATAACTCGCAAATCCTCTCTGGCGATTGCGATGCTCTGACTAGCTGTATCAAGATCGCCCCTATCAAGACTTTCGACTGCAAAATTTAAATTTGTTTTAGCGCTTTCAACCCGCTTTTCGACTTCGTCTTTTGCATCGACTCCCTTGACGTAGAAAAAAGCTAATGAGACGAGAAGAATGGCGAAAACAGATAACCCTCGGAGAAATGAATTTTTTGCTCTGGAAAAATCGAAAGAACGAACCTTTTTTTGTTTGATCTTCTTTTCTTTTATTTTCTTAAAAACATCCTCAGACCAAAACTCTGAGGCTTTATCTTGCTCTACTGGCCTCTCTTCAACAACTTGAAAAAACCTCTCCTTTTCTTCGAGATATTCATTTTCATCCCTCACTTTTATATCAAAAAACTTCTTCAATTCCCCATCCGTTTTAGAATCTAGATTACTGACTATAGAATCTAGAATTAATTTATATATCGTAATTTATTTTTTGTTTGTTATTTGGAATATGTAGTTTGTTTGCAATTTGTTTCTTGAGATTTGATTATTTCCTGCACATATTGGGCAAACTCTTTTTTGAATCGTTCTTTTGAAAATTTTTCAGCATATTCAATTATTTTTCTGGAGTCAAATTTAGAAGCGTCAAATTTCTTTATAGCCTCAATTAACGACTCCGGAGTTTGACTTTTAAAAAATGTACCGCTCAAACCCTCGGAAACAGTTTCAAGAACTCCACCAACGCCAAACGCAATTACCGGTCTTCCTGCAGCCATCGCCTCAACCGGAACAATTCCAAAATCTTCTTCTGCTGCAAAGACGAAGGCTTTCGCCTTCTGATAATATCTTACCATCTCATCATCCGATACAAAACCTAAAAACTCGACATTTTTATTGGCTTTTTTAACAAGCCTTTTCTTTTCCGGTCCACTACCAATAATTTTTAACGGTAATCCAAGCTCGTTGAAAGCATCAACCACCAAATCACATCTCTTATACCCTACCAATCTCGAAACAAATAGGTAATAATCATCTGGATTCTCGATTGTTTTTGGCTTGAATTTTTCTACATCTACCGGCGGATAAATAATCTTAGAGTCAATATTATATATATCTTTTATCCTTTTTTGAACATTAATTGAATTTGCTATGTAGTAATCGGGTCTTTTCGACGAGGCCAAATCCCACTCCATAAGCCAACTCTTGCTCCAATTACGTAAAAATCTAAAGCTTCCCTTGCTTGATCGCGGATCAAGATTCGGATACCAAAGGTAACGTGGAGGAGTATGGCAGTAACAGATATGAATGGCCTCCGGTTTTAGAATTAGTGCCTTAGATCCACCAGTTGTGTTAGATATTACCAAATCATAGGAGGAGAGATCGATATTTTCAAAGGCAAAATAAACGAGCGGGACCAAAAGTTCTCTCTTCTTCCTGATTATCTTATACTTCTGCAAAAAAGATGTTCGAACATCTTTTTCTTCGAAACCTTGGGTTTTTTCCTTCTCGAAAACTGAGGTATATATTGGAGCTTTCGGATATATCCCGGATAAATCCAAGATTACTCTCTCCGCCCCCGCAGTAGAAGTTATCCAATCATGAACCAGTGCGATATTCATATTTTCCACCGCAGATTTCATAAATTACCAACCAGACCGTTTTTAATATTATTTTAATATCAAACCAAAATGACCAGTTTTCTATATAAAACATATCGTATCTGACTCGTTCTGCAATAGAAGTATCGCCCTTAAGACCATTGACTTGTGCCCAACCCGTGAGACCAGATTTTACCCTATGGCGCTTGAAGTAGTCTGGATACTCTTGATCAAACTGACTAACAAACTTGGGCAGTTCCGGCCTCGGTCCTACTACGCTCATATCGCCCTTTAGAATATTAAAAAGCTGTGGCAGTTCATCAAAATTACTCTTTCTCAAAAACTTTCCGAACGGGGTAATTCTATTTGTGTCATCTTTTTTCGTAGTCCACTTTGTTCCCTCTTTAGAAAAATCGCATTTATCTACATACATCGAGCGAAACTTGTAAAACTTGAAAACAGCACCATCACGACCGACTCGGTTCTGACTATATAAAATCGGCATTCCAGAGGTGATAGCTTGGATAACTGAGATTAAAATCATTAGGGGTGCCAAGATGATAATCGAGATTAGAGAGAAGATGAAATCAAAGACCTTTTTTGTAATCCTGCGCCAGCCATCTAGCGCCAAATTTAGAACCTTAAAAACAGGCATCGAGCCAATTGATTCCTGTTCAATCTTTAAGGTTGTGAAGGAGAGAATTTCGGGAATAAATTTAAATACGATGTTTGAGTTCGAACAATATTCCAATACAGAGCTTAATATTTTCCTATCAATCTTGGTATCTGAGATAATTATTTCGTCTGGATTATATTTTTTCAATATTTTTATTGAGTCTGAGATTTTGCCCAATTTTTTTAAACGTCCCTCCTCGCCGCTATCTCCATTAATAACTCCGATAATGTCATAGCCGATCTCCTTGTTCTTTCTTATTTCACCTATTACAAATTCAGCTACGGCATCGGCGCCAAGAATAATCAGTCTTCTTCTACCAATTCCTTTTTTAAGTAAATTAAGCTGCACTATTTTAATTATTACTCTACCCAAAAAAACCAATACTACACTTATAAACCAGATAAAGAGCAAAACCAACCTTGAGAAAAATACCGTTTTGGTAAAAAATATCCCCATCACCAAAAAAAGTATAGCGACAGAGTTCGATTGAAAAACTTTATAGAGACGATTAAAAAGTCCCTTTTGAGGTTTTGTTTCATATAAGCCATTTAGGGCATTTATTATCAACCAAATTGGGATAAGGTAAAGTGCATATTTTAAATATTCAGATACACCAATATTGGAAAATTGTTCCCCATAATTCAAATCTAGCCTCAGGTAGTATGCCACGACAAAAGAGGCGATAATCATCGCTATATCTACCGGTAGCAGTATGAATGTAAAAAAAAGCTCGAATCTCTTCATGCTGACTAAATTATAGCTGAGAGCAGAGAAATATTCAATAGTAGAAACAAAAATGCCCTTCAGGCAAGAAATTTGCCACGAGGACATTTTTGATTTGTTTCAAAAACAAAAATCAAACTTGATTATTCATCACTCTTAGCCTTTTTAGCAGAACCGATTCTGTAAACACCTGTTCCACAAATTGGACACTTACCACGTGTAGCAGGTTTACCATTTTTCATAGTAACTTGCTCAGGATTCTGAATGTCAACTTTCTTTCGACATTTTACGCAATATGCTTGCA
>Ga0265297_10011580_pt1 | contig 10770 bp, 7 predicted proteins | sample Munlanlwell13791_FD_192502 | JGI IMG/M metagenome (GOLD analysis project Ga0265297, IMG submission 192502) | Leachate microbial communities from a municipal landfill in Southern Ontario, Canada - Leachate well 137-91 | ecosystem: Engineered > Solid waste > Landfill > Unclassified | place...
CGCGAGTGCGCGTTCAAGGGCAGCCTGCAAGGGCTTTTCCGCTACCGGAGGCGCGGTGGAGAACTCAGATGATACTTCCGCGACCTTTGACCTTACCGCTCCGACCAGCATCACCTACATCTGGACGATTCAGCACGATGTGATCATAAACTGCACGAACGGAACTGCCAGCCCTGAATCCGGTTGGTATGACGCAGGTGCGGTGGTTGACCTGAACGCATCGGCTGATGAACCCTTGCCAGGGCAACGGTTCATATGGGTTGGATGGCAGGGCAGCGGCGAAGGCTCCATAACGACCTCCGATGGCCCTGAAGCTCAGATGACAGTGTTCTCACCCATCACCGAGAACGCGGTCTTCAAAGTCCAGTGGTATCTTACACTGACATCCGCCCCGGTTGGCGGCTCTTTCATCCCCGATGCGACAGGCTGGCACGATGAAGGCGAGCTCATCGAGGTCCGTGCGGTAGCTCCGCAGACAACGACCGGAATGCGTTACCAGCTTTCGTGGGTCGGCGTTGGGGCTGGCTCATACTCCGAAGATATCAGTGCATTCACACTTAACCCAATCACTATCCGGATGAGGGAAGCCATCATTCAGACAGCGGTATGGGGTCAGCAATACAGCTTGACAGTTCTTAACCCCGCCAGCTACGGCGTAGCGGTTCCTTCCGTCGGCACTTACTGGTTCTATCCGGGCGAGACTGCCTCGGGCGTTATTACGCCTTTCGATACTAAGAATAGAGTGACCGGATACATCGGCACGGGTGGTGCGCCCAGTGGCAGCACCAATTCCTACAGCTTTGCGATGGATGCCCCTGGCACGATTACCTGGCAGTGGGCAAGCCGTACGAGCCCGACCGAAGAAGAATGGAATGCTCCGGTCAGGTTCCTTGGCGAAACCGCGAGCCTCATTGACATGGTTCGTGATTCGTCTGGGATCCCGTACGTTGCCTACTACTCGACCAACTCAGGTTCGATCAAGCTGGCGACAGTAGTGGGCGCCGGAACCAAGGTGGACTCTGAAGCAAGCGTTCAGACCTGGTCGGTAAGGGTCGTAGTGGAGGCCATCGACGATATAGATGCTCTTCGCGTAGCGATCACCCCGGATGGGGATCTGTTCATCGCTTATCACGTTTCGACCTCGAACACGCTGTTCTTCGGCTACAGCACTATGACCGGATGGACAATCGCGCCCGTTGTTGAAGTAGCTGATAAGGGCATCGCCTTGGCAGCCCTTTCCGATGGCACGGCCATCGTGGTCTGCCGCGATTCGCTATCGGGCAACATCGTCAGGATGCACTATATGGGCGATACTTACGACAGCGAAACCGTCGTCCTGGCAGTCAACAGTGTCCCGAGCCTTGATTATGGTATTGCAGAGGACAGTGGCATCGAGTGGGTGGCCTTTACCGACTCGGCCAGGAATCTTCTCGCTTCCGTGAAGCTGATGGGCGAATGGCAGACTACCTCGATTGGCACAGGCGCGGCGAGCGTGAATCTTGCCCTTGGTCCTTCCGGTGTGCCTTTTGTCGCAGCCCTCTCGAACCGCAACCTTGACGGAGCCTCATCCCTTCAGCTTTACTACATCTCCCGCGGATCATGGGAATCAGTCCTGTACGGCAGCGGCATGCTCGGAACTTCCTGCGGTCTCATAGCTGATGGTTTGGGCAATGCGTACATCGCTGTCGCTAAGGACGGCCAGCTCCTGTACTCGTCCTGGGACGGGCAGTCATTTGTTGATTCCGTTATCGACTCGGGCCTGGTCAACACCGACTTGGCGTCCTCAGCTTTCGACGGCAGTTACAATGCCGGAATTGCCTATACCTTGAGTGGGACCGTCAGGTACGCCAATTACAAGGCCAATTCCATCAAGGCAGGCGACTACACCAGCGGCAGCACTGACAATGGTGGCGTCGTAACGAGTGGCGGTGGTGGCGGTTGCTTTGTCGCAACTGCTGCTTTCGGGACACTTGCCTCCAATTCGGTCCGCGCTCTCACCTCCACGCGCGATTCCTCCATCACTTCGTCAACAAACGGCGCGAACCTCGTCAGCCTGTATTACGCCGTCTCCCCAAGTGTGGCAAACGCGATTTCTCAGACCGAGTCAGCAAGGGCAATTCTGCGCGCAATCCTGCAGTAACTGACTCGCTACTTACGGAATCCGAGGGCGGGCCTTGTGCCCGCCCTCTTTTTTTGCTCTTTACGCTCGAATGTGTAAACTATGCGCTTTCGCGTGTATTCCATTTCTGGAGGTTCGATGAGGCACTTTCCCGTGGTCGTGGTCGGTCGAGGGCCTGCCGGCTTGTCGGCGGCCATTTATCTTTGCCGTAACGGAGTAAAGCCCCTCGTAATCGGGCGCAAACCTCCCTTGGCGGGATATACGATCGAGAATTACCTTGGTTTCCCTGAGCCGGTCAAGGGGCAGGTCATCCTTGAGCGCGGAGAGCGTCAGGCCGCAGCACTCGGGGCTGCTATTGAGGATGCTCCAGTAGTGGGGCTCGCAAAGTCAATGCTCTTCACGGTATCAACACCGGAAGAGGACATCTCCAGCGAGGCAATTGTCCTTGCCGTGGGTGCCACGGAAGTGTCTGATGTACCTATTACAGGCATTGCGCGCTTCCTTGGCAAAGGAGTTTCCAGTTGCGCCATCTGCGATGGCCACACCTTCAGATCCAGTCGGGTTGTGGTTCTCGGCGCCGGTGACTACGCTGCGCATGAAGCGCTTCTACTGGCATCGGTCGGGGCCTCGGTCAGCCTGCTTTCCTGTGGACAGGAATGGGAGATATCACCGCACCAGCGAGAGGCAATCGAACATGCCGGGGTGACCCTTATGCTGGACCGGGCCACGTCAGTCGAGGGGCACTTTGCGGTCGAGGGCATCAACCTGGAAGCAGGGGGGCTTCTTCCCTGCGAGGGCATCTTCATCGCCACGCACGAGCCGCGGGCAAGAGAACTCGCCCAGAAGATCGGCGTGCGAATGACAGCCGATGGATACGTTGAGACCGATTTCAGAACGGGGACAACCAGCGTCGAAGGCGTGTACGCGGCTGGCGATTGCACCGGCGGGATGCGGCAGATCTCGGTTGCCGTTGGGCAAGGGGCGATTGCAGGTGTCTCCGCCTCGACATTCGCGGTGATGCGCAAATAGCGCAATGATGGATAATGCTCCGATCCCGGAACACGGAAAGGCATAACGATGATGAAGCTGTTTGCGGTTAGTAGTCCCTCCATTGCAGCGCCCATTTTGCGCGACAGGAAGGCTGAATTTCAGGTCTTCGACACTATCGCCGATGCCAAGGCGGCCGCATACGTCTCATCCGTCTGTGGCGAATCCGCAGAACTGCTCCTCGTCTCGGATCACATCGCGCTTGTCAACCCCACTCCGGCGGATATTGCGCACTTCGTCTTCGCTGAGAAGATTGAGGGCGAGCGCAACAATTACGATGTGCTTATCCTTGGCGGCGGTCCTGCCGGCCTGACATCGGCGATATACACTTCGCGCGGGAACCTGTCCGCGCTTGTAATCGAAGAGATGATGCCTGGCGGCCTGATGACAAAGACCGATGTGATCGAAAACTACCCCGGGTTTCCCGAGCCCGTTAACGGCCTCGATCTTTCCGAGCGGATGGAAAAACAGGCTCGCAGATTCGGCGCTGACTTTCACTTCGCGCGGGTAAGTGGCGCTGTGCTCTCGAAGCCTGTCAAGAAGGTGGACTGCGACGGCCGCGCATTCCGGGGCCGGGCGGTAGTCGTGGCCTTTGGCACGGCGAGTCGCCACATCGGTATTCCCGGCGAGGAGGAATTCTACGGCAGAGGAGTATCCTACTGCGCGACCTGCGACGGACCTCTATACAGAGGCGAGGACGTGGTAGTCGTCGGGGGAGGGGACTCCGCCCTGCAGGAGGCGCTTTACCTGTCGAAACTCGCCCGCACTGTGACCATAGTGCATCGCCGCGATGCCCTGCGCGCCGAGAAGATTATGCAGGACCACGCGCTGGCGACGCCAAACATCAAGTTCGCCTGGAATTCGCTGCCAGAGGCGGTGCTTGGCGATGCGGCGGGAGTCACCGGGGTCAGGATCAGAAACAAGCTTACAGGCGCGGTGTCGGAGATTCCCTGCAAGGCTTTCTTCGTCTTCATAGGCCTCGACCCGCGAACGACCATTCCGGGGATGGAATCCATGACCAAGGACGAGTCCGGGTTCATCATCACCGATACGCACACCGAGACCAACATCAGCGGAGTCTATGCGATAGGGGACCTGCGATCAGGCAACTTCAGGCAGGTCGCCACGGCGGTCGGCGACGGGACAACATCGAGCCATACGGTCATGGCCTATCTTGACCGGCTGCAGTTGCCCTATTTCGCGTGATCCGAAGCGGGGAAAGGTTGACCTCCTTGAAGCCCCTGCTACAATGGCCCCTTCATTTGACCATCACGGAGAGATGCCGGAGCGGTCGAACGGGCACGCTTGGAAAGCGTGTGTATCCTTCGGGGTACCCGGGGTTCGAATCCCCGTCTCTCCGCCACGTTTGTATAAGGGCGGGCTTTGGCCCGCCCTTGTCGTTCCCCGACTCTCACCACGCAGCAATCTCCATGCTCCCGACGATGTCCACCAATGGCTTATCAGGAATGATTTCTATTTACAGAATCGAGAATTGCGGTAAACTTAGCAGGCCGAATTTTGTGAACCCCGCCGCTGGGACGCGTCAAATCACAGTACGCCCAGCGTGGCCCGCAACTGACCCGCAAAGCAGGAGCCCCTCATGAGCCGAATCGCCGCACTTGTACTCATTCTGGCCCTCCTCCCCGCAATGGCCTATGGTCACCTCTGCAACGATGTCTTCGTCCAGGCGAAGGACAACCTTGCCGTGAAGGTGGACGTGCGCGACGGGCAACTCCGCATAGGCAAAGAGGCGTCCTTCAACATCTATGTCCTCAACACGATGGACCGTGACATCGTCAACATCAATCTTGAGGTAATCAGCAAGGAATTCACTGCCAAGGTCACCCCGGGGCCCGAATGGAATGGCTTCCCCCTGCTTAAGACAGCTAAGAGCGGCGGGAAGAAGGAGACCTTCAACGTATCCCTGAAGCGCAACCCCAAGGTTCCGGACGGCAAGTACAAGATCGAGCTTCGCCTTTTCAACGGAAACAACGCTTCCCAGGAGTTCCGCAAGGTGGACCTGGAATCCTCCGCCGATTTGCTCGAGATCCCAAAGGATCCCAAGATCACGGTTGATGCCAAGGCATCCGCCTCCGAATGGGACAAGGCGCCGCTTATCACGGATTTCTACCTATACGTGAAGCGCCAGCAGTACTTCGAGAACGTCCGCTGCGAGGATCAGCCGCGCTTCAGGTTGTCGGCCGATGCTAAGTACGTCTACTGCCTGTTCACCTTCAAAGGCGGCGGGCCGACTGCCGATAAGGCAACCGCATATATTGCCCCCTCCGTTGATGCAGAGCCGGTTTGGGTGAGCATCGAGCGCATGAAGGGCAAAGTGGAAGCGAGCAAGAGCAGCATCGAAGGAATCGAGGTCAAGATGGGCAGCACTAAGGAGACCATCGAGTGCAAGATCCCCCGGGAGTTCCTTGGCCTTGAAAGTGCCGAACTCAAGGGGCTTTACGCGAATTTCACGCGTGAAACCACCACCACCGCAAAGGATCCCAAGACCGGCAAGCCGGTATCGGTTACCGAAACTGCATACTGGCGCGGCAACAGTATCTCCGTGAAAAATCCTGTTGTGTTCGCGTTCTTTACCTTTGCGAAGTAAGTGCGCCCGCAAGTCCTTGCATTTCTACTGCTGATTCTCCTTGCGGCCCCGGTCGGGCTCGCCCAGGCCGAGGGCACCCTCAGCCTGCGATTCACTGTCCCCCGCGACAAGCTGTTTGAGTCCTCCGGTGCGGTCACATGCACGCCGCCGGGCGGAATGATCGCCATCATCGGGCAACTCGATTACTCGCGCTTCTCGGTCGATTCGGTGGCGAACATTCAAGTGGTCGCGCCGAATGGCCAGAACATCCCTATCACTATCGACGAGTCCTCGATTTACAGCGAGTTCGAGCGAATCGTGGGCGTTCGTTTCTACTTTCTGGTCCCGGAAGCCGATGCCCGTGGTGATGGGGTAGAGGGCTACAAAGTGACCTGGGGGCCTGAAATCAACTCCGCCAACAACAAGGTGCCCACCATCGTGCCCGATGGCGCAATGAAGGATTCGTACCGCGAATTCATCTTCTACAACAGGGCAGGCGGTGGCGACGGGGCTTCAGTGGCAACGATCGAGGTTATCGCCGACAGCAACGCGGACTACTACTTCCTGCTCTACCTTCTGCCGATGGTCTTGTTGTTCACCATCCTGACCTTCCGGAAGCTCAGGGCCAATGCAAAGCGCGCTTGATGGCGTACTTCGCTTCCTCGAGCCGCTGACATCCCCCTTCCTCGCGCTTCTGGTCTGCCTGCTGCTTCCGTCTCTTGCAGTGCGCTTTTCAGGCCGGAAGCTGGCACTGGCGCTGCTGCTTCTCGCAGTGTCGTTCTTCGGGGCGTACGAACTGGCAGCCGCAAGCGATTCCGCCCACAGGTGGTTGATTGCGCTCAACACTCCGCTCGTAACCGTGTTCCTGTTCGTGATCCTCCCAGCGCTTCATCTGCCTCGTAACCGCTACTACAAGCTCTTCCTGCTACTCCCTGCCGCCCTTGTGGTCGCAGGGATTGCCGCGATCTTCGTCGCCTACGCGACGGTGCCGGACGGGAAGGACGGCTTCTACTGGCTGTTGATTCGACCTGCGTTTCTGATGGGGCTCGTGGCCTCGGCGCTGGTGCTGGTGCAGCCGTTTCTCACGATGAAGGTGTTCCGACGTGCAATGCGGATTTCGCTATTCGCCATCCTGATATACGGCGGCTTCGCGCTCCGGCAGGATTATCTGGACTACCAGCAGATGCTGGACCACAGGGCCAAGACACAGGGCGGAGTGGTTGCACTCACCGAGACCAGGCCGGTAACGCAGAACGACAACCGGATGACCTACCTGCCTTCGGCCCCATGCAGGTTCAGCGCCGATGGCGGCTATGTGCAGGGCTGCAACATGGAACTCTTGCAGCGGATCGCGATGCTCGATGTCGCCAAAACAGTCGGGGGCGACCCGGCCGCGATCAGCAACATGGCGATTGTTCTGGCCGCGCTTCTGATGTTCATGGTGATAGTGTTTCTCACGGCGCGGATTACCTGCGGCTGGCTGTGCCCGCTCAGCACAATGGGGTCCGCGCTCGATTATGTCCGGCGCAAGCTGCGGCTGCCTTATTTCAAGCCTTCTCCCGCGGTCCGAAGCGGGGTTTTCTACTCCGGCCTTGGTCTGGCCGGGCTTACACTGCTGATGGCCAAGCTGGTCCCGTCGCTCGATGCTAACGGCTACGTGCTGGGCTGCAAAATACCGATTTATCCCTTCTGCAAGATATGCCCCGGCCAGCAGGTGTGCCCTGTTGCCACGCAAGGCCTTGCGGGCTACCCGCCGCTGCCCAGCTCGGAGTGGGCCTGGGGCTTCTTTAAAGTCTTTACCTTGCTGCTTCTGGTTTTTTTCCTGCTGGCGTTCATCGCTGCGCGCCGTCTCTGGTGCCTGTTCTGTCCGATGGGGATGCTGTCCGGCATCTTCAACCGGGGCGGCATGTTCGCACTTGCCAAAGCGTCCGGAAAATGCAACCGCTGCGGAGCCTGCGCCGAAGTATGCCCGATGGGTATTGACAAGGTGCGCTCCGAGATGCAGAATAGCGATGTCAGTTCATACGATTGCGTTCTTTGCCTGCGGTGCGTCGAGAAATGCCCCCGCAACGGATGTCTCTCGCTTACGCACTGCGGCCGCAAGATAACCGAATCACGTTTCACCGGAAAGCAATGATGACAGGTCAATACGACGATAGATACCGGCTTGAGCCGCAACTTCGCCCCGCCGGATCCGATGCCGACAGGGCCGCGCTGATGGAATCGCGGCAGCGGCAACTGATGGCCGACATACCCGTCAGGCCGTCGAACATCGGCTGGTTCGAGGCATTCCTTGCCAAGCCCGCAATCCCCGAGGGAGCGAAGGCGGTCGGCTACTTCTGCCAGGTAATCCCCCTCGAGATCATCTGCGCATTTGGCGCTGTTCCGTTGCGGATTGACTGTGGCAACTCGGCATACGTCCAACCGGGGGAGGAACTGCTTTCCGCCGATGTCTGCCCGCTGGCCAAGGCATCCTTTGCCCAGGCGCTCTCGGCCGATTCCACGGCTGGCAAGTGCGCGTGCCTTGTTCTGCCGTCGAGTTGCGACGCCAAGCGGAAACTCGGAGAGGTACTCGCCGATTTCCGGCCCACGTTCACGCTCAATCTGCCCCCGGAACAGGATTACGCGCGATACGGCGATTGGGCGGCGGGCGAATTGGAGCGGATGGCGGAGTTTTTTGCACAGCACCTTGGAGCGAAACTCTCCTCGTCGGCTCTGCTGTCTGCAGTGCGCCAGTCGCAGCGCGCCTCGGTGCTGATCAGGGAAATCCTGACTTTGCGCAGTGCGTCTCCCGCGGCAATGTCATCCCGCGACCTGTTCGCCATTGTCCAGTCATCTTTCAACGGCGCTCCATCCAAGGAATGGCTGCAAAACGTCGAGCGGGTGCGCGATGAAGTGGCTGCCTACCGTCCCCCCAGGGAAGTCAAGCGGCCGCGCGTCATCATCACCGGCGCCCCGCTGATCTGGCCGAATTTCAAAGTCCTCAATTTGCTTGAGGAATCCGGAGCCTATGTCGTCGGCGACACGATCTGCACGGGCTCGCAGAGCCTGTACGATCCCCCGACGTTCCATGAGACAAGCCGCAAAGCCCTGATGCGAGCGCTTGCGCAGCGATACATCTTCGCGAGCCCCTGTCCGTGCTTCGTATCGCAGGGGACGCGGATGAGCAGGATACTGGACCTTGTCGAAGAGAACAAGGCCGACGGCGTTGTACACTACGGGCTCCGGCTTTGCCAGTTGTTCGACATGGAGGTCTATCGCCTTTCCCGCCTGCTGAAGGAGCGCAATATCCCGTTCCTGAACGTGCATACCGACTACAGTCCGGAGGATTCCGAGCAGCTTCGTATCCGGGTTGAGGCATTTGTCGAGACCCTGCACGGAAGGGCGGCCAAATGAAATGGTATCTTGCCGCCGCGCTCGGCGGTATCCTGATGGGGCTGCTTGTCGTGACCTCGCTGAAGTGCGGAAGCAGTGCAGGGGATATACGCATTTTCTACGCCTCGGGTCTGACTTCCCTGCTTGATGACTACTCGAAGAACAGTTTTCCCCAGTGGAGATACAATGCCCTGATGGAGGGAAGCGGCAGCCAGGCGGCATGCAGGAAGCTGACGGAACTCGGCCGGAGTTGCGACCTGCTCATGCTTGCAGATGCTTCACTTGTATCCAGGATGCTGCCCGGATATGCGTCCTTCCGGCTGGACTTTGCCACCGACGAGATCGTCCTTGCCGTGGGCTCGCGAGCCCCGCACATTTCCGAGGCGGAGGCAGACTGGACCTCGACCCTCGCGCTGCCGGACGTTCGCCTGGCCCGGGTGGATGAAAACCAGGCCCCGATAGGGTACCGCACGCTTCTGGTCTGGCGACTCACCGATATGACAACGCACCGCCAATCCAGCATCTATGATGCGCTTCTGGCGAAGGCGGCACCGCTTGTGGACGACGTCGGCCGCCTGACTCCGCTGCTCAAGCGCGGCGAGATAGACTATGCTTTCATCTACAAGTCCACCTGTGTCTCCGAGGACATCCGATTCATCAAGCTTGCCGACCTGGTGAATCTCAGTTCTGACCATATTGACTACGGCATAGCCGAGGTGACCTTTGACCGCCTGAAGACCGGCGCGAAGGAAACCGTGACAATGAAGGGCGAGCCGGTGTACTGGACACTGACCATCCCCGACGCGAGCCCCAATTTCCCTCTCGCTGCGGCAGTAGTCCGGAGGATGCTTACGGATGGCAGGGACAAGCTGTCGGTGCATGGTTTCCGCCCGCTGGCCCCCCGCCTTTACGCCATTGAGAATGCCGCAGGGATTCGCGCAAAGAAAGAGTTCGGGGATATCGCACAGTACGGTGGTGAACTGAAGTGACCGCAGAAAGCGGATCCGGCACAGACAGGCGGCGATTGATCGCCGTCGTTTCTGTTTTAGTGGCGCACGTGGCCGCCTATGCCGGACTGTCCGTGGCGGGTCTGTTCAATCCCTTCGAGGTCTTCAATCTGCTGCTGCTTTGTGCCAATGTGGTTGCAGCGATAGCGATTGTGCGTGGTAAGAGAGACGCGCTGCTTGGCGCCGGAGTGATGATCCTCGTCGGCAGCCATGCTTTCATCGGCAACAAACTTGCCCCGGATGCCCTGACCAGCGGCGCCCTTCTTATGGTCAACCTGCTGGTGCTCTATGTCGGCCTCAAAATCAACGAGCATCTTCCAAGGCTGCACTGGTACCTTTTCCTGATCGGGTACTTCACGCTATTCGGGATATTCGTCATCGCGATGCGCAATGCGGAGCCCCTGTTTCTCCTGTTCCTGATGGGGCTCGCGGCGACTGCACGATCGGTACGCCTGACTGCGTATTTCTGGGCGCTGACTCTCTCGTTCACCTTCTGCCAGCCATACGCATGGGAAGCCCTGATCATTTCGTACTTCTTCCTGACGGCCTGGTTTGGCCTGCGCGGAGAGATTCCGTCGCGTGCTGCCAAGCTGTTTTTCTCGGTGGGCTTCATCCTCGTGATGCTGGTGCTTCTC
>Ga0265297_10011582_pt1 | contig 10769 bp, 6 predicted proteins | sample Munlanlwell13791_FD_192502 | JGI IMG/M metagenome (GOLD analysis project Ga0265297, IMG submission 192502) | Leachate microbial communities from a municipal landfill in Southern Ontario, Canada - Leachate well 137-91 | ecosystem: Engineered > Solid waste > Landfill > Unclassified | place...
ACCGCTGGCTGGCCACCCGCTACGACGAGATAGACGCCGTCAACGAGGCCTGGGGTACCCGCTTCTGGAACACGACCTACGCCTCCTTCGACGAGGTGCCCGTGCCGCGGGTCCAGCCGGCCACCCGCCACAACCCGGGCCTCCTCCTGGACTACGACCGCTTTTGTTCCGACTCGGCCGTCGGATTCGCGCAGGCGCAGACCGATGTCCTCCGCGCGAAGGCCGCCCCCGGCCAGTGGATAACCACGAACCTCTTCCCGCCGCCCCTGTCCAACGCCATCGACATGGAGGACCTGACGGCGGGCATGGACTTCGCCTCCTGGGACAACTACCCCGTCTGGGGCGACCAGGACGAGCCCTACCCCTGGGCCTTCAACGCCCTGGTCCACAGCTATACCCGCGGCCTCCGCGGCGGCGCGCCGTTCACGGTCATGGAGGAGATGTCGGGCATCCAGGGCCACGTCTGCCTCGGCCGCCTGCCGCCGGAACCCCAGGTGGCCCTGTGGGCGGTGCAGGCCGTGGCGCGGGGAGCCAATCGCGTGGTGTTCTTCCGCTGGCGCACCGCGCCATTCGGACAGGAACAGCTGTGCCACGGCCTCCTGGACGCCGACGACCGCGAGACCGAGCGCCTCCGCGTCCTGGCGGCCATGATGGCCCGCGCCAGGAAGGAATTGTCGGGCATCGCGTCGGTACCCGTGGCCAGCCGGGCCTGCGTGGTCTACTCCCGTGACGACGCGCGGGTGCTCCGCGAGCAGTACCTGTCCCGCGGCCTCTACCTGGAGGCCGGCAGCTACGGCCAGGCCGGCTACGACGTCGAGCTGGCGCGCTGGGCCGGCCCCTACGCAGCCTTCGGCGTCAACGTCGACGTGGCGTCGGCGCGCTCCCTGGACCTGACGCAGTACGACCTCGTTTCCCTGCCCCTGTACCAGATGGCCGACCCCGCCCTCGTAACCCGCCTGGAGGCCTGGGTCGAGGCGGGCGGCACCCTCGTGATCGGCTACCGCGCCGGCGCCCGCGACCTGTTGAACCAGTCGGGCAGGCAGCCCCTGCCCGGCCTCTTCCGCCGCCTGGCCGGCGTCACGGTGCCCCGCTTCGAATCCCTGAACACGGGCAGCGCCAAGCTCCGCGTCGGCCTCCTGCCCGCCCGCGGCCGGGTATGGGCCGACATCATCGAGCCGGAAGGCGCCGAGACGGTCGCCACATGGACCGACCGGGGCAGGTTCTACCGCGGCGCGCCCGCCGCCACCGTGAACCGCGTGGGCAAGGGCCGCGTCTGGTACCTGGGCACGAGCCTGGACACCCTCGGCATCTTCTTCCTGTACCGCCGCATCCTCAGGGAAGCCGGGCTCAAGCCCCGCTTCGCCGGCGCCGACGTCGAGTCCATCGACCGCGAAGACGCCGCCGGCGGCCGCTGGACCCTGCTCCTCAACCATTCCCCGAAACGCCGCCGGGCCTTCGGCACCAGGCTGGAACCCTGGGGGTGGAACCTGGTGCCGCGTTAACGCGTCGCGCCCGCTATCCACGCGGCGATGTCGTCTGCCACGCGCTCGTCCACGCGGCCGGGCACCAGGTACTCGGCCGGGTCGGGCGGGCCGTCGCCGCGCATGAACAGGTGGTTCAGTTCGGGGTACACCCTGGACTCCGCGCGAGCGCCCAGGGCGGCCAGCCAGGGTTCCAACTCCATAGGCGGAACCTGGTAGTCGCGGCCTCCCTGCAGGAGCAGGAAGGGTTCCGAAAGGGCGGCCGCCGCCGTCGTCGGGTCGTAGCCGTCGAGCGACAGCCAGTACGAGGCCGGTAGGCCCAGCGGCAGGGACGAAGCGGGCGTATCGGCCGTTACGGCGCCCGAGGCGACAAGGTCGGCGGCGGCGCGGGCAGCGGCCACGGCGGCGGATTCCTCCTCGGTCACCTCGCCGTCGAGGCCGGCCAGGTACTCCATCTGGCGCGGCACCAGTTCGTGCAGTGCCGATGATGGCGCTGCCAGGCCGACGCATCCGGCCGCCTCCGTCCCGGACACGATCATCGGCAGCATCATGGCTCCCAAGCTGTGCCCGAGTATGAACACGCGGCAGGGATCTATCTCCGGCCTGCCGGACACCAGCGCGACCGCGGCAACGGCGTCGTCCACCGTTTCCTCGCCTATGGTCGGCCCGCCGGCGAAGGCCCGCTCGCCATAGGCCATCGTACGCTTGACGTAGCGGTAGCTGGCTACGCCCCGGGCAGCCAACAGGGCGGCCAGGTCGCGGAAGGGGGCGTTGGGCCCCAGGGATTCGTCGCGGTCATGCGGACCCGAACCGTGCACGAGCACGACGGCCGGGAAGGGTCCCGGGCCGCGGGGCAGGGCCAGGGTGCCCGGCAGCGTGAACCCGGACGATTCCAGGGCCAGGTCCACATCGATGACGGCGTCGGCGTATGCCGAGTCCTCGCCCGGCAGCACGAACAGGCCCGCCACCAGGCCGCTCACGTCCACCACCAGCTTGAGGTCCACGACGCGTTCCCCGAAGCGGCACGGCACGAGGCGGATTTCGTACTCGGGAACGGACAGCGGACGTATCGTCCCGGTACCGCCATACGGCCCCGCCTTCTCGAAACCCTCCCACAACCCGGCTAGCTGATCGGCGCCCATCGCGGCCTGGACAGCGGTCGTGCACCGACCGACGGCCTCGTCGTACCTTCCGGCCGCCAGCATGCCGACAAAGTCCCTGGCCAGCGCATCGGGATCGGGTCCGGCGCAGGAACCGGCCAGAGCGGCAGATACTACAGCCATGCCGGCCGTCATGACCCAGCCCCTGAACGTCGTCGGACCCATAGTACCTCCCCCTATCGATGGCGCGCGAAGCCACCCGACGCGCCGAAAAAAAGGCCGCCGGTAACCCCGGCGGCCTTTTTCATCATCGGTCGCCGAATCTTACGGCAGGTTGGCCATCAGGTCCTTGGCCACGGTGTCGCGCGCCACCTGTGCCAGGGCCGTGCGGCGGCCGGAGGCCTCGTCGGTGGCCACGGTGATGGCCGTCTTCTCGGTGGAATAGAGCAGGGCGCCGGTAGCCAGGTCGACGCAACGCACGGTCATGCGGGCCGTTATCTGGAACATGGAGCCGTCCTTGGTCACCGAATCAATACGGGCGGTGCCGTAGATGATGCGGCCCACGGTAGCGCCCAGGGTGGCCTTGGCGGCGGCGGCTATGCCGGCGTCGTCCATGGCCGCGGCCAGGGCGGGGTCCAGGTTGGCCATGCTGACCTTGAAGCTCTCCTTGGCCAGGGCTTCCATCAGGCCGCCCTGCGCTCCGGTAGTGCCGGCCGGCTTGCCCGCGGCGTCCAGGTCGACGACGAAGATGGCGGTGGGTACGTTCCGGGCTTCGGAGGCTATGGTGTACTCGAACAGGAGGGTGCGGCCCGCCAAGTCCTCCGACAAGGCGTCTTTGTAAGCCTGGAACCTGGCGGGCAGGCGCTCCAGTAGTTCCTCGGTGGACTCCAGGTTGAGCCTGAACGACAGGGTAGCCTTGCCGACGAAATCCGGCGGGGGCGGCGTGAAGCTGACGACGCCGCGCTGGTCGGTCACCGCCCGCTCCGTCCGGCTGACGACGCGGCCGGAGGACTGGCGCCGCTGGTACGCCACGAAGACCTCGGCGCCGGGGATGCCGGGGGCCGAGTCGGCCTCGCCGTACACCAACTTGGCCACGAAGGGCCCGGCGTAGGGCTTGCCCAGGCCGGCGGACGACGGCGCTTCCACCCGGATGAAGCGCAGCCTGGACAGGATGGTCCGCGCCTTGTTCACGTTGCGTTCGGCCTTGATGTCGGCGTTGGTGATGTCGGCCCCGGAGGCGGCCACCGCGGCTTCGACATAGCTGCGTATCGAGTCGAACCAGCGGCCGTCCGCGGCGGCGGCGTCGCCGGCGGCCTCGGGCTTGGCCACGGCGTCCTCGACCTCCTTGAAGGCGGCCGCGATGCGGGCCTTCTCCTTGTTCAGGTCGGCCGTGACGTACGACGCGAGTATGTAGACCATGAGGGTGCCGTTCCGGTCGGTGACCTTGTAGGTCTCCTTGACCATGAACCCGGCCAGCCTGCCGGAGGACTGCGACCGGACGGTCTGCACGACGTCCGCCTCGTAGGACTCGTAGGTGGCGCGCGCCGTGGCCGTGGAGTCCACCGTTATCTTCGTGCCGATGTAGTTCATGATGTTGGCGACGAGGTTGGCGGTGGCGTCCTCGGTGGCCCTGGCCAGGTCGCCCGTGGGCGACGAGGAGTGGCCGACGAAGTAGGTGTACGTCGCGTCAGCCGGCGGCACGGACAGGACCCAGTCGGGGGCCTTCTGGACCTCCGGCTCCGAAACGCACGAGGCCAGCGCGATGCATGCGATTGCTACTAGTGCGGGCAGCTTCTTCATATCCGTACTCCTTGGAGAATGGTCGGAACGGACGGCTTGGGCGGCCGGCCGTTCGGGCGATTCTCGAGGTAGAAAAAGGGGCACCCGCCGCCTGTAGGCGGCGGATGCCCCGGGTTGCCGGTCTCGTGTCGGCCCCGACCTCCGGTCGGGACGCCGGAGCGTCCCGACCGTGAATCAGAAGTCCTCGTAGAAGGCGTTCTGCACGGCCTCGATGGCGCGTTCCTTCTCGGGGGTCTTGGGCTCGTCGGCCTCGACGCCGTCGAGTATCTTGCGGAGCTGCTCCTCCAGGACGGTCTTGTCCACGGTGTAGAGCTGGAGCACGCGGAACTCGTCGCGGTCCCAGGTCTTCTTGCCGTCGGGCTTGTACCAGCGGATCTGCACCCACCAGTCGGCGGCCTTCTGGAAGCCGGAGAACTGGATCTCGGAAACGCTCTTCACGACGCGCTCCATGTAGGTCTCGATCTTGTCCTTGTCGCCGACCTGGGCGCCCGCGAAGGTGTCCTTCACGCGGATGCTGAGGAAGCGGGCGATCTCGGTGTCGGCGTTCAGGCGCTGGGCGGCGAGGGAGGTGCCCTCGAGGTCCTTGCCGGTCACGTCCACCACGACCACGAACTTGCCTTCGTAGCCGGGGAGGGCCTCGACGGCCTTCGGGCCCTGCAGGGAGGCCTCGATCCAGGCCGGGGGCATGGCCACGCCGAGCGTGGTGCCCTTGTGCTGGAGGATCTCGAACGGAGGCACCACGACCGCGGGGGCGGGCGGCGGCGCGGGCGGGGCGCTCGGGCATCCGGTTACGGCGAGGATCGCCAGGACGATGGCCAGCATTCCAAGCATCTTCTTCATGTAAACCTCCTTAAGGTTTTCCTTTTTAACGCGGCCCCGCCCCGTGGCGGGCGCCGTCATGCCCTATGTCGACCGGACGTTCCGTCCGGGAGACTCCGCGCTCCTACAACCCGGTGTTGAACGTGAACGACTTGCCCCTGCTGTACACGAGGTAGAGGTCCATGAGACCGGCCTTGTCGGCGGCGTCGTAGATGGCGTCCTCCACCTGGTCGCGGCTCTTGAACGTGAAGACGTTCCAGTGCGTCTCCTCCGGGGAGTACGACACCTGCTCCACCTCGCGCACGACCTTGGCCAGGGCCCGCCGGAAGGTGCTCATCTGCCGGGAATCCGGCGTCTTCTGGAATATCACCTCGAAGCGTATGCCCCGCTGCAGCGAGTTCCTGACCAGCATCTGGGCCTGCTCGGTCATCTTGGGCATCACGTTCCAGACCGAGGCCGCCACGGCGTTGGCCACGGCCGACTCGACGGACGTGGTGTTCATGACCTGGGGGCTCTGGAAGGCCACCGAGCCGAGCAGGGTGGCCGTGGACGTGTCGAACAGCTTCATGGTGCCGGTGGCGGTGGCGTAGTACTTGCCGCCGCTGGAGGACGTCGTCGCGGTGAAGGATATCTCCACGTAGACGTCGGCGTTGTAGCGCTGGGCCAGGTACTGCATGATGCCGATGGCCCCGCCCGTTTCCGCCTGGTAGGCGGTCTGCTGGTCCTTCTTGTTGCGCTCTATCTGCTCGAAATCGATGACGGAGAGGCCGAGCTTCTCCAGCAGGTAGCGGTTGGCCTGGTTGATGGCTATCTTGGCGGCCTCCGCGCTGATGCCGGCGGCCTCGTCGTAGTAGACCATGTATTGGAGCCGCGCCAGGTAGTTCTTAAGGAAGGCTTCCTCCTCGGGCGTCATCACGCCGGGGGGCGGAGGAGGCACGTCGGTCGTATCAGCGGCGGTCGTCGCAGGAGCCGGCGCGGTCGTGCCCGTGGCGGGCGTCGTCGTCGTCGTCGCGGCCGGGGGGGTCGTCGTCCCGGACGTCGTCGGCGTGGTGGTTCCGCCCATGGATCCCTGGACCAGGGCCATGGCGCGGGCCTTGTCGGGGTCGACGGCCGCCGGAGCCGCCGGGGCCGGGGCCGCCGGTTCGGGGGCTGGCGCCGGCGCGGGAGCCGGCGCTCCGACGCACGAGGCCAGGAGCGCCAGGGCGACGAGAATCATGGCTAATTTTTTCGACATGGCAGCCTTCCTGTCTTCACGATGCTGTACTATACCACGCGCAAGGCGCGAATACAAAACACAGCACGAGTCTGATGGAGTACGGACGAAAAATCAAGGCCGAGGAGCCTCATGGAACCCGGTCGGGCACGATGGCCGCGGCCAGGTCGCTTTCCCTGGTCTCGGACACCCGGGGATCCAGCCTCCAAGCCGCCGCGCCATCGAAAGCGGCCGTGTCGGCATTCCCGGATTTCCGGGCGAAGAAGGCGACGGAGGTCGAGCCCAGGTCGGGCAGTTCGAGGACGGCGGCTCCCGGTACGCCGAGGAGGAGGCGCCCGTTGACCGAGTCCACCGTCAGCGATACGGTCACGGCCGACCAGCGCTCGAGAATGCCTAGCTTCGTGGCTCCCGACCAGACCGATCCGTCGGCCTTGATGACGAGGCGGCGGGTACCGTCCAGCCCCAGTTCGACCACGGCGGCGCCTTCGACCACGGTAGCCGCGAACGTCACTCCCGAGGATTCCAGCTCGGCCGCCGCGAGCGTCAGCCAGGCGCCCGCGGGCAGATCCAACCGGCCGTCGCCCAGCTGGGCGGCCCCGGCCAGGGCGAATCCCTTACCCAGGACGCCGCCCTCGAAGCCGCTGGCGGTCAGCAGGCGCTGGCCATGGGCCGCGAAGGCGGCCAGGCGGTACGCCGGATACGGACCGTCGTAGACGACGACCTCGTCGTAGACGGCCGGGTAGCCGAAGGTTCCGGCCACCGTGGAGGCATCGCCCTCCTCCGCAGACAGGCTGGCGCCTTCGATAAAACCGCCGCCGGCGAAAACCTCGTTGAGGTGGAAGGTCACCGCGACGCCCGCGTCCGTGGGGCGCACCGCGACGGCCGCCCTGACGGCCGCTTGCGGCACGGCCATGGTCCCGACGACCGAGGCGCCGCCCATCCTGAGCACGGGCAGGCCGTCCTCGATGGCGAATTCGAGGAGCGGGGTCCCCGACGCGTCCACCTGGGCGAAGAGGACGCCGCCGGGCGCCGGCCCATCCGAGTCGGGCAGGGGCGACAGCGAGACCATCACGGAGAACGCGCCGATCAGGCCGTCGGCCGACGGCAACAGGGAACGGCCGGCGCGGCCGACGCGTATGCCTCCGGGGCGGCCGCCGGTGCCGAGGGCGTAGCCGTAACCGGACGACTGAATCTCCAGGTAGGGCTCGCCGACGGGATCCGCATCGACATGGCCCATGGAGCCGGTGACCCCGAGGTCGCCATCCAGGGCCAGGCGGGCAAAGGGGTCGGGCAGGCCGGCGGCCCTGGCGGCCGCGTACTCGTCGGCGTCGTCGGAGGGCGTGACGGGCAGGCGCATGGCGGTCACGGTCGGGGCAACCAACCCGGCGTCCTCCGGGGGACGGTACGGGTAGATGTCGCAGGTCACCGCATGGAAGCCGGCCTCGCCGGGAGCCTCCCAGGCCAGGCGGTCATGGCGGTCCGAGGCGTAACCCTCGTCGACGCGGACGCCGTCGACGAACCAGCGCAGCCAGGGGTCGAGACCGCCGATTTCATCCATGGACAGCTTGAACAGCGCCACGCGGCCGGTGGTCGCGGTGGTGGGGTAGACGGACAGGGATGGATCCGGCAACTCTCCGGCGTACAGAAGCACGGTCCGGGCGCTGGCCGACAGCTCCGAACCGTCGGAGTCCAGCACGGTGGCCGTCAGCGTGTAATAACCGCCGGGAAGGCCTTGCGGCAGCAGCAGTTCGGGCAGGTCGTCGGTCAAGGCCGTCACGTATATGGGGGACTCATCGGCCACCGTTTCGTCGCCAGCCGCCGCGGCCCCGGTACCCCGGAACGACACCCGCGAAACGGCGACGCCATCGAAGCCGGCCAGGCTGATCACCAGGCTCGTCGGTTCGGGCGCGCCCTGCAGGATGACCAGGTCGATGGCGAAGGTCGCGTCCGGGTCGATCCGGGCGCCTGCCTCGATGGCCGTATCGCCCTGGGTGATGTCGAGGAGGTACATCCGGCTCAGTTCTTCGGGGGTGAACAGCATCTCGCCCACGTCGCACGACACGAAGGCCATGGCCATGGCCATGGCGAGGATGAGCGTCAAGGTTGTCCGAACCCTGGATAGAGGCATCTGATGCACCTGAGTACAAGTATAGCATGGCCTGCCGCGGAAATAAACGAAAGTTGAGCCAATTTACGAATGTCGTTTGATTTGACGGCGGTTCGGTCGCGTCGAACCGCGCACCACCCCGCTCAGGGGAATCGAATGAAGCCCCGGCCGCTTTCGATGGACAGCTCTGTCCCCAGAGCCCGCGACCAGCGACGGATGCCGTTCAGTATGGTCATAGCGTCGGCCGGACCGGCCGGTTCCGGTGCGTAACTCCCGCGGACGATACGAACGGGTATGATCTCGGCCGAGCGTAAGGCTCCCCCGGCCAGGTTCAGGCGAAGGGCGGCCGTCAGGTACGTGGCGTCGGCCTTCATGTCGAACACGAAATTACCCAGGCTGTAGGCTATCAGCCCGTCCCCGTATCGCTCGACCGACTGCAGCACGTGGGGATGGTGACCGAACACGGCCGTGGCCCCGGCGTCCACCGCGGCCCTTCCGAAGGCCTTCTGGAAGGCCCGCGGCAGGTTCTGGTGCTCGTCACCCCAATGCACGGACACGAAGAGGTAGTCGGGATCCAAGGTGGCCAAGGCCCGCCGGACGTCGGCGACCATGTCGGCGATGACTGCAGGAGCAACTCCCACCATCGAAGATCTGGCGTCATCGGGATCGCGGGGCGAGGCGGGCGGCGGCGGGGCGCCGTGCAGCCGCGTTTCGACCCGGGTCAGGACGCGGGCCTCCATGGCCCCCCGGGCCTCCACGACGCTCCAGGCCGGTTCCGCGTAAGCCAGGAAGGCGAGGCGCACGCCATCACGCTCCACGATGACCGGCCGCCGGGCCTCGGCCAGGTCCCTACCGGCGCCGACCCTGCCCAGGCCCAGGAGGTCCAGATAATCCAGGGTCTCGGTCAACGCTCGCGGGCCGTAGTCGTTGATGTGGTTGTTGGCCAGGGACAGCACGTCGAAGCCGGCCCACGAGAGGCCGAACAGCGTCGCCGGATCGGCCCGGAACGTCACGTTCTCCGGCTTGCCGGGGTAGGGCTGGCCCAGCCATGACGCCGGCGTCTCCAGGTTGGCGAAGGCGACGTCGGCCGACGACACGAGTTCGCGCATGCCCTCGAAAAGGTAGCGGTAGCCGTACTGCTCGGCCCGCTTGCCCGGCGTGCGGGATAGGAGGATGTCGCCGCAGGCCAACACGGATACGGGTCTGTCCCCCGGTTGCGGGGTCTGACCCTCCGCAGCGGTCGGTCCGGCAACTGGGGTCAGATCCTCCGACGGCGCGGCCGTTCCGGCGGCCGGGGCGGCGGTCGGGGTCTGACCCCCCGACGGGGCTTCGGGCAGGCAGGCAGCCATGAAGAGCACGACGAGAACGGTTGCCGGGCGGGATCGCCAGCTGGCGGGGCGGGGAATCACCGCGACGTCACCTCGTGCACCGCGCGCGCTATGGGCATGCGGCGGCCCATCCCGAAGGCCCGCGGGGACACCTTGACGACGGGTGCCGCTTGGCGGCGCTTGTACTCCGCCCGGGCCGTCATGGATACCACCCGGCGCACGGTCGCCTCGTCGTAGCCCTCGGCCACGATGTCGTCCGCCATCTTGTCGCCCTCGATATACCGTTCCAGGATGGCGTCCAGCAGGGGATAGGGCGGCAGACTGTCCTGGTCCAGTTGGTTGGGCCTGAGTTCGGCCGACGGCGGCTTGTCGATGATGGCGCGCGGGATCAGGCCTTCCCGGGCGTGGATGCGCTCGCACAACGCGAAGACCTCGGTCTTGAGGAGGTCGCCGATGGGCGCCAGGGCCCCGCACATGTCCCCGTACAGGGTGCAGTAGCCCACGGCCAGTTCGCTCTTGTTGCCGGTGGTCAGGAGCATCGAGTCGAACTTGTTCGACCAGGCCATGAGTATGTCCCCGCGCACGCGGGCCTGCAGGTTCTCCTCGGTCAGGCCGAAGGGCGTGCCGGCGAAACTGGGCTGCAGGGTGTCCAGGAAGGCCTGGAAGGGTCCTTCGATGGATATGGTCTCGAGCCGGCAGCCCAGCTGACGGCACAGCTCCTGGCTGTCCGTGATGGAGCCCGCCGACGAGAAGCGCGACGGCAGGGCGACGCAGGTGACCGCCTCGGGACCGATGGCCTTGACGGCCAACAGAGCCACGATGGCCGAATCGATGCCGCCGGACAGCCCCAGGTGGGCCTTGTGGAACCCGCATTTCTTCATGTAGCCACGGATTCCCTCCACCAGGGCCCGTTCCGTCTCG
>Ga0265297_10011583_pt1 | contig 10769 bp, 17 predicted proteins | sample Munlanlwell13791_FD_192502 | JGI IMG/M metagenome (GOLD analysis project Ga0265297, IMG submission 192502) | Leachate microbial communities from a municipal landfill in Southern Ontario, Canada - Leachate well 137-91 | ecosystem: Engineered > Solid waste > Landfill > Unclassified | place...
GATAGCATATAAAGCAGGCACGGCATGACCTTTAGAAAGAATGAATTCGTCTAGTTTAACACCTTCTTTGTAGAATAGAGGATACATGATTTCAAGAGCAGACATAGACGAGGCATAATGTCCCGATCCTACGAGTGAGATCATTGACTCGATTAGTTTTTTAAGTTCAGACTTCTTATCCAAGAGACCACCTTTTCTTTATTATTACAGGGATTGGATCGCTTGATTTGAGTATCCATGCCCAGTATCTAAACGCACCTTCTAGTATTTGGTAAGTATTCTCCCAAGTTTTCTCTATTCTGACAGGCTTAAAATCTTCAATCGAAACTCTCTCAATATAAGGCCACTTCTTAACAGCTTGTTCTTTAGTCTGTGGTATCGTGTCAGTAGACAGAGTAATATTAATTAGTTTCGGGTCTATATATTCAGGTTTATATGGGAACAAACTAGAAATCTTATCTATATCATCATTCTCTAAAATAAGATCGCCTGCTTTAGCATTTTCGATAATGTGTTTAGGTTTATTAGATCGAGGTATTACGATTACCGACTTATGAGATACTAACCATGAGAGGATAACTTGTCTTACTGAAGCACCATACTTAAAAGATATCTCCTGTAGCCAAATCATAGAATCAGGGTTAAGTAAATCCCAGTCTAAAAGAGGGCTATAGGCAACAGTTAAGATATTGTTAGACTCGCAATAAGGCAAAATCTTTTCTTCTATTGATCGGTCAAATAGATTGTATTCCATTTGGATAAAATCGGGCGTCCAATCCCTCAATGTAGAAATCGGGGTATTACAAGTACCTATATATCTGATTTTACCTTCTTGTTTGAGTTTTACGAGCGCTCCTAGTGTCAGTGAAAGGTCTATATCAGGGTTAGGATAGTACATCGAATACAAGTCAATATAATCAGTACCTAGCTTTTTGAGAGAGTTTTCACAGGACTTAATTACGCCATCATAACCGTTGTGTTCTGATGCAAACTTATCTGATATGAAAACTTTGTCACGTTGCCCTTTAATTGCTTTGCCAATAATCTCTTCATTACCATAAGTTTCAGAGGTATCAATAAAAGTCATTCCACATTGGATACCTAGCTTAATGATGTTTTCGTCTTTTACTTTACCAGTACCTTGCCCGATAACAGGGACTTTGGTATTACCAATTGTTTTATATTGCATTATTTAACCTCTTTAAATTCTATATTCCCATGTAATAATATAGTTGGAATTTCATCACCATCAATTTTAGGATTATACAAAATGTGTTCACCATTATTTTTATAAACTTTATAATCACCTATTTCATCATTTGCCCAAAACGCAAACTTAATTTCATCTCCTGTATCCTTATTAAAAAGTCTATAAAATCTATTATTAGCTTTCATTGTTTTTACATCTAATTCCATAATCAACCATCCTTACAACTTATTGTAGAGAACTATTTGTCATAAAACCCTTGAGTATCACGCTTACTTAAAAGTAAAGGTATATTAGGTATAAAAATATCAGGGAAGCCTTTTAGAGTAAACGTTTTCTGGTCTGGATTATTGGCATTATAGTATTGAGACTGTTTATAGAAAAGAATTGTATCGTCTTTAAGAGCAAGCATGCCAGCCCCGTATTTAGGGTGTTTAATTAACCCTTCATAAGGTTCTAAAGTAAAGTTTTGATGTTTGCCAAAATCTTTATCTTGTCTATCACAGTTTACAATTATATATTCTATTTTCCCATGTACACAAAGATAATATTTCCAACAATTAGGGCTATAATGGATTCCCCTAAAAACACCCCTAAATTCTGAAATACAAAAGTCATCCTCTACCCATTTAACTTCAGGCAATATAGATTCTATTCCACTCTGACGGTAGGAACATCTATAATTTCCTCTTGCATCAGGGTTACTATCTAGTTTGATTTTCCATACACCATCTAATTGAGTGCTACTTATCTGCAAAATAATTCAACCTCTTCCCTGATTCTTCACTATTTAATTTATACCAATCCCAAGTCTCTTTTAAGGCATCGTAAAGCGTTGTAGTGTGCGTATAGCCTAGAGAGTTAGCTTTTGCGCTATCTAATACCCGTTCTTTAATCCCACTAGGCAGATTTGGATTGTAGTGCGCCACAAATGGGGTTATACATTGTAATATCTCAACTACTTTCCTAACAGTAGCTTTTATACCCCCTAAATTGATAGGTTGTGTATCTTTATGATTTAGCATCATGTGCAAAATACCACGAGCAGTATCTTTAGAATAAGCGAAGTCTCGAACATTCGACCCGTCACCCCAAATTTCAACTGGATTGTCTCCTCTTAATACTTTAGCCATTAGTGAAGAAACGAACATCCCATTATCAGGATTAAAGTTGTCTCCAATACCAAAGTTGTTCGTTAATCGGACTATACACCAGTTTAAACCAAACTCTTTTTTATATGATTGAATTTGGTATTCGGCCATGCGCTTAACTTGCCCAGGGAAGAAATCCATTGGCTCCCCTAAGTAAGTGTTTTCTTCCTCTAATAGAACATGACTACTATACGCCCCTATTGAACTTGTAAATAAAACATTCTTAATTCCGTTTACCCTACACGCATCTAAAACGTTAGTATTTATCATCAAAGGGGTAATAGACATAGTTGCCGGACGTTCTAAAGTTATCTTAGGGGAGGCTTTTATACCTGCTAAGTGAAATACACAATCAACATTTCTTATAAAAGTATCACAAAACCACTTACTAGTTAAATCGCCCTTCATGTAATGGACTTTACGATTGAGCATTAAATCATCAATCGTAATAGACCAAACTTCTGCGCATTCGCCTACTAAAAGGTCTACAACTTGTCTACCTATTAAACCCGTTCCTCCGGTGACTAATACTTTTTTGTTTTTATATTCTTGCATTCTACACCTTAATGTGAATATACTTTTTAAACTTTTTAGCTAGTTTTTCATAGCTTCATCATGGGTATATGGCTTATTATCTTTACTATCCTTTTTCATAAACTATCCTTGCAATGCGTTGCAAACAACTATTTCTCTAAGGCTCTTTTAGTTTTTAGCATATCTAAGAGTTTATCAGTAGCTTCTGTTATTGAACTTCCATAAGCAGTAAGCCCTTCGCTTCTAAATCTAGCTACCCATGCACCTTTAGGACTTTCTGGTGTACGTTGCATTTCTTCATGGTAAACAAGTGTTAATTCTAGCATTATCTTTTATCTCCCTTGCTAATTTGTGTAAATACTTAATACAATATTCTTGTTTTTCTGCGGTATCGTTTCCTTCTAAACTATCCTTATTTAAGTATAACACATCCATCCCGATTTGTCTAGCCCTATCTGCGGCGTTTCTGATATTTAGAGCGTCACTTGTGGTAAGCCCTATAAATGTATCACCCTTTTTACCGAAAACAGAAACAAGATGTGAGTAGACGTTTTCCCAACCTATATCATTTGTTAAAGCTGTTAGTTGAGCTTCATTCGCCCCTAAATCAATACAAGGGACATAAACGTCTTTGTAATACTTACCCGTTAATTCCGCTGAAAAGTGCATGGCGGAAGCACTTAACCCCCCGTTTCCGCATATTAGGTACATCTTAACTCCTATCATCCCTGAATACAATTTCACTTCCAGATTTACAAAAGGAAAACGGGATAAACTCACATTCACTTAATTCTTTTTTGATGGTTTCTTGTTTATCCGGTGAAGCCACACACAAACCAGCGCCACCACCACCGGAGCCTAGAATCTTGAAAGCTATTGCACCAGACTTTTGTAGTTATTTTCTTTGAGAGTTGTCTTTTAATTTGCCATGATTCATCTATCAAATGCCCGAATGTTTCCCAGTTCTTATTTTCAAGAGCCGTTTTACCTTGTTCTACCAAATCCATTAGTCTGAAATAGAGTTCAGTATGGCTTTTCATTTCGTCTAGTTGAGATTCTACTACATCACCAGCTCTTTTGCGGTATTGGTGTGTATGAAATAGCATTAAATAAGGGTTTAACCAGTCTATATCTTTAAACTCAAAGTCTCGTATTCCAGTTTCAGAGAATCTTAAAAGACGGAAACCGCCCAAAGAACACATGAGCTGATCCTGGTATCCAATGTTTCCAGCGAGCTTGTCCATCTCTATAATAGTGGCAAATTGTGCTATGGTTTTAGGGTCACAAGTCTCTTTAGAGTTCAATTCAGCAAGTATCTTCATTAAACCTACTGTATGCGCCGAGGATGTCCCTAGCCCAGACTTAACAGGCACATCATAGTTGCTCGTTACTTTGCCATTGTTGAAAGTTATCCAAACGAACTTGTTTATAGCGGTTGAAATGACTGCGCCTGAGTGATCTTTAAACCAATTTTCGTAATCGAGGCCGCCACCAATGAGACTAATACGTGTTGGGACTTTAGCTATTATCAATTCTACCTTCTCTAAAATCACTCACATTATAAGCAAGGTCATCTATAAAAACATCGTATGATGGCTTCCCCATTATCAACTTGTGGTATTTAACCCCCCATTCTTTTAACTGAAACTCTGTAGTAGACTTCCAATCTATCCCAGAAGATGATCCCCGCCCTGTAAATATCCAAACCGTGTTCCCCTTATCATACAGAGCGTTTATCCTACTTATAATCTCATAATCAGGTTTAGAGTTCACATAGTCTGTTCCTTGAGTGGTACCTATTACGCCGTCAAAATCGAACGCCCATACTTTAGACACGCTCTCTCCAATAGTCTAGTAAACTCTGTATTGTATCTTTAAATGGCACTTCTTTCTTCCATCCAGTAGCTTGCTTAAATCGAGACGTGTCAGGTACTTGATTAGTTACGTCTGATGGCCTAATCCTTCTTTGATCTACTTCTACTTTAATCTCACCTCCATAGGTTGACCACGCAATAAGATAATCTAGCGTTTGCCCCACAGTACAAGTCCAGTCTCCCCCTATGTTATAAACTTCTCCGGCAGGACAATCTTTAACCATCCAATAAGCTCTAACTGCGTCTTTAATATCAAGATAAGTACGGACTGAATCTAAATTCCCTACTTTAATTATAGGATCTTGAAGCCCTTTCTCTATTAAAGCAATCTGTTTGGCAAAAGATGACTCATGGAAAGCCTCATGCCTGCGTGCGCCCGTGTGAGTGAATAGTCGTGTGCGTATAATCTTCATTCCATAGGACTGAAAATACTGGAATCCTAGCATATCTTCTGCTACTTTAGACACAGCATAAGGTGACATAGGTCTTAAAGGACACGTTTCCTTGATAGGTAAATCTTCTTTAGAGACTTGCCCATAGACTTCGCTTGAACTTGCAATAACTACAATAGGGTTATAATCTGGTAACCCCATCCTAATAGCTTCTAAAAGATTTAAAGTGCCAAGAATGTTATCGTAGAACGTCTCATGTGGCATATCAAAGGAAATTCTAACTTCGCTTTGAGCCGCAAAGTGAAAAATTATGTCTGGTTTTTCGTGAACGATTAGTTTTAGAATAGAACTAAAGTCTTTTAAATCACCATCATAGAAACGTATCTTGTCTTGAAGGTGTTTAACATTATCCATAGGAGAACGCCAACGCTTTAAACCCACTATATCAATATTCCCTAATGATAAGAGATAATCACAAAAATGGCTTCCAACCATGCCGGTGCTTCCAGTCACGAGAACCTTAGTCATTATAAGCGTCTCCAAATTCTACCAGTATTGAGCTACGTTCACTTTTTAAAGCAAATTCATAAGCCGGATAAATACTTTCAGGAGTTTTCAAAGAGATAACAGGAATAGTCTTTAACATTATTCTTAAAGATTCTATATAATTACCTACATGTTGTAAACCTGGATTTAAGTTTTTAACACCACCCACGCTCGTTCTAATTATCACTTTAGGTTTTAGTCTGCCTTCACTCAAAAGTTCTATTTTATCTAGGTGATTTATTAACTGGTCATAAGCCGAAAGTAAAAAGTCCATGCGGGGGAAGAGCGAGCATACGTTTATTCCATGAAACGACATGCCACAGGAAAGGCCGAGTTGGAAGTTTTCGGCCACTGGGAGTTCTAGTCGTTGAGATTCAGGAACATTAACTAACGTGCTGTACATTGCCGTCCCTGGGAATTTTACGGATTGGCCAACAAACACATAACCATTAGTTGAAAGTAAGGACATTGCCCGTGTCATTTGTTCTTTGTAATTCATAAAATACCTAGTTGAAGACAACGTGCGTGCCTACGTTGATATGGGGACATGTACGTTCATATTTATAAAACTGGATATATTTATTATTCTGATGCTTTAAATAAAAAGTGCTTTGTATTAAGTCTAAGGGGAGGGTTCCCCAAGTTTCCCATGTTAAACTATTTGTACTAAATCCATTATCCTCAATAATAAATTTTATAGGTAATTGAAACCCTATAGCATAAGACAAACATTCATGGAATAAGCCTACTGTGCTAGCCATATCCCCACAAAATGCAAATACACGTTCATTACTTCCGTTTCGTTTAATCGCTAACGCCGTCCCTACCGCTATCGGTAAACTGCCCCCTACTATTGAACTTGAAAAGAACTTATACTCTTTAGACATGATGTGCATAGAATTCCCTTTAAGGATTTGTTCCTTAAGCCATTCTTTAGGGATACCTTTTAAGAGAGAGTGCAAGTGGCTTCGGTGCGTGCTGAACACCCAATCATTCATGCCAATATTGTTTTCTTTGAAGATAGATATTAGTTGAGTTTCGTTGCCAGCCGAAAAATGGCAGGGGAATCTTATATGGCCTAATTTGAATTCGTTTATAAGGTCGTTCTCAAACTGGACTAATGTTTCTTTTGTATGTCCATTATATTCTAAACTCATTGTAAAATCCTAGTTAATCTTCCTTTGTTATCTCTGCCAATAGGATGTAATTTTAATGGGTCATGGCACTTTTCACATAAGGTTATTCCATTATTTGTATCCCATAGTTCCTTACATGTTCTAGCTCTATCAATAGTGTTTATATTGTGTTCTCTTAAAATAATAACAGGTTTAACGTGATGTGCCTCTAGATAAATTGGATTATCCTTACTACTTTTAGCGTAACAATTTTGACAAGTATATTTATCACGTTCAAAAATAAATTTACGCCATTTCTTGTATTCTGGCATATATAGAAGTTTATGTCTTAAAGATGTTCTCCCATCTATATACATCCCATGTGTTTTACCTTTAGGAACATGTATTCTATGGTCTTTGCCATCACCAACATGTTTCCCTTGATTCCATGATTTTTGTCCCTTCTTAAAACTACCAGGAATATTGTCACCATATTTTAATATACGTGTTTTATTTTGTTTTTCTACACTTTCAATAGAACGTTTTCTACCTATCTTCCAACAAGATTGGCACATTCCATACAATTACGCTAGACCTCACAAGAGCCTTGCCAATCCTTATCCTAGAACACCTGCTATGGCAAGCGGAATAGAAAAGCATGTTTGGACAATAGAAGAAATTGTGAGACTAGTTACTTAACTTAGGTTGGTTATAGATTAGTGTTTTATCGGATTTTTCCCAAATATAGTCATAAGCAACTCGTAAACGTTTATACATGTCAGGCATGCGAGATTTCCAAATAATTATTTGTGGTCGTTGGTCATCTGTTAAATGGTGTATTTTTAAATCTATTAATACTTTTGCATCATCATCATTTGGATTAAAAAAGACCATTACGTTACTAGATAGTCCTTCCCACCACCTTACTTCAATTTTGTTCCTACATATTTCGGTTAATCTTAGAATATTTTCTACCATATTATTTGGTTTTTCGCCCCAAGCCTCACTACCTAACTTATTTATCATATCAGTCTCATTAGGACTTGTTAAAACTATTTTTTTTATTTTCCCACTTTCTAAAAGCCCATTGTTTAAAGCATTTCCTCCAGAAAACCAAAGACACCAAACCTCTCTAGCATTTTGTAGTTCATTTTTAAACCACTGTATAGGTTTACGTTCACCACTAAAACTAAAACCGTCTAAGTCTATTGGGGCATTGGGTTTTATCGGTTCTATTATTTGTTCAATATTTTCTTTTTGCCTCAAATATTTACGGTCTAGTTTTCTTCCCAAATACCAAAGAACAGCTACCAACCCAATTACTGAAAATACAAGAAAACCCCAACCTTTTATGTTAGCATCTTCAATATCGCCCCATTTACCTATCCCCCACCATATTGTGTTCACGATAACCTCCGTGATTCCAATATGGATAAAAGTTTCCAAAGGTGAAAGCTTAAAAGATTTTCCCATGCCCCTATTTTACATCTTTTGTTTTTCATGTCAAATTGACCCACTACCCAAGATTGGCACATTCCAGTTTTATTGTATCTTGTAATTAATTTGCTACACTTATTACATGGTACTTTATCTGATAAAACTTTTGGGCTACTCATACCTATATTATAGCACATTTTAAGATTTTAAGGTACATAAAAATTCGTTTTCAAAGGCGATTAATTCTTCTTTAGTATAATCTATCACGTCAACCCTTTTATGCCCTTTAATTTGCTTTCTAGTGCGTCCTACAAGCGTTCTAAATGAACTTTTAAGTGCCATTCACCCCAAAGTTTAGATTCTTTATCCAATTCCCAACACTTAGGGCAATAATAGTCAGGATAATCACAATCATAACTATCATCCTCCAAGTGACAGAGGTCTGTTTTTATGGCACACTCTTTGCATACATCCTTTTTGCACATTATACATTGTTTAAGATTACCCCATTGAGTATCTATTACTTGTTTCCCACAAGAATCACAAGTATAGATTGACACTTTTTCATCATGTTCTGGGACTTGCTTTATGATAACTTGTTTCATTTTATCTCCGGTAACTTTGCTAATCCTTTATCTATCAAATTTTGCGCCATCTCAAGGTCTATTTTTTGATTTATGTCATAACCCTCGTATCCGGTTGTAAAGAACGGTATTATCTTATTGCCTGATATATTCCCTATTGAGTAAACTACATATGTATGTGCAATCTCTAAAGAGGCATTTTGCACCCACACTTTAGGAAGATTTTGGTAAGGTTCTGAATAAAGAGTCTGGCCTGTAAATGGTTGTATATACTTCCCGTCAAACTCCCACATCTTGTTAGGATGTTGTGAACACTTCTCTACTGCCCTTAAAGAGTCACAATCTTCATTCTTAAAATACTCATAAGCACGTTTAATTGTTTCACCTGTACGGAAGGGTGAAGTAGGTCTTAAAATAGAGAAAGCAGAATCAGGGGATAGATTAAGACTCCAAACTGCGTGTTTTACCCATTTATAATCAGGATCATGGTCTTTATGGGCTATTTCAAGCGGACAATGGATAAAATCAACACCATATTTTTTGGCGATCTCACCTATTTCTACACTATCAGAAGATACATATATACCATCAAATATCCCTGAATCTTTAGCACTCTGTATTGAATAAGTAAGTAAAGGGAATCCATTTAAGAGTGTAATATTCTTGTTTGGGATACGTTTAGAGCCACTTCTTGCCGGAATTAGAGCAGTTACGCCCATGCGCCTAACCCTCCGTCTACACGCCAATCAACACCAGTTAATTCGGGACAACAAACTGCATATAGAAGAGTCATTTGCATAGACGTTTTAGAAACTGCTCTGTTAAGCGGAACACGCCTTAAAAAGTTCCTTAAGAATTGAGGTTCTAATTTACCACCATCATAAGCACTAAATGAAGGAGTAACGCACCTAATTCCATATCTCCCATATTGTGTAGTAATGCTTTTTGCAAGTCCACGATATGCCCACTTTGACATATTGTATCCTATGGGTTTCTCAAACTTAGGGTCAGGATAATTTGCCCAATCTGCACCACCATAACCTTGGATACTCCCAATATTAACAATAACCCCGCCACCATTTTCTATCATTTTAGGGATAAAGACTTCGCAGACATTTAAAGCACCTAGCAAATTAACGTCTATAATTTCTTTAGCGTTACCAAAGAATGTAGCTTTTGAAGTGGGTGGATTGTCGATTGCTGCGGAATTACAAATTATATCAGGTGCAGGTTTTTCTCCCCAAAACCCTTCAATAGAATATTTAGAAGTCACATCTAATTCCGGAGGTTCACCACAATAAACCTTACATCCCGCATTTTCTAAAGTCTCTACCCATACGGGAGCAAGCATACCAGATTTTCCCGTCACGAGTGCAACTTTGCCCTCTAAAGAAAATAAGTCATTAACGCACTGATAATTACAATCCATAAATACTCCCTATACTTCTATTATACCATATTACTCAATATATTCATAGTGTAAGCCATCCTCAACCGAGAGATTCACATTGACTTTGTGCCCTAGAATCTTGTCAATTTCATAAGGGGGAATACCATCATTCGGGGAGACGATTTTAATATCTGAAGCAGTAAGGATTTCGCCTATTGAGATTTCCCTGCTCGTGACCAATTTTTTGCCCATTTTATAAAGGGGTTTCTTTTCACAGTCGAGCAGAAATTTACCCTCTTTCATGGCTAGGCGAACATTCTCCAAGTCTCTTACTAATTTACGCATATCATCTGGTTCTAAAGAGAATGATTGGTCTGTCCCTTTCCACCACTTATGAAGGGTAAAATGTTTCTCGAATACCCTAGCCCCTAGAACGTATCCAACCGGAGACATTAACTTTCCTATGTAGTGGTCTGAAAGCCCTATAATAGCTTTTGGATATCTCTTAATGTACTCTGGAATGTCTAGTAAATACATAT
>Ga0265297_10011584_pt1 | contig 10768 bp, 16 predicted proteins | sample Munlanlwell13791_FD_192502 | JGI IMG/M metagenome (GOLD analysis project Ga0265297, IMG submission 192502) | Leachate microbial communities from a municipal landfill in Southern Ontario, Canada - Leachate well 137-91 | ecosystem: Engineered > Solid waste > Landfill > Unclassified | place...
CGCTTGATACCCCTGGCGATACTGTCGTACATGAAGGCCGTGTCGCCCAGGGTCGGGTTGAGCGCATTGGCAGCCTTGGCGATTTCCAGCAGTTGCGGCGCCGCGCTCAGGAGCTGGGACTGTAGCTCGCCCGATGCACCGGCGACCAGCGTGAGCGCGCCGCTCATGAGGCCCATGTCGTCGATGGTGCCGCGGCTGGCATCGCGGAGGCTGTCGAGACTGACACCCAGCCGGTCGAACGACTGGCGCGTCTGCTCGATGGTGGCGCCCTCGCGCGCCGTGTCATACACCTTTTTCATTGCAGCGCCGAACGCCACGACGCCCGCAGTGATGGCGATGAACTGCGTCTTGAGCGACCCCAGGTTCAGCCCGGTGCTCTTGGTGTGGCGGTCGAACTGGTCAGAGGCGCGCCCCGCCGTCTCGAACTGCCGCGACGCATCGCCCAGCAGGCGCGACGCCTGAGACAGCGCCTTCTGCAGCTCGCTGGTGTTCGCTCCGATGGAGGCGTACAGACTGGCAATCTCAGTTGCCATATACCCTCATTTCCGGCGTTTGGCGTTGTCGGCCAGCGCCTTGTCGTGACTACTCACGATGTCGATAACCTCCCAGGCGTCATCGGTCGGCAGGCTGTCGATGGTGTCGAGCGTCCAGCCGAAACGGTCGGCAAGCCACACGCGCCAGTAGGCCCAGGGAAGCGGGTCATCCTCTAAGCCTCTAAGGCTGAGGTAGACCCGCTTCCCGCTTCCCCCGTGAGCTTTTCGCGGTTCGTGGCGGTGTAGAACAGCAAGATCGCGGAGGTCGCCAGTGGCAGCAGCTCGGTCAGCGTATCCAGGGCCTCACAGCATCCGCGCTTGCTCGGGTCGCCGTCGAACTCCCACGACACTACCGCGCCGCGGATGAATGCCTCGATCTCCTCGTAGGACAGCTCGCTCAAGACCACGCTCATAAAGTCCACTTGGTCCAGGGCCAGCGTTACGTCCTCGGCGCGCCCCTCGCTCGCCAGCTCGATAGCCGTCAGTTGCCGCCCCACGCTCTCGCTCACCGCGCGCAGCCGCGCCGCATCGACGCGCCGCACCGCCTTGAGCAAGTCCCATCCCGCACGCGCCGGGATGTGCTCGCGGAACACCACACGCTTCCCATTGATCGTCTGTTCGTTCATCAGGCTCCTTTCAAGCGCCTCAGTACGTGCCGTCTGTAACGCCGGTATCCGAGTTGAACTGGAAATTGAGGTCTACGACGATCAGGTCGTTGTAGCTTGCGCCCTGTGTGCGGCTTTGGAGGAGTGCGAGAACCTGGTGCTTCGGCTTCCCTGCCGTCGTGCCCTCCTCGCCCCATTCCAGCGTGGCCTCGCTGCCCGGCGTGAGCGCGGCCCACAGCGCCGTATCACCCGCCTTATGCTTCACTGACATACTCAGTGTGCCGTTGCGCAGCGTGGTCAGATAGGTCGTGCTGGTGTCGCTGCCCGCCGACTGGTCCACCAGGTTCATCTCGTCGGTGATGCTGAAGCTGCGATAGTTCGTGCTCAACACCGTCGTTCCGAACGCGGCGTATGTATCTGTCCCGGTTGCCCCTGTGTCACTCATTGATTACCCTCCCCCTAGCTTGATGGATCGTCTAACCGAATGCGATAGTAGGCGCCGTAGTGGTACGCCACGCGCCCGTCCTGAAGCCGCTCCGGCATCTGCACGGTACTGGTGCGCAGAATCCGCAGCGGCGTGTACCCCGTAACCGTCAACCCCGCCTCGCCCTGATGCAGACAGTCGCGTAGCTTGCCGTCAATCGTTGCGGCGGTATCCATATCGAACGCCACCGCTTTGACGAGGTAAACCGCCGTCTCTAGCTTGCCGGGATAGATGTTCTCCGGCCCGCCGCCGTTGTTGTAGAAGATCACGTAGGGCAGCGTGCCGTTTTGCGGAGCCAGTGTGTTGTAGACACGCGTCGCCCCAATGGCGTCGATGACTGCCGTGTCGCCTGTAATGAGGCTGTACAGTCCCGTCTCTAGCTCGATCACGGCTTGTCCTCCGTCGTGTGAATCGAGTTACGTAATGCGGCGGTATCGACCGGCGCTAACTGCTTGGCGATACCCTCCACGTCGAATGCGGTCTTGCGCACCACCTGATCCACCTGCTTGTCGGTAAGCTGGTTCTGAAACGCCTTGATCCAGCCCGCACGCACCGCCTCGACCGCCGGACGCATGAACGGCTGAGCGTATCCCTGGCGCACCGTCCCAAGCTCCTGGTAGCTAGTAGATGCCATACTCAACGCCATCCGCGACGTACCTGACGGTTTCCGCCCCGGTCGCAGATATGAAAGCGCGTAGCTTTGCCTCATCCAGCGTGACCTTGATAGACATCCGGGATCACCCCCCTTCCGTGCGCTTCTGTAACCATTAGTCCAGCCTCCGCAGATAGACGCGGCGCGCGGTGCGGTGTGAGTGGTCGTCCTCGACCCGCTCGACCTGGTACGTGTCGCCTCCGATGACCACGCGCTCGGTTGCGTCAATCGCCTGGTCGTAAACGATGGTCATTACCCACGCCGTTGGGCTGGTGATTTGCGCCGCATTGATGACCTCACCCATGTTCAGCACCAGCGGCGCCAGCCGGCATTGCACCGTCGCCGCACTGGTCCACGTCTCCGACTGTCCGCCCATGTCGGTGACGGTCACGGTGCGCGACTGGATGACCGCCGTATCAGGCCGGTAGTCTGCCTGGTCGGCGCGCATCTGTGCCAGCTCGCCCGCGCTCACGCTCATTACCACACCTCCCCGGCGATGACTCGCCCCAGCAATGCCTCGAACTCATCCGCCTGGCGCTCCACAGTGAACCCGCCATCGATAACCGATTGCCTCACCGCTACCGGGTCCAACGTCCGCGCCGTATCCACCGCGCGCGCCATCTCTGCGGCGCTGTCACATAGGAAGCCATTGACGCCGTGGGCGACGTACTCACGTGTTCCCGCCCGGTTGAGTGCGATGCACGGCGTTCCGCACGCCATCGCCTCCAGCGGCGTTTGCGGTCCGGCATCCTCAGTTGCCGGGAACAGGTAGGCCACCGCGCGTTGCAGCGCCGCGACCTTTTCCGCGCCGGTGAGTGGCCCGGCGGATGTGCCGACGCCGTAGATTGCCATGGGTTGCTCGGCAAGTTGGGCGACGATGCGCCCGATGCCCAGGCCCTTGTGGTTGACGTTTATCGCCATCCACAGCAGCCCCTCGCGCGGTCCGGCGTATAGCGGGTACTCGTCAAGCACAATGCTGTTGTAGACCACCTCGCCCACCTGCCCCACGGTATCGCGTGTCCAGCGGCTCACGAACACCCCGCACGGCGCCCGTGTTGCGTGGCTGTCCTCAAACCACGCAACTCCACGCATCCCGGCAGGCGCGTTCGCCAGCGCGTGGCTATGCGTCGAGTCGATGAAGGCGTCGAACTGCCCGGCGTGCGCCCGCACCCATCCGGCAAGCTCGTGCTCGCCCGCGTGTGTGCGGTCGCCTGACGCGATGATCTCCGCGCCATCCAGCGCCGACCCGGTAGCACCCAACAGCGTGACGGCGTGCCCGCGGCGCAGCAGCTCACGGCCCAGGTTGAACACGGCGCGTCCAAGCCCATGCCCATTGGCCCAGGGTGTGGGGAACACGGTATCAGACAGCAGCGCGATTCTCACGGCGTCACCTCCAACAGCCTGCGGATGACGGCAACGCGCGCATCGTTGGTGCGCACAAACTCGGCATAGCGCCCGTCGGGACGAACGCGATAGAGCAGCGTAGGCATGCCGGCATCCACCCACGGCGCGCCCGACAGAAGCAGCCGCGCTTGATAATGCCAGTCCTCGTAGCCCTCCTCGATCCACCCGCCGATCTGCCGGGCTAGGCTGGTGTTGACGAGCACGTTGTAGGCGCCGGGTGGATGTAGGCGCATCGCGGCGAGCGTCGGGCTGCCCGCCTCGATTCGCCGCACGCGCTCGCCAAACTCGATGTAGCCCCCATAGACCACGCAGGTTTGTGGCGCGGCCTCGGCGGTGGCAAGCATCGCCTGAAGTGCCCCCTTGGGCAGCTTGTCGTCTGGGTCAAGGCGCATCACGTAGTCGCCATATGCCAGCGCCAGCATTGCATTTAGCGAGTCGCTGAGGGTCAGGGTATCCTCGTAGTAGAACGTGTTGGCGCAGCCGAACTCGCGCTCCGCTTCCACGACATGCAGCCAGTCATTGCGCCCGTTGGCGGTAATGATGACTTCTGGCTGCATCTCCCACGGGATGCTCGCCAACGCCTCCGGCAGCCATGCCCCGGTGCCATGCACACTCATGAGGATGCTCACGCGGGCCATGTGAATACCTCCCGCGTGGCGTCGGCGTCGCGGATGAACGGGCCGGGATTGTCGAAGCCGCACGAGCGGAACAGGTCCGGCGTGAAGTGGATGCCCTCGCGCCCGATGCCGATAGCCCGCGGCACGGGCAGGTAGGCGCGCACCATCCCAGCGCGCATCATCGCCAGTTGCCGCCCCCCATCCTGCGACCACGCCAACCCGCCGGGGCCGCCCTTGTGACCATGCTCTGCGTATAGCGCGTCGATACCCTGGATATCACGCGCCATGTAGTCGCACTCCGCCACGAATGAGTAGAAGCCCTCCGTGTAGTAGCCGCGGATTGCCTTCCAGCGATCGGCCAGGAATGCCTCCGCCCACATATGCGTCCATCCGTAGCGCACCTCTGCTGGATTGTTGCTCAGCGTCAGGAAGCCCGGCGATATCGAAAACACCTCGGGACGGATTGCCAGGTCGTCATACAGATAGCGCGACAGCCGCAACCAGTGTGGTGACAGCACTACGTCACACTCCAGGAGCAGCACTCGCTCATAGTGCGTCGTCAGCTCCTCCAGTGCCTCAAAGCTATTGACGGCCACGCCGACGTTATGCTCGTGGGCCACACTCCACTTGTTGGGCAGCTTGGCCCGCGCAAAGATGCGCAGGCATTGCTGTGTGGCTTCGTCGGTGGCGTAACGGTTGCCCGACCAGCGATTGACCGCGCCGTCCTGGAACAGCCAGAAGTCCACGTCGCGGAGGTCGGTCTGCGCCTCCAGCGATGCCAGGCAGCGCCGCAGGTAGTCCGGGCGGGCGAATGAGATGACGCCTACGCCGATCATCGCGCGCCCCACATCGCCATTAGCCCGTTGGCGCGCCCGTCGCCCGGCGTTAGATGCACGAGGCTCGGGTACACGTCCCATACCGGGCGATATGCCTCACGGCTGGCATCGTGCAGTAGGACCACACCGCCTGACGCGAGAAACGCAGGGCTTGCCTGCACGCACTCGACACGGAACAGGCCGTCCACGATGATCAGGTCATACTCGCCGCGGATGCCCGGCGCAACGGCGTAATCCCGAGCGTCGGTAGCGCTCCCGGTGATGACATGCGCGCCGCGTGCCGCCCGCGCCACCAGCGCAAACCACTTTGCATCGTGCTCGACCGTCACCCACTGCCCCGGCGCTACGAGCGGCGACCAGCGCACAGTTGACCCGCCCGCGCCGTATTCCAGCACCCGCCGCGGCTTGAGTAAGTACAGCAGCAGGTCGATGACCGCGATCTCCTGTTGTGGCATGTAAGGCGTCATCATGACGTCTGCTTCCTGGTGCTGCATATGTCGTCCTCTAGCTCCTCCAGGAAGGGCAGGAAGTCGCGCGCGACCACCTCGTCCCAGGCGAAGCGCGCCACCTCGTCGGGTACGCGGCGCTCGAAGGCGCCGGCCTTCCCGCATTCCAGCGCGTCGAGGATGCTGGACGCCGGCGCGATGTGACGCCAGCCGCCCTCGGCCTCCCACGTAGGCTGCAACGGCTCCAGACACACGCCGTTCCATGTGAGTTCTGTCATTGCGGTGTTCCTGAGTGTCACCACCGGAACCCCACACGCCTGCGCCTCCACGATGGGAATACCGAAGCCCTCCGCCATCGACGGCGCGAGGTACAGATCGAGCGCGTTGTAGATGTTGGCTAGAGACTCGTCAGAGTAAGCGCCGCACCAGATGGTGTGCTGCGACGGGAACATGACCTTGGCTTGTGCGCGGCGCTCCTTGTCTGGGTCGTCCAGCGTAGACCACGGCAACGAGAGCGACCTGAGCACTTCCTCAAGCGAGATTCCCGCGCGGCCCTTGGGCGTGATGGTCGTGTGGATGTACAACAGGCCGTCGTTGCCCCGGTTGAGAAAGTCCACCCACGCCAGCAGTACCTCCGGGAACGATTTGCGGCAGGGATAGCTGCTGTTCGCCGCGACCATCCCCGCGATGAAGCGGTCGTCGTCCGGCAGCCGCGCGGCCCGGCGTGCCTCTGCTTTGTCCTTGGGCTTGTGGATGTCGAGGTCCACCCCGAGCGGAATTACGCGCGTCTGCATCCAGCCGTGCTGCTGTAGCTCGCGTTTGGCCCAGTCCGCCCACACCAGCGGCGTGTGGCAGCCATCGATGGCCTTGATGATGGGCGGTGCAACGGGATGTGTGTCCACCGGCAGCCAGGGACACCACACAAAGCCCTTTTTCCCCCAGTTCTCCAGAATCCACACATCTTGGAGGCTGATGACCGCATCGGCGCCCCAACTCGCGACGTGGTGTTCGATGATGTCGTTGAAGTAACCGTCACGCGCCGATGGGAACAGGCGCACGGTTGCCCCGCCGACGTCCGTGTCGGTTGTCGCGCCCGCCCAGCCATAGAACACGGCCTCCGCGATCTCGTGGCCCGCCGCCGCAAGGCGTGGGAACAGATAACGCAGCGGCTTGCCATAGCCGCTGTTTGCCCACGGGGCCGCACCAGTGAAAAGCAGTCGCATATCAGTCTCCTTTCAAGAAACTGTTAGGCCGGGCGAACATACTCGAACTCGGCGCCCGAGTAGTCACCCGAGGTGTCCACGTCGTCCGACGTGACATCATCCGAGTAAGCATCCTTCGTGATCTGCCCCGCGACGTAGACCGGGACAGGGCGCGGGAAGTCCCCCCGCCACGCCCTGGCTTGCTCGCGGTAGCCTTTGGCGATGTCGCTCCGGTTGAGGCTCAGACCGTCGGCCTTGAACGATGGGTAGCGCGTCCACTCCGTCGCCAGCCGCTCGAAGCCCGCCGCCACGGCGCGCTGCCACGAGCCCTCAGCCGCGATCAGCCCGTCGATCTCGGCGTCGGTGAAGTTGGCGTCAGCCGGGCGCGGCCCCGCGTTCTCTGCCGTGTCGCCCAGGTGAAAGCGCACGTTGTCGCGGTCGGTCGTCAGCGTGCCCAGATACGTGAACGCCATAGCTCCCCCTATATCCTCAGGTCGGTGAATCCAAACTTGAGCGTGATCCCCGCGGCGGTGTGTGTCGGCGTACCGCGTGATACGGCGCCCACGTAGAGCGATTCTCCCGATCCTGGCAGCAGCACTGCGCCCATCCCGGCGTCGCCAGCCGCGGCGCTCTTGATGACAAACTGGCTTGAACCCAGATCGGTGTAGTCCGCCGTCCCCACCGCCACCATCGCCAGAACCTCGTCGGCGTTGGCGTCAGTCCAGGCCACGGCGGCGTTTTCGCTGCCCATCGTGGCGTTGGAGCGCAGTAGGTAGAGCTCCATTGCCGCGCCCTGGTCGTCCTTGTCCAGGAGCGCGATGGATTCCAGCCTGACCGGATGTCCGGCCTTGCAGATGCCCGCTAGCTCCTGAGGCGCTGCCAGCACGTCCCCGCTGGAATACTGCACCGTGTCACAGGAGAGCGTTAGCTCCGTGTAGATGTAGCCTGCCCGTTGGGCCATAATCCCTCCTAGGTGGCCGGGGTGAACGGTGAAAGGAGTAAAGCCCGCCCACACCCGGCCTCGCTGTTGTTACCCTCCGTGGGCACATCTCTCCTTTCCATTGGCGTTAACCGGCAGAGAACGCCAGCTTGCCGCTGGCTACCAACTTGCCGTTGGGTAGGATCACGATGACGTAGAAGTCATCGGTGCCCGACTCAATCACGTTAATGTCGATAGCGCCGTCCGACTCACTCACCAGCATCGCGGCTTTGTTGGCAACGATGGGGATAAGCAGGCCGTCCGTGCCGATGGCCCACCCACCGCCGGGTGCCGTTGCCGCGATGCTGTCGCCGTTGGCGTCGTCGGATATGTAGGCCATCACCGCGCCACGAGTCGCCAAGGCCGCTCCGTTAGCGTCGTTGAGTTGAATGGCGACGTTGATGGTCGTGCTCGCTTGTGCGCCAACGGTAAAGACCGCGGCCATCGGCGCGCCGTCCAGCGTATTCAGTTCCGCAGCGGTGACGGTTGCGGTGTCCAGGATGTTCAGCTCGGCGGCGGTGGCCGTCACACCGTCCAGGATGTTGAGTTCGGCAGCCGTAGACGTGACCTCCGTCCCGCCGAGTTTGAGCGTGCCGGCCTCAACGTTTGCATAGCGTCCGTATCTCTTGGTCATAGCTCCTCCTTAGAGCCGGGCGGGCGGCTCCCCTAACCTCTGCGGCTCGGATCACCCCCTTTCCAGGGATGAAGCGCCGCCCGCCCCTAACTCACTAGCTGATGGTCGGAGCCGCCCAGGTGCCGGCACCCAGGTCCACTGCGACGCCGCCGACGCGGTTGCCCACGCCGATGCCGAACTCGGCATAGGCCACAACCAGCAGCGCCGGCGCATTAATCCAGTTGCCGGGAACCAGGTTGATGCCGAAGCCGATACGCGGCGCGATGCGCATACGCAGTGGCCGCTCGCTCTCCGGTAGGCCCAGCGGGACAACGCCGAAGTTCTGCGTTGCCAGCCGCGGCGTGGCCCACAGGTTGATCAGCCCGTAGTCGGTTTCGACAGCACCAAAGTACTGGCGAATGTCACCGAACTGCGCGCGCTCCACGGCGCTCTGCTGGTAGTTGACCCCCGACCACGTGGGCGGCTTGAACCCATCCACCGCGGCCCACGAGCCGATGTCGGTGCGCGAGCAGATCGCCATGTATGGCCCGTCATAGCCGTGCTCCTGAAGATGTTCGACCGCCACGCTCAAGCACGAGTTGTCGAAAGTCGTGGAGGTGATGCCGGAGTCCGACGTGTCCAGGAAGTGCTCGTGCGTGTACAGGAACGTCTCGCCGCTTGGCGATTCGGGAGGCACGTAGTTCGCATCCGCCGAGCCCGCGTCAGCAAACGGCACATCGGACGACGTGCTACCGACCTTGTTGGCCGTCGAGGTGAAGAACCGTGTCAGGAGTGCCTTCTGATAGAGCGCGCGCCCGGCAACGATCATCTGGCGGATGTCGGCCTCCAGCTTGGCGCGCCGCGCCTTGCGGAGGCTCATCATCGTCCAGCCCAGCGCCATGTCGTAGGGCTTGATGGGCAGCATGTGCCCGGTCGTCTTGCCCCGCGTCGGATCGGGCGTGCCGTACTCGGTCGCCTCCTCGAACGTGTTTCCCACACCTACGGCGTACTCGACCTCCGCGTCGTCCTGTACACTGAACAACTGCGAATAGCCGGGCATCCCCAGGATTTCCGCATTGAGCGCGGAAAGTGCCGTCTGCGCCAGGCGGACCATCTCGTCAAACGTGGTGCCGTCCTCAAGCTCGACTTTCTTGAGGTAGTCCTCGTCCCACAGAGACGGGAGGGCGCTATCCTTCAGATCGTGAAATCCGATCAAAGCCATGTCATCCCTCCCTTACGACGCCTTGACCACATACGGCGTGGGCCGCATCGGGTTAACGAACAGCGTGGATGCATCGATCGCGATGCCCACGGGAACGACGTGCGAGCCTGCATCGGGCGTGCCCTGCACCAGCCCGCCGGCGCTCGTGCTGGCGAATACCAGCGCGCCGGGCGTCATGGAGCTGTAGCCCACCACCGGCCCAAACATCACCACGTCAACGTGATCGCCCGGGACCGCCACGGTCCCGCCGTAGTTGTCCACGTTAGCGACCATAATTCCGATGCTCTGCGCCTGGAGTGACCCCGCGTCGCTGTCGGACTGTTCCACATCGCCATCCGCGGCGACGTAGACCGACTGCCCTACGTAGATGGTCCCGCCAGCGTCAAAGCGCCGCGAGAAGAAACCCGGCAGAGGACGAACGTCCCCCGCGGTTACGGTAATGTCAGCCATACAACCCTCCTCATTCGTCTGGGTAAACCTGGATACCAAACTGCGCCGCGACCTTATCGCGGTCTAGTTGTGCTTTGCCCTTGACCGTGCCCCGCTTGTTGGCGTCAATGTCCTGCGTGCCTGCCGCCGGCGCCTTGACGAGGTAGGGACGCGCCTTCTTGAGTGCTTCAATGGCCTCGTCCACACCCTCAACCTTGCCGTCATCGGTGATCGTCACGGCGTCGTCGGCCAGGAAAGCGAACGCGTCCGCCGGGTTGTGAAAGTTGGCGGCTGTCGCTGCCAGCGTCACAGCGCCGCGGCGCTTCTCTGTCTGCAACTGGGTCTGTAGCGCCTCGTAAGCGGCTTTGATCTCCGCAGCCTGCTTCTGCGCTTTCTCAACCTCGGACATTTCGGCTTCCTTGCGTTGCTTCTCGGCTGTCTCGTATGCCTCTAGTGCCTTGCGCCGCTCCGCTGCCTCCGCGTTGGCCTTCTTGAGCGCCTTGCGAATCTCGGTGAGTTCGGCCTTGAGCGCGTCAGCGTCCTGCGCGTCATTCCCCGCATCCGTCTCGGTTGCGGCTGTCTCGACCCTCTCGGTCACAACTGTTTCCTCTGGCATCTCGCCTTCTCCTTCTGCTGGTGGGCATCTCGCCCTATAACGAAAAACCGCCCACACCTCGGGAGTGCGGACGGTTTGCGCCGTCGGTACTCTCGAAATGTGGGCGGGACTTACTGCGTAAGTGCGGCCC
>Ga0265297_10011585_pt1 | contig 10767 bp, 9 predicted proteins | sample Munlanlwell13791_FD_192502 | JGI IMG/M metagenome (GOLD analysis project Ga0265297, IMG submission 192502) | Leachate microbial communities from a municipal landfill in Southern Ontario, Canada - Leachate well 137-91 | ecosystem: Engineered > Solid waste > Landfill > Unclassified | place...
AGTTGGCTACTAATTTAATGTTCCTATTGATGAAATTATTGAAAAAGTAAAGAAAATTAAACCTGAAATAGATTTTTCAAAATATAAGATCGAGAGTCATGTTAGATCAGATGTTTGTTTTGGTGAACATAACTATAACCATTGCCAAGAAGAAGATGGATTAATGGAACAAAAAAAATGAGTAATTGGTTTATCACTAAAGAAAATAGAGATTGTTTTGGATATATCCATCGAATTTATATTAAACCATTTGTTATAATTTTGGAAATTACTTGTAGTAAACATCGTTTATATTCTATAATTTATAATACTGAAAAATCTACAACATTCCACAAAGTAAATTGTGTTCGTGGAAACTATGGTTCTCCTATTGAAATTGAACGAATTACAGTTAGATTAATACCTTATAAGTATACATAAAAATAAAAAATTGAAATAAAAACAATAAAGATATTAAAAAATATCTTTATTATATTAATGGACATCAAAACAATTCATTATACTAAACGAGAAAAATTAACATCGAGTAAACTAGAACTTAAATTTACTGGATTTAATCATGTTATAGTTAACACATTAAGAAGAATTTCTATGGATTTAATTCCAACATATGCATTTTGTCCTGAGACAATTACAATTTCAACAAATACAAGTATAGCATTCAATAATGATTATTTAAAACTACGTTTTTCTCAATTACCTATTTTTAATATCAATTTAGATTTATTTGAATTACCAGATAAATTTTGGAGAAATATTGATTATTCTAATAATACTAGAGAAAAACATCCTTCCGAACAAAATATAGATATTTATATTAATTCAGTTAATCTTACAGGTGATATTGTTAATATAACAACGAATGATATAATTTGCCAATTGGAAAATGTTGATTTTAAAATGTATGATGAAAAATATCCTATTCTACTAATTAAATTAAAACCAACAGAAAAAATTAATTGTCATTTACATGCAGTTTTAGGTATAGGCGAAAGAAATGCTATTTGGAGTGCAAGTTCTAATTCATATTATGACATAACAGATGATTCGATAAATTTATCAGTCGAATCAAATAGTCATTTGAGCGAATTTGATATTTTAATCAAATCATGTAAACTAACAATTAAAAAAATAAATGATATTAAAAGTAAATTTAAAGAAATTAAAAGTAATAAAACTATTATTGAATTAGATAACGAAGATCATACAATTGGTAATTTGATTAATTATTTTTTACAAAGTAATAAAAAGATTATTTTTTCTGGTGTTTTTAAACCAGATCTACTTCAAAAATCTATTTCCCTTAAAATTGAAAGTAAAACACCATTATCTGAACCATTAAATGAAGCATTTGACGAAATTATTTCAACATTTACTAAAATTCAATCTTTACTTGAAAAATTAGAAAAAAAGAAATAAAAATTTTTATTTACAAATAAAAATTTTTAATCAAATAATTTTTCATTCAAATAATAATTCACATAACTCTTTTGTATGTGAACAAAAGTATCTCATAAATGGATATTTAAAATCACTATCAACTATTTTTCGTCTTGCATAAAATAATCTTAATAAGTCATCTAATTTTATTGTTCTTAAATATTTATATACTTCTTGTAATGTTATTTTTTGTCCACCTTTTGTTTTCATATATAAAAATAATCCATGTATTTCATAAATAGCTTTTTTATACGCTGGTGGCAACATATTATATAAATTTTCATTTTGTCTATTTCGTGTATTATGATATATTTTACATAGTTCAATACATAAAGTTTTCATTGATGCATTTATCATTTTAATCATCATTCCTAAATTTTCAGTTAAATATTTTCCTACATTTTTTATTAATCCTTGTTGAAACAATCCTAAAAATATTTGATATTTGTTAGATTTATTTGGTTTGACTTCTTGTAAATAACTATATATATAAGTTTGCATTTTCATAGTATTGGAACCATTTTTAACAATAAATCCTTCAGTTGTAATTTTACCATTATTCTCATCACTTTCTGAAATTTTCTTCAACTCATTTAAAACATTATCTAAATTTTCAAATTCATATTTTTTTGACTTGATACAACCTTTAATCTCAAAATCAATTTCTTTCAAATCATCTTTTTTAACTGTCAAAACATGAACTAGTTTAGTATAATTTTCACCAAAAATATTTGTATAATCAATTATATTTTTATTTTTGTGATGAATTAATATGAAATGATAAAAATAATTTTTATCTAAATCATCAAATTCAAATGTTTTAGCTTCCATAAATAAATCATAAAATGTAGTATTGGCATTCCAAATTGATTTTTTAGCATCTAAACATCTTCTTGTTGAAATATACCATTTATCATTATAAAAAAATACCATAATTAATGTTCCCTCATAACATTCTTGGAAAGTTAATTTTTTAAAATCATCTATTTTTTTAATCTCTTCAATAGTTTCTTCATTATATATAATATTGTTAAATTGTGTAGCTATTATTTTATATGTTTTCTTTTCAATTACACAACTTCTTATTTCATATTCTTCTGGAATTTCTTCTTTATTCAAATTATCATAATATACTAAAAATAAATTATCGTCTTCTTTAACTCCAAAATTATATTTTTTTAGTTCTTCTTTAAAAATGTTCTCATCCAAATTATTATTGGATGATTTAATACGTTCAATAACAGAATTCATTACTAATATATAAAAAGTCATATGTCTTTAAGTAATAAAAATAAGTAATAAAAAATATATATGTATAGTATGAATGTATACAACAGAAATTGATAATTTAATTGATAATATATTTGATGATTTTTATGGTTTTATAAATAATAAAAAAATTAATGATATATTTGTTGTATTGAACCAATATATTCAATATTTTGATGTTAATAGTATTAAAAAATTTATTTATGATGAAAATGATTTATATAATATTGTTAATTTGATAAAAAAGTATATTTTTATTTATATAACATTATATTTTGGATACTTACATAATGAAAAATTTGACGATTGGATTGTTGAAATGATAAATTCAGGAAATAATTTTTCAATTGATAATTTTTATAATTCAGAAAATACATCTAAAATTATTAAATTATATGATATTTTAACATCATCTTTAGATTGTTTAAAAAAAAAGAAATCAAATGATTTTTTATTATTATTTAACGAAGAATTTATTCAATCATTATTCAAAGTAAAAGATATAAAATTACAATTACATAATGTGATTAAAACATTAATATTAATAAAAATATATAAACAAGAAGATAGGATAGAAACTTTTAAAATTTTAGAGAAAAATGAATATGAAAAAAATGATTTTACATTTATTGATATTGTCATTTCGAAAGAAGGAAGATTTGATATTCAAACAATAGAAGAAGTTTTAGAACAAAACGAAATTGATGATGGAATTGCAGATCAATTTATGGAAATGATGATAGAAGATAATAAAGTTAAAAATGTTGATGAAAAGATTAATGAATTATTTGATAGTGGATTAATAATACCTATAGTAGATGATTTTTTATTATTTCATAAGGATAATGAGTTTTATGAGAAGCAACAATCAGGAAAGAAAGACAAAAGGAAATCAGAAACGCGATTAAAATACATAGTTGAAAAGATTAATAAAATGACTGAATATAATGTTGTTGATAAAAAAGCAAAAGATGAAATGATTTATATGCCAGAAAAAAATAAAAAAGCAATTGTTGTCAATCAATATGAAAATACAAAAATAATAAATAAAACATTAGATTTGATTGAAGAAATAGAAAATTACAAAGAATTTAAAAATTATTTAACATATCCTTATATTAACTTTAAAGATTTTGATAAAGTTGGATTTTCATTTACTCCTGACAGAACATTAGACATTGTACGTGTTGTTTCTTTTGAAGAAAAAAATACAAAAGTTCAATGGAGAATTGGTTCAAAAAATAAATTCATTGATATAGTTGGTTTTATGATAGGAAATTCATCACCAATGTGTTTAAATACAAATATGATAAAAAAAAATATTGATTATCATGACTTTATTAAATCAATAATAAAAAAAGAACCAATATATTGGATATTTAATTTAGATGAAAGTTTTAAAGATATTGAAAGTAAACAAACAACTGAATTATTAAAAATTGTAATAGAAAATATTTATAATTTAATGATAAAATTTATAGAACAAAAAATTATAGATAAAATAAAAAAAAAGAATATTTCATTTTTAAAAAAAAATGATTTAATAGATAAATTTTCAAAAAAATATAAATTAAAATTAGAACAAACAAGTTATAATTTATTTTATGAATTTGTTCATCACAATTATGAAATTGAAATACCAAAGAAAAATGATATGTTATATGGAATTTATGGAAATGTTAAAAAATTACCTATTTACAAACCAAAAATAAATCCTATTGAAATAATTAAAATAACAAATGAGGAAGAAAAGAAGATTTTTGTAAATATTAAAATTCCAGAAGTTATATGCCAACATCAAATTAACTGGAACAATATTTTACGATTAAAACACACAGATGTAATGAAATATTTAGATGAAATGTATAAATTTATAAAAAGATATGTTGTAGAAAATTATGAATTTGAATATATTTGTAAAAGTTGTGGAGCATTAATAAAAATAAATAATTTTATTTATGATGGCATAAGAGACCAAGGTACAGGAACTATTGTTCCTACAAATATACCTTTAGAAATTCCTTTAGAAGAAATTTATGAATATGAAAAATTGAGTAATGTTATTTTAAATATTGATAAAATCATTGAACGAATTGCTGTTGTATTAAATGTTAATTATTATGTTGGTATATCTGATTATGTTAAAAATAGAAGACGTCCAATAGTTAAAAATGTTATTGATTTAATTCAAATTAATAACAAATTAAAAGACAAAAAAAGAATAGATAATTTGAAAAAATATAATATAAATAAGGAAATGACAAATTTATTTTTTTTCGATTTAGACAATAGTGTTTTCAAACAAAGTAAAAACGAAAATGATTATTATAAAAATATTAAAATAAATAATATTATTGTTTATTGTTTAGTAATTTTTCTTTTAGAATTAGATGATAGTAATATAACATTTATAACTGGAAATGAGAAAGGGATTTGTAATTATTTTGTTTTTGAAAAATATGGAAAAGTATTATTCCAAGATATTCAAATTATAATTAATAGATCATTTGATGTATCAAATATTTTGAAATATAAGGTATTATCTTATTTGATTTATATGATGTCATGTACCATTACAAAGTATAATTTATGGAGATATAATGAAAAAAGTAAAAAATTCAATGTACATATACAAAAAATCATTATTTATACGATGATAGATTTATTAAATTTGATTTTAGAATCATCTAAAAATGAAATGATTTTTGACATATTATCCACTAAATTTTTTTCTAAATTAATGATGACATATAATGATGAAACATTAATAAAAAAAATATCAATTCAGAAAAAAATAGATAAAAAAGTGGAGAAAAAGGAAATTGAATATGTAAGTTTAAGTGGAAAATATGAACCATATAAATTAGAAATCTTTCAAAAGAAAAATATAATAAAATTAAATTATTTGAAAGAAAAAAGTAAAATAAAATATAATTATGACAATTTAACAAATTGTAGTGATGGATATTTTCATAATTGGGTATGGAAAAATAATAAACTAGTTTGTTTGAAATGTAATATTAGTTATAATGATGTTAAAAATGAAAAAAATAATGAAGAAAAAATTAAAAAACAAATTGAGTTGAATAATTTGATTAATTTACAAAGTAAATTATGTAAATTTGTAAATACTGTTTGTGAACGAAAAGATATTCCTAAAGTTTTAAAAGAAATTAAAAATGAAAAAAAAATATTAGAAGAAACAACACTTAAAAAAGAAACAGAAAATCTTAATGATTTTAATAATGAAATTAAAAAAAGAAATATTATGATTAAAAATATTAAAAATAATTTAAATCCATCTTTTATAAATGAATTTATTTCTATTTTACAATCAATTATAGGAAAAAATATTAAAATTATGAATATTCCAACATTAGGAGAATTAAAAGAAAATATTTATGTATTTAATTATGATCAAAACGGAAATAAATTAAAAGAACCATTTGAACTTTTAGAAAATGAAATAACATTCAAAAAAAATCATGTTTTTTTCAAGAAAGATGTATTTTATTATGTTAAAGGAAAAACAGAAGTATATTATGATTCAAATGCAAATATTTTTATAGGATTAAAAGAACCAAATAAATCTTACATTAAAATAAATACAGATAAAAAGGTAATGATTAAATATTCGGTATTTAATGAACTTAAATTATTAGGTGATAATTTAAAAAATTTTATATATACATTAATACGTTGTATAAATATAATCATAAATAATAAAATAATTCCTAAAAAAGAAGATGAAGAAATGACTAAACTTAATATACTAATAGAAAAATACAGAAATAAATTGGTAAGTATGAATATGGAAAAAAATAATTTTATGGAAAATTGGATTTTATTATTTGATGTGAAATTATCTTATGATGAAATTATTTTTTTTGTTATTAATGAAATTCTAAAACTTATTTCTAATAATGAGAAGAAAAATTTAAAAGAACAAATTTGTTATTTCTTTATTGAATATCTTAATTTAATGTTTAATGAATATCAATATGAAAAAAATAACATTGATCTGCAAAGATTTTATTATACAGTTCAATCCGAACATTATACTTTAGAAGATACAATTGAAACATATGGCATTTATGAAGAATATAAAGATCCAGACCATATTGAAACAAAAGAAGAAAGACGAACAAAAGAAGATGATATTGAAGAGAGTCAAGCATTAGATATAGATATGAAAATAGATTATGAAGATATGTATGACAGAGCGTATTCGGATAAAGAATAAATTTTATGTTTGTAATATATAATGATTGGAAAAATATTGATAATAATTTTTATATGTTTAATAATAAGTATATGTTTAAAAAAAGATAGAAGACGAAAGAAACATTATATTGATTCATTAATAGATAATGTTGAGAAAGATAATAGTAATAAACTTAATCCATATTTTAATGATGTTCAATTTCACAAGGATTATTGGGATGTAATATCATCTTTCAATGATATTTCTATCCAAAAGCAATATTTTAATGTTGGAAATAAAGCAGTTTCGATAAGTTCACCTAATATAAATGAATTACATGAAGTTGTTGATTATGTTATTAAATTATTAAATTATACAAATAAAAATGAGGTTCCAGAAACAAATAATCATAATACTGGATGGGATGAATTATGTCCTTTAAAGAATGTTGTTTCAGGATGGAAAAAAAGCAATGAAAAAGTTGGTGTTCCTGAAATATATGATGATCCGATTAAAAAAAATAAAGTTAAATTGATAAATATATCAAATGCTGAGAAATTTGAGACAATGAGTGAAATAAGATATATATGTAATTTAGTAATTCAAAAAGAAGGTGTTGAAGATCAGATGTTATTAAAAATTAAATTAACATTTGATAAGAAAAGAAAAAATGGAAAATATGAAGTTTCTATAGAAGAAATGTTCGTTATAGGTTTTCTAACATTTATTCAAACTGGTAGAGATGTAAATGATGTACATGATATAACATTAGCAGAGGTAAATGGAATTACAGAAGATAATGTTATTATACATGAGTTAAACAAAAAGTTTGAAGAAAAAGCAAGATTAATGAATCAATTTGGAAATAATTTAGGAGAAGAAGAAAAAATGATGTATGAATCAATGCCAGATACTAGATTTTTATAAATATTATAATTTATAAAAATCTTAATTAAGAATTTTGATGATAGAAATAATAAAAGCTTCTAGATGAATAATTTCTCTTCTACATTTATTTAATCGTGATTCATAAATTATTCCTTTTTCTATAATTTCTTCTTTTTGTTTATCTTTGATATTTGAATTACAAAAAAATAAAACTATTGCTTTAATAATTTCAGAACTATTAAAATTTGTCGTGATTATGTTATATAATTTGTTTCTTATTTCGAGAATATTAAAATAAGATGGTTTTAATAATTTAACAATTTCTAAAATGACATTTTTGAATGGTTCAGTATATTCGATATTTTGTTTTTTATATTCTAAAATCCATAATGCTTTTTTTGGATTTCCATCTGATTGATTAATAATTGATGTAAACTCATCCAATGATAAATTTAGTTTTTCATTTACTGAAACATATAATACAAATTTTATTAATTCATTTTTTGTTGGTAAACCTACTCTTATACATAAACATCTACTTTGAATAGGATCAATAACTTTACTAAGAGATGTACACCAAGTAATAAATCTACAATTGTCAGAATATTTTTCCATTGTGCGTCTTAAAGATGTTTGAGCATAATATGAAAGATTATCAATCATATTTATAACTACAATTTTAAATGGTTTTTTTACTTTAAAAATTTCAAGAGGAGTTCGTTTAGCATATTCTTTTACGATATTTTGTATGATATATCTATCAAAGTTATTACTATTTGGAGTTATAGAAATGTGAAAATCACTTTTTTTTATAACCACACTCATTGATTTATTTCCACTACCTTTAATTTTATATTCAATATTTTTTAATTTATCAACCGTCTCATCAAATAACATTCTTAATAATAATCTAATTAATGTTTTTTTTCCAACACCTTCTACACCATAAAATAATAAATGTGGAATTAATTTATCATGACTAAATACTTCTAACATTTTTATAATTTCATTGTTAAAATAAATGTCATGACCTTGCAATGGAATATATTTATCAACTAATAACATACTTAATATAATAATAATTCTTTTGTTTTAAATAGTTTTATTATCAATTTTTTTTAATTTATTCCTAATATATATTTCTTCATCATTAACAACTTTTTTGAATAAAACATGTTGTATAATTAAATTGAAATTTGAAGGATTAGGTTCATTTTTGCTAACATCATAACAACGTTGGTAATATACATCATTGTTTGTATCATGATAATAAGTTCCTAAAAGTCCTATATCAGTTTGATCAATTTTTTCAAAATGTTTATTTTTTAACTTTCTATCAAGAATTTTGTATCTACAACAGTTTTTACTTTTACTAAAACAATTAAATATTTTTATTTTGAATTTTTCAAATTTGGAAAGTTTAACTATAGTATCATAAGTTTCTATAGGCATTCCATCGACCATTGGACGTACTTTATATCGTCTACACCAAAAATTTCTTTTGCATGAAAAAATTTTTATTTTTTTCCCAACGACTTAATTTTATAGTTGTACTATATTCTTCAGCAGAACTCATTATTTATTTAATTTTACAAAATATTAATTGTTAAATTACGTATATTTTTATTATCATAAATAAATTTATAATAATAAATTAATGAGTTATGGAATTCATATAAATAATATAAAAAAAATAAATAAGATAAGAAAATATGGAGGAACTTGGGTTCAAATAATGTATCCAAATATTTTTAAAATCAATAGTATGAATGTAGTTTTACATTTATCATATACGATAAATATAGCAGAAAAATGGAATATTTTTAGTCCATGGATAATTCAGTTTATAGATGAGATATTTAAAGCAGAAAAAATAAATGCAAAATTTGTTGTGATTCACTTAGGAAAACAAAAAGATAAACTTAAGGAAGAATGTTATAATAATATGTTGACTACATTATATTTTGTGCATCAACAAACAAAAAAAATTAACATTAAAATTTTGCTTGAAACATCTGCAGGTGTTGGTTCTGATTTATGTTATAAAATAGAAGATTTAATATATTTTTTTAATAAGATTAAAAATCATCCGGATAAATTATTTAGTGATAGATTTGGAATATGTATTGATACTTGTCATATTTTTGTTGCTGGATATGACATATCAAATTATGAGATTTTTTGTTCATATATGGAAATGTTTAATAATTTAGTTGGATTAAATTATATAAAATTAGTTCATTTAAATGATAGTTTAAATGAGGTTGGTTCCAGAATAGATAAACATGAAAATTTAGGAGATGGATATATAGGAAAAGGATTAATTCCAATTATTAAATACTTTACTAAACTAAATATTCCAATGTTAACTGAAACAAGAAAAATAAAAAACTTACTTTTCATCAAGAAAGCGTTATAAAGTTATTTCCAGTAAAACTTTTATACATAACGTCATTACGTGCAAATCTTCTTAAATGATTATCGGGATAATATCCTTTTCTTAAATAAAAATCATTTACAAAAAGATTTTCTGTATCACAAATTAACATAACACCATCCATCTTTAATTTTTTAACTCGATCTTCAATAATATTCATTAAATATGAACCTAAATGATTATGACGATATTCTTTTGATATATAAATATAATCAATATAATAAATATTACGTGTATCATCTAATATTTTATCTGAACCAATAATATATCCTATTTTTTTATTTTCATATATTATGAATAAACCGTAAAAAGATGGTTCTTTAAATAATTTTATTATATTTTCTATTGAATGATTAAGTTCAGGAAAGTTTATTAGATAATGAAATTGGTTAAAAATTGTATTTGAATATTTGTCAATGAGTTCATTTGATAAATTTTTAATTTCAACAAATTTGAATTTACTATCCATATAATTTTATTTATATTTTTTAAATATTTGTTTAACGAAAATTTGTTAAACAAATAGATA
>Ga0265297_10011586_pt1 | contig 10767 bp, 11 predicted proteins | sample Munlanlwell13791_FD_192502 | JGI IMG/M metagenome (GOLD analysis project Ga0265297, IMG submission 192502) | Leachate microbial communities from a municipal landfill in Southern Ontario, Canada - Leachate well 137-91 | ecosystem: Engineered > Solid waste > Landfill > Unclassified | place...
TGAACACGATGGGAAACTGGTACGCCGCTTCTCTCGCCAGCAGCACCGTCACCCGCGCGTTGGAATCCCCCGCTGCTGGTTCGGCAAGCTGCGCGCTGTGCGGAAGGATGAACAGCGCTTGCGTCGAGCGCATGATCGCCTGCGACACGCGCTCGTACTGCGCGAACGCTTGGTTGTACGCCTCCAGCCCGCCGCCGTCGCCTGCGTCGAGGAACGGCTGCGCGTACAACGGGTCAACGCTGCTCTGCCAGATGGCGAGTAGGTCAGCGATGGTGAAATACCCCGCCACCTCACACCACCGTCACGCGGTCAATGGTTGTGCGGATCGACTTGCCCAGGTCGGGCACAAGGTCGCCCGCCGGGTCCACGAGGCTGTCGTTGGTCGGAATGAGCCCGTCGTCGATGAAGCTCTTGAGGCACTCCAGCAACGCCGCGCGCAACAGGATGCCGTTCACCTCGCACTTGTTCACAGTGCCGAGGATGGCGGTGCGAATCTGCTCTTGCAGCATGTCCGTGTCCTTGCCCGCCTGGAACGTGAGGTGCAGTTGCACGTCCACGAGCTGCGTCATGCTCAGCACCGTGATGACCTGGATGCCCGCCGCGCGATACTCGTTAAGGTCAATCACGAGCCCAGCACCCGAACTGCCGTCCTCGTCTGCAACGTAGAGCTGAACTACGCGCGCGGGCTGTACGCTCGCGGTCAGCTCCTCCACGGCGCTCGCGCTTGCCACGCCCGCGGTGTCAATGGCTCCTTGCTCAATGGCTTTGAGCGTGCCCCGGCGAGCAGTCGTCCAGAAGTTCTTGGCGCGCGCCCGAAACGCCTCGTCCGTTTCCCGGTCGGCGGCGTACGCGGTCGCCTCCGGGTTCGTCACCATCAGCGTCTTGTCCCACAGCGGCCCGGGATCGGGGATGCTGACGATGGTGTCGGCTGCGGACTGGTTCAGCTTGCCCGCCTGCACGCTGCGCACGTTCGCGGTGGCCGACAAGCTCGTGGCAGCGAACGTCGCGAGCGTGGTCGTGACGAACTCGACGCCCGTGTCGTTCTGGAGCCGCGTCCCTACCGCAACCGCGCCCGCGCCTGCCGTCGTGGTGTAGCGGCTGAACTCGACCACGCCCAACGCGGGAGACGCGCCCTTGCGGATCATCTGGTAGCGGTCCCACACGAGCCGGTCCAGGTCTTCGCCGTCCGCGCCGTCGATGAGCAGCTTCGCGACGGCGGCGGTGAGCTGGTAGACAAGCTCGGCAGCGACCACCATGTTGGAGCCGACGAACAGGTTGATGTCCGAGCCGATGACATCGATCTGGTTCGGGTCGATCTTCGCTGCGCGCGTTCGGATGTACGTGCGCGCGACGGCAAGGAGATCAATTCTTGTAGGCAGGTCCATGGTGTCTCTCTACCCCAAGTTGAACGGCAACGTCACCGCCATGCTGCGCCCGTCTCGCATCTTGGCTTTGATGTAGTAGCCGACGACCGCTGGAGCGTTGTCGTAGGTCATCACCGTCACCGAGCACTCGGCGGTCTCGGGCTCCTGCAACCACTGCTCCTCGATGTCGGCGCGGATCGCCTCGCGCCGTTCTGCGTTGTTCGTCCGCTTCAGCTCGTCCATCACTCCGACGCCCCACTCGGGCGGGAGGAAAACGAACTTGCGCTTGCGGCAATAGGTGCGCCGCAATCCGCGCTTGCGGTAGCTGGTCACGCCTTCATCGAACGCATAGTCCCCGGTCGCGTCCACGTTGTAGCTGCCGAGCACCGCGCCGAGCGGGTTGGGTAGCGGGTCCATCGTAGCGGCGGGCGTCTGTGGTGATGCCATGTCGCGGTTCTTGAGCGCAAGGTCACGCGATTGGCTTTCCACCGTGCGCAGCAGCCCGGAGAACACCGCCGACGTGTAGCCAACGGTCAGGGGCAACCCGCTGACTGCACCGCGCAGCCCCACACACGCAGCGCGGTACTGGCACGGGTACGGACTGAAGGGCCGGTCCACCACAACGTCGAGGGACAACGCGTCCCCAGCAACGAGCCGCGCCTCGATCACCAGCACGGCGCGCACCGCGTTGCCGTCGAGCCCCGTGCCGCCCGCGACCAACGTCACGGTGTGGCGGGTGTCGTCGAGCGCGTCGTACAGCCCGCCTACCCCGTCCGAGTACGGGGCTTCGTTGAACGTGAGGCGCACGATGTTCTCAGCCACGGGCTGCGCCGACAGCAGGCGGAAATCCGCAAGCGGGCCACCACCCCACGGGGTGATTCCAATCGGTCCTATGCCCCAGCCAACTGTCGTCATGGGGGCATCATAGCACCGCGCATTATGGAACCATGAGCAAGCACAACGACATCCCCAAGTCCGCCGTGTATCTGTTCGTCCAGCAATTGTACCGAAACGAGGGTACAGCGTTTCCGCATTCGTGGCGAACGCTCAACCCGGCATTGCGTGCAACGCTATCACTGGCGATCACAACTGGGTTCCGATTCGCCCCAAACGACTTTGCAACTATCTACAACGATTTCGACGGCGATTACTGGTTCGGAGAGTTAAGGGAAAACCTTTACGCCGAAGCCTGCACGTCTGGCAACTTGTCCGCGTGCAAGTCGTTTGAGAACTGGATCAATCGGCGTCCCTACATGTGGAAAGGGAAACGCTTGTTCGTAGGAGCACTATTGGACTTCGGAAGTGTTCGGGGGGCAACTGTCACTTCGTTTTCCAGTGACGACAAAACCATCACCGCGTGCACACACAAGCCGTACGAATCAGGCAAGCCTTCGCGCATCGACAAGCGCGTTACCATCACCCGGGAAGAACTGAAGACCGGAGAGCTTTCCAACAAGGAAGTACGCAAAGCGCTCCAAGCAGTGCGTAGCCTCACCAAAGCCCTGCGTATAGCAGGGGTATACGGTATCACCACACAAGATGTTGAAAGCTGGAACCCGGGGCAGAAGTTGTTCGCTCGTAGGTGGGTAGAGAAGCACGAGAAAAATTACAACGAACCTCATCTGTCGTTTTTTCCCAAATCCTACTACTAGCCCACGCGTTAACCCGGGTTAACGCGCGCTAGACCTGGAGATAGCGAATCTCGACTTCCCACCCGGTGACCATCGGCGGTGTCGTCCCCGCCAATACGAGCGTCACACGCCCGTGCCCCGCGACGGTCGTCACGTTGTACTCGTCCTTGGGGATCTCCAAACCGTTGACGAAGAAGTGCGCGCACGTCTTGCCGATGTGCGTCACGTCGTGCACCGTGTCGAATACCGTCTGCCCATCTACGATTACCAACTGCTGCTCGCAGATCCAGGTGCCGATCGCCTTGATCGTCACCATGTCGGTGTACAGCCCAATGATCACGTCGAACCAGCGGTCCAGCTCCTCCGCCCACCCGCGCCAGTTGATGACGCCGCCGAGCCCCGCCGCCTGCGGCACGTTGTGCTCCAGCTTCTCACCGAACGCGGGCTTGCGCCGGGGTAGCTGGTACGACAGCGCCGCGAGCGCTGCCCCCGCGTAGAACGTGATCTCTGCCACGTCGTCGGCGGTAGCCCCGAGTCCACTGCCGCTGTCCACGCTCAGCCGCAGCTTGTACGTCCCGGTCAAGTCGATGGGAAGGATGTTGGTGGCAGCGCCGCCCGGGGCAGACAGGCCAGCGATGCTGTGCGAGACCGCCACGTAGTCGGTCGGCACGTCAAGCAGTTCCCACTGGTACGCGGTGTACGCTCCGCCGCTCGACGTGGCTACGACAGCGAAGCCGGTCGCGAAATCCTCGCGCGCCTGCCCCGGAACGCCCGCGGGAGCGCCTGCTTGGTTGAGCGTGATTTGAACAGCCATCGTGGTCTCCTGTCAGTCCGTGTCGCAGTCGTCGAACGCGCCCGCCGCGTAGTTGGGCATTCTACCACCGCTGAGCCCCGCGCTCAGCGGGTTAGTGAAGTCGCAGCTAAGCACGATGAACGGCCACGGGATGGTTGGAGGGAACGCGGGTATCGCAGGCAACGCGAAGCCGAACTTGAAGTTGAACTTCGGCGGGATGGCGAACCCGCAAATGGTCGCGCTGTTCAACGTGCCGCCAGAGAACCCAATACTCGCGCTCGCGCCTACGCACCCCATGTCAACCTCCCAGCAACCCGGCGCATCCAACACCAGGGAAGTTCTGCCCGGTCACAAGTGCGGGCGGTTTTGGGGTTTGCATCGCTGTCATGATCGCGGCGTTGATCGCTGGCGTGATCGGCAACGGCGGCGCAAGCGTCAACATCTGAGTCATTCCCGCGATGGCGGCAATACGGTTCGCGAAACCTACCGGGTTGAACGTTCCTTGTGGCGGCAGCGTGAGTACTACCATCAAGATGTTCACGAGCTGCTCCAGCGTCACGAGGTGCTCAACCGCACTCGCCCCGCACGCGCTCATTTCCAACGCTCCACTCGTCATCATGCTCGACGATCCACTGTCCGCGAGCTTGAACCCCGACGCCCCCGCCATCAGGTTCACCGACTTCTGGTCGGTGTCAATTGCGATCTGTAGATCACCGTCCTTGTTCTGCATCGCGCACCCGGTCGCGCCGAGCTGGAACACCGTGCCGTCCCCGTTGCGCAGCGTCAGGTTTCCCGTCTCGTCAATACCGATCATTGCGCCCGTCACTGCACTACGCATGATGAGCGCTGCGTCGCCTTCGATGAGGTACGAGCCGAGCTGGCGGCGGAAGCTGAACAGGTTGCCGTCCGTCTTCTGCCCCGCCACGTACTCGGGAAACACGTCCAGCTCATTGTTGAGCCGCCCCACGATGACCGGCACAGCGCGCGTGTCGCCTTCGGGCACGACCACCAGAACTTCGTCGCCCGCGAGGAACGGTGCCCACTCTCCCTCACCGTTGCCTGCAACGTGCCCCGCCACGCGGCAAGCCACAATCTGCCGATGCGGCTGAAGCACCACCCACACGGTCGGCCCCCACGGCGCATCGAACTCCACGCTCTTGTGATCGTCCGTCTCGGGTGCGACAAGCCCGTAGCTCACCCACACGCGCGGGTCCATGCCGGGGCGCGCAAGCGCCTCCGCGAGGATGTTCAAGTCCAGGTCTCCGAACGCGCCGATGCTCACGTGATCTCCTTGTCAAGCCGCACCTCGACGTAGTTGCTGCCCGTGAGCGAGATTGACACGCCGCTGTCAATGCTCCAGTCGAGCTTGAGCGCGCGCGTGCGGAACGTCGTCTGGAACCCACCCGCCATGTAGCTGTCCGCGTACGCCTTCGACATCGCTTCGTCGTGCCCCATCTCTACCAGCATCTGCACGATCTTCGTCTTCTGTATCGTGCTGTCCTCGTACAACCCAACGGTGGTGTGCCCCTGCGCCTCGCGCATCAGGTACGCATCGAACGAGTCACCGGGCAGCATGTCGAGGATGTCAGGGTCGTAGTTGTCGCCGCCGAAGCTCGCCATGTCCGTGGTCGTCACCTCCACGCTCAGCTCCTGGCGCGCGCTCTGCTCGTAGACGCTCTGCGCTATCACCTTCAGGTCGTCCTTGTTGGTGATTCCCTGCACACGCCACACCATGATCTTCTTATCCGCCGCACCGCCCGGCGCGGCCTGCGTCGTCACCCCGGGGAACCGCACGCTGATGGTCTGCTTCTTCCCGGGCAAGTACGCGGCCACCTCGATGTTCACAGGAGCGGCGGCGTTCAGCTTGCGCCCGAACTTCATCGTCCTGACGTTGTGCCCCCACACGAACGTCCGGTTCGGCAGCGGCATCCCGTTGATGCTGCGGCCCGCCCCGGTGTGCGGGTCGTTGGCGCGCGTGGCTCCCGCCTTGAGCACCGTGCGCGGCTTGGAGATGATGAGCGCGTTCTCCTCCATCAACAGCACACAACCCGCCGAACCAACCACGTCCGTCAGGTAGTCCATCACGCTCGACTTGTCGCTGCCCGTCTTGCTGCCCTTGTCCTGCCCCTTGTTCTTCAGGATGCCAGACAGCTTCGGCGCGTCCCCGTCGCCGCGCCATTCCACCCCGACGCCCGCGAACTGAGGGAAGTTCGACAGGTAGTTAGCAACCGCCTTGTCGAGCGTCAGCTTCGGGTCAACGTGAAGCTGCGGCGGGGACTGCTGGTCGATGAGCACGCTGCGCCCGTCACGGCACTCCAGCTTGACCATCGGCGTCCCGCTGTCCGAGAAGTTCACCTCCCAGGTGTCCACCCAGCCGCGCAGACGACGGTTGCTTCGCACGTTGCCGCGCTCGTCCACCGTGCTGTCGGGTATCATCGTCGGCACCGCCGCACCCGCTTCCGCCGCCGCTTCCTCCGCTGTGATGGTCCCCAGGTAGTAGTCGATTGCACAGCTTCGGATGCATCGAGGGTCGAACGGCGCATCGAGGAACGGAAGCTCCACGCCAAGCGTGTCCGCTTTGTCGATCCCGTTGCGCACGAAGTTCGCGCTCACCGGGATGATGCCCCACAGCTGGTGGGTGAACTTGTCGGCGCTCGCCGCCGCGATCTTGCTCCCGCCCTTCGGCAGCAGGATGTACCGGCGCGAGCCCGCGGGCGCGTCGGGGTCGAGCACGTACTCAAGCTCCTTGGTGTCCGTTCCACCCTTGCGAAGCGTCTGCCGCAGCCCTGGCGGCTTCGCACTGATGGTCTCCGCGAACTCCTCGAAACGCACGAGCAGCGTTACGCGGGCGCGCGGGTACCACTCCTGCACGGGGCGGTCGTTCGCCACGCTACACCCCGCCGCCCTGCCCGCTCAGCACGGGGACGATGAGAGTGCGCCGCCCGCCGATGCTGTGGCCCCCCGCGTCAGGCGGGCACGGGTAGCCGAGGTGGTTGGCTACCGCGATGTCGTACGCGTGGTCGGGCGTGCCGTAGTGCTTGTGGCTGATGCTCACCAGCGTCTCGCCCTGCTTGACCGCGTGCACGATCAGAACCGCCGCCGACTGCGGCGCGTCGCGGTTGTCCCCCGTTCCAGCACCGAGCGCTTCGCCCTTCGTGCGGTTGACAGTGAGACGGATGTCCTGGCACACCTTCGCGAGCACTTGGGACTGCCGGATGCCGCTGCCGAAGTAGCTTGCGTTGCGCACCACGTCTGCCGCGTTGCGCTTGACCGCGAGCATCTCGGGCGACTCGCGGCTCAGCGCGTCCGCTGTCGTGTTGCACAGCGCCAGCATGTTCTCCGTCTCGTTGAGCACGGTGTTCTGCAAGCTCGCCGGGATGTTGCGCGCTTGATTGACGAGCGCCCCGGCCTGCTGGATGTTCTTCGCGAACGAGCGGCACTGGCGGCAGAAGTTGCTCAGCATCTTGTTCGGGGCGTTGAGCAGCGCGCCGAGCTGCCCGAGCGTCATCTTCGGTGCGCCCTTGGGTAGCGTCGTGCGCCCGCCCACCATCAGCCGCGTCGGCTCCATGTTGGCGGCAAGCTCGGCCTCGACCACACCCGCATCGATCTCGCTCGTGAGCGACCCGTTGCGCACGCCCTGCACGCGCTTGTCTACCTTGCGCCCGCGGTTGACCCAGTCGAAGTGCGCCTTCCACGCCACGTCGGTCGTCTTGCCGTGCGCGTGGTCGAACTGCGTCATGCGTCCCTCGCGCACGATGTCGCGCCACTTGACGCGCACCCGCGCGCCCGTGAGGCACAGGCTCTCGAACACCTTGACCAGCGTTGCGGGCTCCACCACGCTCACGCCCTGCTCGCCGTTGCTGCCGACGTAGCAAGGGGACCGACCGAGCAGCGTGCGCTTCCACGTGCCCTCCCAGTCACCGGGGAGCACCTGACCGCCGAGCACCTGTTGTGACCCTTCCGGGTTGCCCGGGAACCACGTCACCGGGGCGTTCTGCTTCACGCCCCAGCTCGCCCCCACGTGCGGCAGCCCCGTGCCCCGCAGCGTGATGAGCCGACGCGCGCCCGCAAGCTCCTCGATGGTCACCTGATTGGCGACTTGGCGCTTGAGGTTTCCCGCGTTCGACAGGGTGATGGTCGTGACCGCCATGCTCGCACTCTACCACGGCACGCGTTAACCCGGGTTAACGCGGACGCGCATTATGCGTAATGCCGAATTTCGGTACACCCAATCACAAGGAGATAGAAAATGGATGAATCTGTGAAGATCGAGACCTGCGCGCGTGCGGCGCATGAAGCGAACCGCGCGTACTGTATAGCGCTCGGAGATACGTCGCAACCCGCTTGGGACGAAGCGCCGGACTGGCAGAAGTCCAGCGCTCGCAATGGTGTAGTCGGCGCGCTGAACGGCAACACCCCGGAGCAGTCACACGAGGGATGGATGGCTGAAAAGTTGGCCGGGGGTTGGAAGTACGGCCCGGTGAAGGATCCGGCGAAGAAGGAGCATCCCTGCTTCGTGCCGTACGCCGAGTTGCCGCCCGAACAACGCGCGAAAGACAGTATCTTCCTCGCCGTTGTGAGAGCTTTGGCTCAAGCGCTTTAGAATCCACCGAACGGCCCGCTCACCCGCGCGTTCACACGCGCCAGCGCCGCCTTCGTCACGCCAGCCTTGAACACCATCATGATCCGGTCGGGGTCCGCATCACGGAACTCCTGTTTAACGTTGATAGTCGAGCCGGATGCGTTGACGTTGATACTCGGCTTGCTCATACCCTCCAAGCTCTTTCCCCCTTTGACCAACTTCTTAGCTTGCGCGCCAGCTTCTGCCGTCATCTTCCCGCCCGCGATCATCGCGTCGATCAGATCACCAAACCCCCTTCCTACGTCCACACCAGACTTTGCCAACGCGAATTGCAATGCGTTGCTGTGGCTCAAAATGTTCCCGATTAACTCGAACCGCCCCTTGTCTGTACTGTTCATCGCCATTTCCAATGAGGCGTTGAACTCCTTGACCATCGAGGCCGCTTGCTCTTGGGTTTGTTCGTCGATTCCGTACCGAACGTCCTTCTTGCTTAGCTCTGCAAACCCAACACCCTCCGGCATACGTTCGGTCTTGGAGGTGAACCGCCCCTCTACCTTTTGCCCGAACGCCCCCAACCCCAGGCTCTTCGCAAAGCTCTGCAGCTCGGCAAAGCGCTTGGCTTCCTCCTCGGCGGTGCGCGTTCGCTTGTCCAGTTCCTCGTTTGTCTTCCGTAGCGCCCCGGTGCGCCGTTCCTCTGCCAAGGTGGAGTCGTACAGCACCACAGCTTCTTCCGTGAGCGCCCCAGTCAAACCAAACAACGCCCCCCCAACGGCCCCCATCCCACCAGCCAACTTCCCACCCAATGCAGCACCGCCCAACACGTCACCAACGATACCCGCTCCGCCTGCTGACCCTTCTCCCGCGTGACCGCGTGCGACGTTGAAATAGCCACCCCCGCCCATCTGCGCCATTCGGGTGAACGTGTCCTTGTGGTCAATCAAGAACTTCCCCGCCCCCATCAGCGTGTCCGCCACGGTGCCCATGCTTCGCGCGATGCCCTCCCAGTTTTCGTTGATGAGCACGAAGGCGTCCTTCACCTTGTCCCCGGCGTACTTGAACGCGAGCGTCGCCTTCTCCCCAACCTTCTCCGCGAACGCTTCCAGCTCGTGGCGGTGCGCCGTCATCTGCTTGCGCAGCTCCTGCACCATCGGCGTCAGGCCCTTGAAGATCGGCATGCCAACGATCTCGTAGAGCTGCCCGCGCATCTCCTTGAGCGATTGCATCGACTCGCCGAACGTGAGCGGCACGTCCTTCATCTTCTTCGCCATGCGCGTGATGGCTTGCTCCGCTATCGCCATCATCTTGTCGGGGGCCATCTTCTGCATCTCTTTGGCAACCTGTCGCGCGTTGCCCTTGAGCAGCCCAGTCGAGGCAATCATCTGCACGATGGGGTTACGCGCACGCGCGACGCCCATCTCGATCTGCTCGAACCCCTGCGTGATGCTCGCGAGCCCGCCGGGGGCGATGCGCGCCGCCTGCACCATCGTCCCCATGAATTCCTGCACTTCGTCCGTGCTCTTGTTGGTGCGGCTCGCTATGTCGTTGAAGCTCTCGATCACCGCGTCGCTACTCGCCCCCGCGTCGATGGCGAGGTTCTGAAGCTCCTCCTGCAACCCGTTCGCCTGCTCGCGGATTTCCTTGTACCCGCGCCCGCCCTTGTCCGTCATCATCAGCGCGCTCGCCACCGCCTTCTGCTGCTTGCCCAGCTCCATCCCGGCTTCCAGCGCCTCGTGGTAGATGCCGGTCAGCGTTCCACCGAACCCCGCGAGGTGAACGCCGAGCGCCGTGCTTGCTGTCTCCGTTGCGAACTTCTTGAGGCTGCTTCCAACCTTGTTGACCTTCTTGTCCAGCGCGTTGAACGACTTCTGGATGCGCCCGATGCTTTCGCCAGCCTTGTCGTTGACAACTAGGTCCGCCGCAACTTCGGTATTGTGTCCCATGGTTCAGAAGTCCTCCGCGAACGATTGGATGGGGGCTTCGGAGCGGTCCAGCTCGTGCAGCGCCCGGTACAGGTCGTGGAAGTGGACAACCTCCACGTCCTCCCATCCTAGCAGTTCGCCGGGATGGCCGAGCCTCGCGTAGCGCGCGAGCTGCATGAGCTTCTTGATCCGCCCGTCGATGGCGTCCCGGGGGTTGGTACGCAGCGCGAACGTCTGCACGGGTATCGACCCGAGCCACTCGGACGGCATCAGCCACTCAAGCGCCGCGTCTGTCAGACGGCATCCCGGACTTCGATGCAGTTCTCGAAAAAATCCCGCCGCTCCTCCGCTGTCAGGCTGTGCGTCTCAAGGAACACTCGCACGACGAGCGCGCGGCACTTGAGCCCGATCTGCTCCCAGAAGATGTCGGGGTCGGCCTCGCGGCACTCCTTCGTGTGGTCGGCGGGTAGCAGCTCGG
>Ga0265297_10011587_pt1 | contig 10767 bp, 9 predicted proteins | sample Munlanlwell13791_FD_192502 | JGI IMG/M metagenome (GOLD analysis project Ga0265297, IMG submission 192502) | Leachate microbial communities from a municipal landfill in Southern Ontario, Canada - Leachate well 137-91 | ecosystem: Engineered > Solid waste > Landfill > Unclassified | place...
AGAATGTTTCTTTTAAGACTTGTTTTCTCATAATTCTATCAAGAAAACCCACTTCAAATGAATAGATCGCCCCCCTCTTGCGCCACCAGAGTCGGAGAGCCTGATGGCTCTTCTCCAGCCGGCTCTCATTCGAGAGCGGTCTTCCCCCGAGGGGGACGGGGCGCATTGTGATGCCTCGGCATTACCTTTAAGGAGTACTTCGACAAAGAGTTGTTTTCATTAAAAGAAATTGATGCCGCCGCGGGGAGTCAATCATCGCATCAGCGAGGATTGACTGGAGAAGGTTTCAACCTTCGATTTCGCCCTTCGGGGCATCGAACCTCAAGGAGGTGAGATGGGAGAAGAACGCGAAGCGTTCTTCGACTTCGGCGGCCGTTCATCACAACCGGGGGTATGGGGGCATCAGCTCCCATCATCAATCTGGTGTCGAATTTTGAGTACAAATTTGTCACTAAATAAATGATTAACGCTCCTCTTCTCTTGTAACGCGGAGTTTATCTCAGAGTTTTTTTCAGCGTACAGAGCTGGCAGATCTCCCCACTGCACGGGTCGCCGCATTCCCGGCAGCGGTGCACGGCCTCATCCTCCAGGAGCCCGCCACACTGTGCCTCGATCTTCGCCTTGCTCTTCATCAGGTTGAGCATCGTGCCCGGGTGTCTTGATTCAAGGGTGGCAAGCATGCGCCGCACCTCGCCGCGGAGGGCATGCACCGCGTACGGGCACTCGGGGAGGTCTGCCCAGGCACCGTGGAGCATGAGGTACACGGCAATCTCCTTCTCGGAGATGAACATCAGGGGCTTGATCCGGGGGATGAACCGGCCCTGCGAGTCGCTGCCCGAGTCCCGGAGGAGCCGGGGCAGGTCGCCCCGGAGCACGTTCATGAAGACCGACTGGGCCTCGTCGTCGAGGTTGTGACCGGTGGCAATCTTTGTTGCACCGGCCTGCTCCGCTGCAACATTCAGCGCCTTCCGCCGCAGGATCCCGCAGACGCTGCACGCCTCGGGTTCCCGTCCCTTGAGGAAGGCATCGAGCGTTCCCCCGAAGAGTTCCGGAAAGGAGACTGTGAGATGCGGAAGGTTGAAGCGGGCGACCAGCACGTCCGCAGACCGGACGGTATCCTCGCGGTAGCCGGCAATCCCTTCATCGATGGTGATTGCAGAGAGCCGGACGGAGTCAAACGTGGGGAGGAGGCGGGAGAGGATCATCAGGAGGGCTGTGCTGTCCTTCCCGCCGCTCAAGGCAATGGCCACGTGGTCGCCCGGCGCGATCAGGTTCCGCGAACGGATGGTGGAGAGGACGCGCCCCTCGACATCCGCGATGAAGTGGTCGCGGCAGAAGTGGCGGCCGGTCGTTCTGTCCCGGTAGACCGCGGGTTCGTTGCAGAGCGAGCACGGCGGGGTCCTGCCCGTAACGTCTGCGTGCGGCACTCTTTCATCCCCCGTGGGCGATCCGGATGATCCGGACCTCGTCGTTGTTCCCAACAACCGCATCTTCCGACACGAGCGTGCCGTTCCGCGACACGATCACCTCAACGGGGTCGAACCCGAGGTCATGCAGGAGCTCGTCCACCGTGACCGGGTCCGGCCCGGCATCGCGGCAGCTCCGGTCCGGAAGGAGGATCTTCATAAGCTGATGAGGTACTGGGCGGGCTGGATGCATAAACATCCCGGTGCGCCGGGAGCGTCGGTTTAATAGGAATCTGCGATGAACAGGATACAGGATTATGGACAGGCAGACAGGTTCCGCGGAGATGGTGGCGGAGATCCGGAGGCTGAAGGAAGAGCGGGATGCAATCCTCCTCGTCCACAACTACCAGCCGGACGAGGTCCAGGACATTGCCGACCTGACCGGTGACTCCCTTGAACTCTCGCGAGCCGCGGCAACCATGGACGGGAAGGTGATCGTCTTCTGCGGCGTGGACTTCATGGCCGAGACCGCAGCGATCCTCTCCCCGCAAAAGACCGTTCTCCTGCCCGCGGAGGATGCCTGCTGCCCGATGGCGCAGATGATCAGTGCAGATGAACTCCGGCTTGCAAAGGAACGCCACCCGGACGCAGCCGTGGTCAGCTACGTCAACACCACCGCCGACGTCAAGGCCGAGAGCGACATCTGCTGCACTTCCTCGAACGCGGTGAAGGTGGTCAATTCCGTAAAGGAGGACGAGATCATCTTCGTCCCCGACCGGAACCTCGGGCAGTACGCCCAGCGGTTCACGAAGAAGAAGGTCATGCCGTGGGAAGGGTTCTGTATCGTCCATGACCGGATCACGCCGGCGCAGGTGAAGGCGGCCCGGGCAGCCCACCCGGATGCCGCCCTGCTCGTCCACCCCGAGTGCCGCCCGGAGGTGATCGACCTTTCCGATCACGTGGCAAGCACTTCCGGTATCATCAGAGAGGTCTGCGGCTCGGATAAGAAGGAGTTCATCATCGGGACGGAGGTCGGGATCCTCCACCGGCTGAAGAAAGAGTGCCCGGGCAAGCGGTGCTACCCGCTTGCCGAAGAAGCCGTCTGCCGGAACATGAAGAAGACGGACCTTGCAAAGGTGCGTGACTCCCTCCTCACGCTTCGGCCACGCATCACCGTGCCGGAGGATATCGCGGCACGGGCCCGGCTCGCTATCGAACGGATGCTGGCGCTCTGATCATCGTATTAACACGGGGGATTTGACCATGACAGACCATGAACTCATAGAGATGTACGGACAGATGGCTCTCGCCATCGGTCAGATCGAACACTGCCGGGAATTCGCCGCCATCATCCCGGAAGTACGATCCAACCTTGTTTTTGCCCGGACTGATGCAAAGACCCGTGATGATGTCCTGGCAGTCGATGGCAGGATCACGGTTGTCAGCGGCATGCCCCATGCTGCGGGAAAACCGGTGTTCGGGGTCTCCAGCCACATGGCACGGCTGATCATCGAATACCGGAAATATGAACCTTCGGTACGGGCAGGGATCGATTTTGCAAATACTCCGGACCTTACGCAATGGCTTCTCCAGTACTGCACAAAGAACGGGTGGGGGTTCAGTGTCATTGATCGGAGAAACGAGCCGGAAGAGATCAAAGAAGCGGAAGGGGCATCTATGCCGTGGAAGGTGAAGGAGGCCGTACGGGCGGCCGGAGGCAGGCCCCCGAAGATCTTCTACGAGACCGGTGCAGTAGGAAAAGAACCGGTCTCGGTCCTGGTTGGCCGGGATCCGCTTGAGGTTGTCGGGCAAATCTGCACTATCGCGGAATTATACCATGACTGCAGGTAATCCGAAGATCGGGAAGATCGATCACCGGCTTTTCGCTGAATTCCTCCTCCACCGCCTCGGCAAAAGCGACCCGTCGGTCATTGTCCCCCCAAGGACGGGGATCGATGCGGGTGTCGTGGATATCGGCAACGGGAACGTGCTGATCATCGCCGAGGACCCGATCTTTGCGGTACCTAAACAGCCGCTCGATATGTTCGGCTGGTATACGGTCCACATCGGGGCGAGTGATGTGGCGGTCATGGGCGTAAAGCCGCAGTACATGACCTATTCGCTCCTCCTCCCTCCCGAGACCAGCGATGAAGATTTCCGGACAATAGTCGATTCCATTCACCGGACCGCTGTTGAACTGGGGATCGCCATTGTTGGGGGACACACGGGATACTACCCTGGCTTCGCAGCCCCGACTATCGGGGGCATTACCGTCTTTACCATTGCGGCAAAGGACTCGTACGTGACGCCCGCAGGAGCACGACCGGGAAATGACGTGATCCTGACCAAGGGGCCGGCCATTGAGACTGCCGGCATCCTCTCGGTCCTGCGCGAAGCGGACCTGAAGAAGAATAACCCGGATGATTTGATCCGCAAGGCACAGGCGCTCTGCCGGCAGATGACCGTGGTTGAAGATGCACTCACGGCAATGGCTGCCGGGGGAGTCACGGCAATGCACGACGCCACTGAAGGCGGGGTGATCGGAGGCCTCTTCGAGATCGCCGATGCGAGTGGCGTCGGGATGGTAATTGACGAGTCGCGTTTCGTCTACCCTGACGAGGTACGGATGGTTTGTGAGACGTTCGGTATCGATCCCGTGGCCGCGATCGCTGAGGGATCGCTCCTCATTACCGCGAACCCGGCAGGGTCGGAGGAGATTATCGATGCGCTTGCCCGGGCCGGTATCCCCTCTTCGGTGATCGGGACAGTTACTGCCGAACCATCGAAACGGACCATGAAACGGCGGGACGGCACGATCGTTCCCCTCGCAATACCCGCACAGGACCCGTTCTGGCCGGTCTTTTTTGAGAGTGTAGGGTAATCCTGCCAACACCCCTTACTTTTTTTGCGCCATGAGCTTGCGGTAGGTCTCCTCGCCCACGCACTCCTTTGCGTACTTGCACCACTGGACGCAGGAGATGGTGTCGTTGTATACCACAAACCCGCAGTTGCTGCACTTCACGGAGACGTCGTTTGAGAAGAGTTCGACTTCCTCGCCGCACCGGGGGCATTTCCTGATCGCCAGAGTGGGGGTGCGCAGGTTCGCAGCGCCCGGGCAGTGGTCGAGCATATACAAGTATCACCGTTTTCCCTTATGGAAGTACGGACAGGCCGTAACGCATGCGGTACAGCTTACCGGTATATCGATCCGGGTGATGAGGAAAGGAGCGGCCAGGTTCAGCACGGAAGTGAGTATCCTCGCGCTCCACCTGCCCCGCATCAGCCGAAACGCAAGCGGGCGGATGAACCGGGGGATAGGGGATATAAAAGAGCGACAGGCAGTCATATCAACCTCCCCGTTGCTGATCGCTCCCGCAGGACACGCTTCAACGCAACGGTGGCAGTGTATGCAGGCAGGTAGTGAGGCAGGGCGTATTGAGGACGCAATTTCCCGGTCGGTTATCACTGCTGCCAGGACCAGCCGGTTGCCATATTCAGGGTTGATGAGAAGCGTGTTCTCGCCGATCGTCCCGAGCCCTGCATCCGCAGCGCAGTACTTCAGCGAGAGCCTTCCCCGTACCTGACCATCATTGATCGTCAGCGGCAGGGGGAGGATCACTTCCGTTGCCGACCCTGCCTGTACGAGCAGGTCCCGAAGGGCAAGGACCGTTGATTCAAGAGTGGCCAGGAGGTGCCGGGTTTCCGCACCCTGTTCCTCTGATGTGCCGAAGTAAAAACGGTCTGTCAGCGCAATACCGAAAATGATGATCGTCCGGCAGAGGGGGAGAATACTGCGGGGGTGCCGGTCCGCCGGGGCAGTGATCCGGGAAATGTCTGAAATACAGAACGCATCAATGTTCCGGTCTGCGAAAAAGCGTTCGATGCCTTCAGGGGAAACGTCACCGGGGGGCTTACTGCTCATGGGATGATAGTCCCTCTGTCCGGCAAACCCAAAAAGGTGCGGATCTGCTGTCCGATGTCAGGGAGGCACAAGCGGCATTGGTCTGACGAAAGATGTATGTGGGCAGGTAGCCTAGTATCCGGCAGGTTATGGCCGACAGCCCGTTGATCTCCACGATAAAGTACGTTGCCGGGACACGCCCCGTGTTCCGTCTCTCGGAGATCATCCCGTACCTCGACAGCCCGGCGACCGTTGGCGAGGTCTACCGCACCATTGCACCGGAACTGCCCCGCCTCGGCCTCTCTGCACGGGAGCGGGGCGGGGATGTCGAGATCTCGCGGATCGTCCTCTCTCCCCCGTACCGGCTGAACAGCGGTGAACTGGAACGGACGGAGGCGTTCCTTGCAGCACGGGAACTGCCGACAGTCCTGGCCGGCGCGATCGGGCAGTACATCACGAAGAAGGTCGGAAAGCCGTGGGACGACCCGGTCATCCTCGACCGGCTCCGGAAAGCGATCGTTGCCCAGAAGGACGACTACTGGAGACCGCAGCAGAAACGTGCCATCCGGTACACGAAGGGCTACAGCGTGCTCGGCTACCTTGCCTACCACTTCCCGGTCTACTTCATGCAGACCGAACACCTACTCGCCCGGCTCGCCCGCGAGGGGCTGCTGAAGAAGTCGATGACCATCCTTGACGCGGGCACGGGCCCCGGGGTTGTGCCGCTCGCCATCGCGGACTTCTGGTCCCGGCTGGACGGTGCAACGGCCACGGTGTATTCCCTCGAGCAATCGGAGGAGCACATCGAAGCGTTCCTGAACCTCCGGGACACCTTCGTGCCGCGGGGCGGGGCGGTCTCGGTCAAACCCCCGGTGAAGGCAGACCTCCGCGGCCCGCTTCCCAGGACCCTCCCGGAACGCTTCGACCTCATCATCCTCTCCAATGTCCTCAACGAACTGTCGGGCTCGGAGGAGGACATCCGGCCCGAAGTCGTCCTGCGGCTTGCGGAACGGCTTTCACCCGACGGCGCACTTGTCATCATCGAACCGGCCGATGAGGAGAACTCCACCCGGATGCGGACGCTGGTTGCGGGGCTGGGAAGCCGGGGGCTGGTCGTCCACTCCCCCTGCCCGGCACTCCGGGGCATCGCCTGCACGGCACCCCGGTGCTGGAGCTTCGATGTCGCGCCCGGCATCCGGATTACCCGACTGATGGAGGCGCTTGCCCGGTGCGAGGAGCCTTACCGGTACATCAACACCGATATCAAGTACAGCTTCGCGGTCCTGCGCCGGGCGGGAGTCCCGCGCCCGGGATACCGGCTCTCCCCGGATGCAAAGGCAGTCCGCCTCTCAAAACTGCACCTGCACGAAGGAAAGCGGGTGAATGCGGTCATAGCAAAGATGAGCGGGGAACTCGGCGATGCCAAGAACCACCTCTTCAAGGTCTGCGACGGCACGGCAAAAGTCCCGGTCTATGCGGTCCTTCCTGCCTACCACCGGACTCCCGGAAACGAGGCCCTCATGACGGCAGGATACGGGTCAGTACTGGATATGCGGGGCGTGCTCGTCCGGTACAACAAGGCGCACAACGCCTGGAACCTGCTCGTCAGCCGGAACACGGTGGTCCGGGTTATGGGCGATGAGGATATCTCCACCTGCCGGGACCTGCAGGAATTATAATGAGGGACACCCACAGTAACTACTGGCATACACCGGCAGGAGACCATGGATAACCAGGACCCGGGCAGCGATGAGGCTGCCATCCACACGACACAGCGGCTGATCATCAGCGGGACCAGTTACGAGGCTGTCCTTACCTCCGGCCGTATGGTCCTGACCAGCACGGACCCCGGCAGATCAGCGATAAGCATCCCGTATTCCACCATCGAACTCGCTGCCGCAGAAACGAACAAGCTCCGGGAACCGGTAATCCGCATCACCTATTCTGTGCCCGAAGATGGTTCGCTGGGGATCGAGCTCATCTTCATCTTCCTTGCTGCAGGCCGCAATTTCCAGAACCGCGACAGGTGCCTTGCCGTGCTGGAAAGAATGGGCGTCCCCGTCAGGCCGGATCCCCTTCCGCCGGATCACATCTCCCGGACCAAGCGCGAAAGGATGGATGCCGGGACCCTGGACGTGGAAAAGCCGGCCGGCCGGCCACCGGTACCGGAATGGACCGTGTACGGTCCGGCACAGGGTGGCAGGTCTTCCCTTCCGGAAGAACCAAAACCACCCTCGCCGATCTTCACCCTCATCGCCATGATCCTGATTGCCGCGCTGGTGATCGGGGCCATGGTTGCCCCCATCCCCGTACCGGGAGAGAACCAGACCGCGCCGGGTAAAGCCGTCTCTGCCCGGCCAGGGACAACTCCCCCAACAACCCCGTCACCGGAGGCAACACAGGTACCGGCAGCAGTCACTCAGCAGGATCAACCCCTCTCCCCCGAAGGAGTACCGTTGAACGGGATCTGGGTCAGGGTCTCCTGCCCGGGCGGCTATACCGGATCCCTGAAGGCCGGAGGGCTGGTCCAGGATGTGGCAGGGTCGGGAACCCTGCTGTACCAGTTGCCGGTCAGCAACACGGTTATCGATGGAGAGATCACGAAACTCGACGGGTCTGCCGAGACCCTTGCTGTCGATGTCTTCAACGGGGGATCGCTCATCTCGTCAGCCACGACGGAAAAACCCTTTGGCACGATAGAACTGCACGTGCCGGTAGGCCCGTCGCTCGCTGTCCCGGCCTCATCGACTCCTGAACCGACTCCGGCCGCAACAACCGTGCCTGCCGGGGTCACGACAGCCGGCACATCGGTAGTACCCGCAAACGGGGTGTTTGTCCGGATCGTGTACCCAGGGCAGTATACCGGCTCCATATCGGCCAATGGCTTTGAACGGGTGGTGAACAGTTCCGGCGAACAGGTCTACCAGTTATCGCTTGCCAGCGGAAGTGTTGACGCGTTCCTTGAGAAAGGCGACGGCTCGGTCCGGAACATGCTTGTTCAGGTATTCAGGAACGGGGCACTCGTCACGTCGGCGGACACTTCGGTCCCCCTCGGCGTTGTCGAGATCCATACAACGGTATAACATCTGTCGTAACCGGGATACCCTCCCGCCACGGTCGGGGGGTTCCCCTGCACCCTCTTTTCCCTGCCCTCACGTCATCGTATACCCGCCAGCGCTGCCGGAGTAATAGATATTCCCGGAACTGGCACTGAGGCTCATTGCACCGCCCAGGCCGGTGATACGGACCTCCGACGAACTCTGGCCATTGATAAGACGGGTCCCATCGAAACTGAACGACGTCCAGGCCCTCTCCGGAGGCATGTAGAGGTTCAGCGAGGACTGGTATTCGTCATACCCACTGACATAGATACTGCTCACCGTTCCCCGGTTCCGGTAAACCCCGTTCTGGTACAACGACACGTCGCCAAACGAGAACGTCGTGATGGCAGATGCCGATGACGAGATGGACCCGTACCCGCTGCTCTCCATCACGAGCCGTACGGTATCGCCCTGGTTCAGGGAATACGATGCCCCGTTGACGGTGATGCTGGAATAGGAACCGGTAACATGGAACTGCATTACTCCGCCGGACTCGATGTAAGCACCCTTCCCGGCATTCAGGAGCGTGGTGTGCGATGCCGGCAGGGTTACGAGGACGGTCTGTTGCGCGGAACTGCTTCCCCCGGTGCTGTTCTTCACGATAAGGTTCACCGGGAACTGACCCCCGGTCGTATAGGTATGATCCGGTGGCGACTGCAGCGTTGAATTGGCCGACCCGTCGCCAAAGTTCCAGTCCCACGAAACAGCCCCGCCCGTGCTGGTATCGGTGACATGCACGACATTGGTGGACGGGAGGGTGTAACTGAAACTGGCTGCAAGGGGCCCCGGGTTCACGGTGAACAGGCCGGTGCCGGTCCCGGAGTGCCCGTCGGGGTTCACCACGACAACATCCCACGGCCCGGTTGCGGCCCCGGCAAGGTTGAAGCTGCACTGGATATGCGATGCGGAAAGGACGGTAACCGAGGTTGCCGTGATGGTGTCTGAACCTTTCTGCAGCCGGACCGTGGGAGTGGACGCCGTATCGAAGTTCAGTCCGGAGAGATCGGTGATGCTGACGGTGGTACCGGCTGAACCGCCGGAAGGAGTGATCCCGGTGACCTGCGGGGCCGGGGGAAGAACGATCTGGTACCCGGATGCGTTGCCGGTATACGTGGAAGTCCCGGTGCCTGCCGCAAGGTTCATGGCACCGGACAGGCCGGAAACCCGGAGCGCCGATGCGTTCTGGCCGCTGATTATCGTGGTGCCGTTGACACTGAACATTGTATAAGCACTGGCGGAAGGCATGAAGATGCTGAGCGTGGACTGGTACTGGTCGTAACTGCTCACATAGAGGCTGCTGACTGTCCCCTGGGCCCTGAACACGCCGTTCTGGTAGAACGACACGTTGCCAAAGGAGAATGTGGTGATGGAGCTCGTGGACGAGTAGAGCGACCCGTACTCGTTCCCCCCCATGACCAGCCGGACCGTGTCACCCTGGTTCAGGGAGTAGGTTACCCCATTGACCGCAAGCGATGAATAGAGTCCCGTGACGCGGAACTGCATCTGCCCGCCTGATTCGACATAGACTGCTTTCCCGGCATTGAGGCTCACGGTATAGGCACCGGGAGATGTCACCAGGATCGATCTCTGCAGGGTGCTGCTTTCAGTCCCTTTCTTCACAATCAGGGATACCGTATATGTGCCTGCTGCCGCATAGGTATGCAGGGGGGGAACCTGCGCTGTCGAATTGGCGGTCCCGTCGCCGAAGTTCCAGTCCCAGGACGTCGGGCTGCCCGTACTGGTATCCGTGAACTGGACCGCAAGGCCGGACGAGGAATACGTGTAATTCGCGGCAAGGGGTTCCGCGGTGACGGTGAAGAGCCCCGTCCCGGTCCCGTATTGCCCATCGGGGTTGATCACGACAACATCCCACAACCCGGTTGCAGCGCCGGCAAGGTTGATGCTGCACTGGATAAGGGATGCGGAAAGGACGCTGACACCGGTGGCGTTTATCGACACATTGCCTTTCTGCAGTCTCACGGCGGTATTCGCTGAACTGTCGAAATACTGCCCGGAGAGGTTCGTGATGGCGACCACGGTACCGCTCGCACCGCTGGCAGGAGTGATGCCGGATACGATCGGGCCCGGGGTCAGGAGTATCTGGTACCCGGCCGGACTGCCGGTATAATAGACCCTGTCGGAACCGGTCTGCAGGTTCATGGAACCGTTCAGTCCCTGGATACGCACCGCTCTCCCGTCCGTCCCGCTGATGATGGTGGTCCCGTCAACGGTCAGGCTCGTCCATGCACTGGCAAAGGGCATGTACAGGTTCATGGTGGACTGGGGCTGGTCATAGCTGCTCACATAGATGCTGCTGATGGTGCCATGGTTGAGATATATCCCGTCCCGGTAGAGCGTG
>Ga0265297_10011588_pt1 | contig 10766 bp, 20 predicted proteins | sample Munlanlwell13791_FD_192502 | JGI IMG/M metagenome (GOLD analysis project Ga0265297, IMG submission 192502) | Leachate microbial communities from a municipal landfill in Southern Ontario, Canada - Leachate well 137-91 | ecosystem: Engineered > Solid waste > Landfill > Unclassified | place...
GGCTGCAACCTAACGATGAAAATTATAATCTTCATACGTTTGCGAATATGACCAAGTATAAATATTATCGGATATATATGACCGACAATTATAGAGTCGATAGCATAAGTGGCATCATTGAAATAGAGCTTTATGAAAAAGCTAATAGGTATGATTCCGGCCTTAAATACGATGGTGGTAATTTGACGCTACAAATAGAGAAGATAAAGTATCAATTAACCGATTCTGGGGTCAACGCTACTCTTTATCTCGGCGGGATTCCTCCGAGTATTTCAGATGAGCTGGCTAAACTCGAATACATGATAAACACAGAAAGGGCGACAATATGAGCCTATACCCATCAGCACCGGATATCTTTGTGGACAGGGACGGAGAGGATGCCATAGCCTCGAGCGATCCTAACAACGCTTATGACGCTATTGAGAATGTGGAAAATTTTCTGGGAGCCGCCGGAGAGCCGCAAGCGAAGCTCGCAACACTGATAAACGCTTTCAGGAATATGTTCCAGCCGCTACCGCAGTGCTCATGGATAGACGCTGACACGATAGGAATATTGCCATCGTCGGCGGTGCTTTTCGCGACAAATAATTTTGTAATAAAAAGGAATACGGATGTGCTCACGTGCTGTCTGTCGCTTCATCTTGATACGGGTTCAGAAATCGCTTCAGCCTGGTATGACCTGTATCTTGTCGGGGACGGGGCGAACTCGCTGTATACCGCTAAATTTGTCCTCCAGGGATCCGCGCCGAGCGGATTGAGTTATTATAAAAAAATAAACGCATTCAGGAACGACGGGTCGAGTAATCTGATAAAATTTTATCAAGATAATAATTTAATAATGTGGGATGTGCCGATAAATGTAGTCGCCCCGACTACACAAGCTAATTCTTGGAGCGCGGCAATATCCTGCACATCAGCAATTCCCAACATTTCTACGCGCGGCCTTTTTGGTCTAACAGCCTTTACTTCGGGCAATGCGCAAGGTGTCTGGATAAGGCCCAATGGTGCGGCATGGTCGACAACTCCCCAAAATGGATTTTATTGTAGTGGTGACTCTATCGATGTTAATGGTCAACGAATCAGCTTTACCGATGAGTTACAACAAATACAATTTCATGGTGTGACACAAAATCCGACTATAGCAATAGACGTGGAAGGCTATTACATAAATATATAAGAAATATATGTCTGTAAATCAGCAACTACAAAAAACTCGAAGTGACCGTAGCCACACAGAAAGCTACCAGAAATAATGGCCGACACAGAGGCGTTTGACATAAAGAAGTGGATCCTCGGATTCGTTAACCCCACAACGTGGGGTAAGGCGATAGTTTACCTTATCATAGGCGGGGTGATTGTGTTCGCCGTAGTATGCGTCAAAAACTTCTTCTTTCCAAGAAAAGATACACAGACCAATAAGCCTATTGCCTGGGTCGCTCCGTTCGCCAAAGTGGAGAAGGGTGGGATCTCGCAGGATAACACGCAAGTCCTGGTAACCGAGAAGCCGTGGGAAATAGGGGGAGGGGTAGCCGCGGGCCGGATAGACAACAAAGACGCTTACGGCGGATTCCTTACGGTGAAGCGGAAGTTTTAGGCTTATGCTCTTTTATCGTTATTGAAAGCTGTCCGAACATGCCGATCACGACCACATTGAAAGTCTTGCCAAACCGATCTATCTGCCACGCGTCGCAGTAACCCCTAACAGAAATTACTCCATTCTCATCTTTCACGCGGGTCTTTTCCCTTACTACATCCAGCAAATCCGAGAATTGGGATTCCTTGTATCCGTCGGGTAGGCGTGTCCTTATTGGTAAATCCGGCATGACGGTATTATAGCGGAAAAAGGCGGAGAGGTCAAATATTTTAAAAAGACTTGACAAACGTCGCGATGTAGTGTATCTTTATTATCGAAGTTAAGAATTTTTTATTCAAGGAGAATGTCATATGAGTGGAAAACAAATCTCTATAGTGGCTCAGGATTTTTTATGTCAATCGGCCCCACGCTTTCGCAAAAGGAAACTATGCGATGCCTGCCCTGAGCAGGTAGAGAGAGCGTCGGGGCTTACTTATAGGAGGGGGCTTTATGATTAGAGATGAAAAATTATTGGAAAGTGCGAAGTCGGGGCCATTGCGTAGAGGCAGGAGATGGCTCATAAAATACCTTGAGGGTGGAAAAATAAGTCGGGCACAAGGTGTCGAGGCAAAATGTTATGACTGCTTAGGCATGGGTGACCAGGGTGATTGCGACCAAGAGAGTTGCCCTCTATACGATTTCTCGCCCTTTAAAAACAAGGTTGTGGCAAAAGTGGCAAATCCAGAGCAAATAGCTACACAACAAGGAGTTTAATCCATGAAACGCTTAATTACAAGGGCCAGAACGCCAAAAACGGCCTTTATAGGAGGGCTCATCGATGACTGAACACACAGCGATGGGGAGAATTTGGGTTGTGCAGGAGAAACAGCCGTGCCAGATATGCGGCGAGATGGACAGCCTGACCGCCTGCGAACTATGCGGGCGCAAGGTTTGCGAGGAAGATATCGTCCGGCAGAAGATATCCGAAGATGATTTCATGGACATATGCAAAGAATGTGGGGAGAAATAATATGCCGCTCCGTGAATTTTTGTGCCCCGATGGAACGAAGATCCCCACCGGCGACTGTTTAAAGGAATCCGGCTGCCGGTGCGGGGATAGGTGCGCCACGAGATCATACCTGCAAATGGTCGCTTCCGAAAGGCCATTAAAGTGGAAGTGCCCCTGTTGTAAACACGAAGTTATAGAGGAGAAAAAATAACATGCCAAAAGGAGTATACAAACATAAAAGCGGATTCAAACGATCTGAAGAATGTAAGCGTAGACTCTCCGAGCAAAAACTTGGATTTAGAAATCCAATGTTTGGTAAACGCGGAGAGAAACATCATCTATGGAAAGGCGGAAAAACAACGAATGGAATATATGTGCTCGTTTACACGCCCCACCATCCTTATGGCCGGAAGAATGGGTATGTATACGAACACCGTCTTGTCGTAGAGAAAATCATAAAGCGTTTCTTAAAGTCTTACGAAGAAGTCCACCACATTGATTTAAATAAGAGAAACAATGTTCCTAAGAACCTTATGGCCTTCAGATCGAAACGGGCGCACAGACTTTTTGAGAGAGGTATTGGGCTTTTCCGAACAGACATAGTCTTTGACGGGAGAAAACTATCATGAAGTGCCCAAAATGCCAGAATGAAATGGATTTGAAGTTTAGCTGTACCCAGTTAATACAAGGTACGATGTGCGCTTTTTTAAAGCTTACCAAAGACTATGCGGTAAGCCCTGATCAACGGGCTTTCATGCTCAATGGAACGCGAGCGCACGCAAAGCTTGAAATAGCCGGTGCGGAAGATGAATCATCGGAATTAGAGGTTAAATTTCTTGAAGGCGATATTAGCGGTATCTCCGATGGGATTGAAACCGAAAACGGGAAGTCGATACTTTATGATAACAAAGTTTCCGGTTCTTATAAAGTCATGAAAGCGCTTGGCTTTAAAGTTGAACAAGAAGTCGTGCCTGGTGAGTTTTTCAAATCCGGCAAGCGCAAGGGCGAGCCAAAGACACGAGGCGTATTGGTTAGAAAACCTGAATATGAGGATAGATGGGAATGGCAGTTACAGTTGTCGTTCTACGCTATCCAGTATGAAAATCTTACAGGAAAAAAGATAGATCATATAAAGATTCAATGTCTTGTGAGGGACGGGAATACTTACGTCGCCAGAGGCCGTGGAGTCTTTAGAAATGTCTATTACTTTAAAATACAGAGACTTCCGGACGCGGAAGTGCTCGCGTATTTCAAGGGAAAGCGCGAGGCGCTTTTAAAAGCCCTACAGGAGGGCCAGTGCGATGAGATCTGCACCGCTAAAGAAAATTGGGATGGTCTCAAATGCGCCAGTTATTGTGAGGTCGCTGGCGATTGCAAGTTCGGGAAGTACCTCATAAAAGAAAGGGAGAGGGAGGATTCTGTTATGGCTATAAAAGGAATGTCTGAAATCAGACGGCTGCCGCGGCTGGGGAAGATCCGGCTCGGCATAAAGGCAATGAGTCAGGGAGGAAAAGAATACCCGAAGGAAGTGGACTATTTTGTACTCGATCCGCAGACTCCGGCAAAGGAAGAAAATGACCGTCTCATACAGGAATTTCACAGACTGTATGGGAATGAACCAAAGAAGATAAATATCATGTTTCCGGTGGCGGATCCGGATGTGTTTTTTCCGCAGTTTTATAAGCGGTACGGATCGTCTACGTCATTACAGTGTAAGGGGGACGGCGTGGAGGCTACCTGCATGAGCGAGGAATTCGCCAAAGGCCTCAAGATTACCGGACACGATGAGTTCGGCAATCCAAAGGTCGGGTGCGCCGGTAAAGAGTGCCCATACTATAAGTCGAAGCAGTGCTCTGAAACGGCCACGCTTCAGGTGCTGCTGCCGGAACTGCCTGGGGCCGGAGTATGGCAGATAACGACCGGATCCTTTAACTCGATCGTGAATATAAACTCATGCGTCGATTATGTTCGGGCGGTCGCCGGAAGGGCCCACATGATACCGCTTACGCTTGAGCGCAGGGAGCAGGAGATCGCCTACGACGGCAAAAAGACGAAACACTACATCCTGCATATCAACATGGACTTCAAACTCGCCGACCTACAGAAACAGGCGATGATCGAGCCCTCGAAGATACTTCTGGAGCTGCCGGAACCGCAGGTCGAAAAGGAAGATATCCTATATGAGAAAAACGCCGTGATAGATACGGAGGCACCGGCTTCAAAGCAGGGCCTAATCGAGGAGCAGTTAACAGGGATCCTTGAGAAGATCAAGACCTTTAAGACGCGGTCGGAGGTCGACGCGTTTGAAAAGGAATGTGAGGCTATGGCGCTTGAAAAAGTCGACATGGAATTTATAAGGGATCACTGCCAGTCAGCGCGGCACACCATAACGGGGGAGACTTTCAGCAGGAGCAAAACTCCTCCTGCTGTGAAGCCATCCGCTCCGGTGGATAACGGCGGCGGAGATCTCAAGCGATTCGGAGGCAACCAGGCGAGAGCCTCGGAGCTTATAGAAAAGATAAAGCAGCAGCGCGCTAAAATCGGCGATGAGAAATTCATGAAGATACTCGGGGCCCAGGGATGGACGACTGTCGCGGAGATAACGGCGATCACGCCGCTCACGACGCTCCTGAACGCGCTGATGGTGGAGGCGAAGAAATAATACAACCCAAGAACAAATAAAAGGAGAAGTACAAATGACACTTAAAGAATTTTTGAAAGCGGTAAGCGGTTCAGAATCATCAATACAGACTATCTATACAGAAGAAGAAAGTCTCGAGGCCGTGAAACAGGACGGCGACGCTCTCCGATACGTCAAGGAGCAGTCCGAGGCCGTGTGTCTCGAGGCCGTGAAACAGGACGGCTACGCTCTCCGATACGTCAAGGAGCAGTCCGAGGCCGTGTGTCTCGAGGCCGTGAAACAGAACGGCTACGCTCTCCAATACGTCAAGGAGCAGTCCGAGGCCGTGTGTCTCGAGGCCGTGAAACAGAACGGCGACGCTCTCCAATACGTGGATAAAAGAGTATTCAAAATTAAAGTGGTAAAGAAAGGATAACCATGAAAATATTAAAACTTAAATCGGAAAATGTTTTGAACCTTAAGGCGGTAGAGATTACGCCCGACGGTAACGCGGTAGTGCTTACAGGTGCCAACGGCGCGGGAAAATCGGCGATCCTCGATTCGATATTTTTCACGCTTACAGGATCGAAAGTCGATGAACTTATCCGCAACGGCCAAGACAAGGCCAAGGTGGAGATAGATCTCGGGACTTATCTTGTCAGGAAAGTCTGGACGCATAAAACCGAACGCCTTGAGGTTTTAGGAAAGGACGGCGCGGTTTATCCAAAGCCGCAGAGCCTCCTGAATAAGATTATCGGCGACCTGTCGTTTGATCCGCTGGCCTTTAAAAACTTAAAAGAAAAGGATCAGCGCGACCTTTTGGCCAAGCTCGTGGGCCTTGATTTTTCGATACTTGACCTGAATCGAAACGGCCTTTACCAGGACAGGACGGCGGTCGGGAGGGATCTGTCGAGAGCTGAAGCCGCGCTTACAAGGCTCGTGAAACCGGAAGAAGGCTTGCCGGCTGAGGAGATCACGCTCGAAAAGCATTTCGAGGAGATTGACAAACTCGAGGCAAAACAACGTGAGCACGCTGACTACGAGGAAAAGGTAAAAGAGCTCGATGGAATAAAGGCGGACAACTTGTGCGAGATAGAGAGGCTTGAGGGTAGAATCCAAACTCTTAAGGCTTCGATTGCCGCTATAGACCAGGAACGCGCGGATCTAAAAGAGCCGGATAATGTCTCGGATGACGAGATTGCCGGGGCCAGAAAGCGAATTCACGATATAGAGGCCCTAAACGCGAAGATCCGGAACTCCAGGGCATATACCCTGGCTGAGGCCGAGATCGCCAAGCACAGGGAAGCCTACAGCGAACTGACAGGCAAAATTGAGGCCATTGACATGGAAAAATCCGGCAAGGCCGAAGAAGCCGTATTCCCGATTGAGGGGCTCTTTATCACGGACACGGCGGTCATGTACCAAAAGGTAAAAGGCGAACAGGCGGTGCCCTTTAAGCAGCTCTCAACCGGACAGGCGATAAAAGTATCAACGGCGATCGCTATGGCCCTGAATCCAGGGGTTAAGATTATCATGATTCGGGACGCTTCGCTCCTGGACGAAGCCGGAATGAAAGCGATCGTGGATCTCGCCAGGGAAAAGGATTATCAGCTCTGGCTGGAAGTCGTGGACGATACGGGAAAAATGGGAATTTATATCGAAGAAGGGGAAATCAAACCGAAAGGAGAGGAATAACATGGTTAAAAATCAACAGGGTGAATTCACGAAAATGTTACCGGAGCGCAGCGACCTCGGGAAAGCCGCCATCGCTTACATAGCGGCGTGCGACGAGGAGGACAAGGTCAAGTTAGTGAAAGAGTCGGCAAAGGAATCGCTGATAAATGAGTTTATCGCCTCCGGTAAAACGTCTATAAAAGTCAACAGAATAACAGTATCTTTTTCTCACTTGGAGACGAACAAGGTGTCCGTCCGGCAGGAAAAAGAAATTTAAACAGAAAGGAGCGGCTCATTTTATGAAAGGGAAAGTGAAATGGTTCAGCGGAAAAAAAGGTTACGGATTTATAACTCCAAAGGCTGGCGGAAACGACGTCTTTGTGCATTTTTCCGCGATAGAATCAGAGGGCTATAAAACCCTCGAAGAAGGCGACGAAGTGGAATTTGAGACACAGAAAACCGATCGCGGTATGTCCGCGGTGAAGGTCCGGAAGGTGGAATAAAAATGGCGGCGGTGCCCTGGTCGGTTAAACGCGGTAATTATTAAGCGATAATAATCGCGGCCGCCGTTATTTTTAAGGAGGTCTTTTATGTTTACTGGTTCAAATTATGATCCGGCCTTAGATGAAACTCGCCTAAAAACTCAGCTGGGTAAAATCTACAGCCTGATGATAGATGGCAGGTGGCGGACACTTCGGGAAATCGAACACGCTACAGGCTATATGACATCATCCATATCAGCGCAGTTACGCAATCTGAAGAAATTGGAATACGGCCATTACATCGTAGATCATCGCAGGCGTGGCGACAAAGAGCTTGGGCTGTTTGAGTATCAATTATTGAGGCGCGGGCCCCAGCCGGATCTGTTTCAGATAGTGGGCACATCGCCGCTCGCGGGGGTGGTGTGACATGAAAGAAACGTATTATTTTCCGCATGATTATCACGCGCGGCATGATCCGAAACTTGAGAGACTAAGAATAGAGATGGGGCCGGTGAGCGATGGAATATTCTGGAATCTCGTTGAAATGCTTTATGAACAGGGGGGTTATTTACAATTAAAGGACGTGCCAATATATTCCAAAATGCTAAACGCGGACGAACAAGTGCTGAACAAAGTTATTGATGAACTGTTTGTAAAGGATGGTGATAGATTTTATAACCGTAGCCTTTTAGATAGGTTAACGCACATAAATCATGTGAAAGAAGAAAGGCGCGCGGCAGGCATAGCAAGCGGTAAATCCAGAGAAACTAACAAATGTTCAACAAATGATGAACAATTGAGGAACACTATAAAGGAAAGTAAAGTAAAGGAAAGTAAAGTAAAGGAAAGTAATATCATTAATGATTCTGATAAGGATAAAACTGAACATGATCATAGTTTTTCCTTTGAAGATTTCTGGAACCTATACCCAAAGAAAGTCGGAATGAGTATGGCGCTGATTACTTTTAGGGCAACCGTAAAGACCAAACAAGATTTCGAGGATCTAAAGACTGCCCTTAAAAACTACACAGCAAGCGAGGAATTTAAAAAAGGCTTTATTAAGAATGGAGATAACTGGATAGAGGACTGGAGGGGATGGATAAGGATGACACCAAAGTCAATGATAAGGCGGCAGTCCGAGCCTATTCCGGTAAAGCCAAAGGATGTCTTTCAAGGTGGGGCGAAAGAAGATATAGAGAGAATATTTAAACACACATAAGATTTATTCTCTTAATTATCACTGGAAAAGATAGGCATTATTAAAAAGGAGGCAACAGTATGAAAATATTCGGGTTACAAATAGAGGCTTTGGTAGCGGCATGGCTCGGCACGATGGTGATCATTATTTTGATAGCGGCGATCGGGGAAGGCTACCTACACAACAAGAAACGCTATCTGATCCGGCACATGCCATGCCACAATAACAGAGATTACGACTGCTCCTCATGCTCGGCCAGGGATGGCTGCGGTGAAGCATGAAGCATTTATTGTTTACAATAATTGTCTTTTTATCAGTAACACTATCGGAGGCCCAAAACATGCTCGTGGATATTACGAAGATAATAGCGATCGAATCAAATTTCGACTCATGCAAGATAGGCAAGGCCGGAGAAGTGGGGCTGTGCCAGATCACAAAAGAAGTTCTGATGGATTATAACCGCTACCTGCGGCTCAAGGGTGGATTCTATCGCCAGTACGTCTACCCGAAAGACCTGTTTGACGCGAGAATAAATATCGGCATAGCCCAGTGGTATCTTGAGCGCCGGATCCCTGAAATGCTCGCGGCCTACGGCAAGCCGGCAACGCTTGAGAATGTGTTGATTAGCTATAACGCCGGAATCAAATATGTCCGTGACAACATCGAGCCGCCCAAGACTACCCAGCGCTATATAGAAAAATATAATCGGATTGAATCGGATGTGGCGAGAGTGAAAGCGTATTTATAACTCAGGCGGGTTGGTCAACAGGATATTATGGAGATGATACCAATGCCAAATAATAAAGAGATAGCGAAGAAGAAGTCGTTGGTAGGATATGTAGACAGCTATGAGTATAATTCTCGATGGTGGGTAAAGGGCGAAAGTTCTTTGCGTATTACTCAATATTGTTTTATGCCTACGCTTTGGAAACATAGAGGAGCAATTCGTGACCCAATTAAAGTCCGAATTACAATCGAGGAGATAACATGAACAACCAGACAGATGAGAGGCGGAAGATATTAAAAACTTCATTCCATAATGTTGGAGTAATTGAAACAAGCACACTAATTGACCTAACTATTTCCGCTCTCGATAAGTTAGAGCCGAAGACTATGAGCGATAGAGAGATTAAAGATATAATATTAAAACTTCTTGAGGAATGGCTTGAAACTGTCTTGAAGTGTAAAAGAGAAAATATTCCAGCGGAAACGCAAACATTATTAACAATGGATAGAGTGCAAAAAACTATATCAGCCCTCTCAGGCAAGATAGTGAAGAACGCAGAGAAGCCCCTCCCATTTGAAGAATGTAAAGAGTGCATAGAGGTATCCGAGGCGATAGGTAGAAAAGTCGCAGAGAAGGCAGAGAGGTGCCCTCCAAAATGTCCTAAGTGTGAAAGATATATTGGTGTAGATGGTTGTTTAGTATGTGGCAAACCCTCCGTAAGTGGGGTGAGTGAGGAGGAGCTGATAAGAAAGTTGAAGGGCGAAATATTGATGGATAGTTGCCCTGCCTATACTCAGCATGATTATGAATATCAATCAGGGGTAACAGATGAAAAATATCGTATAGTAAATGTCGATAGAGTATGTAAGAAGCTCGCTCACGCAATAAAGGAACGGTTAACACCAAATCGCTAAGGAGGTGGAGATGGATTTATTTAAGTGGGTTCCAAGATTTATAGTGTTTGTCTTTATCTATATAATCGCTTGGTGGATATTTGTGGGTGTAGTCGCAGTTAAAAGCATATCTGTAATTCAGAAAGACGGCTTAAAGAATGTGATAAATAGAATATGGGAAGGGCAAAAGTAATTCGCTAAGGCGAGGAAAGGGGTAGGGTGGCTTGTGGCATGATAGCCAGATACGAGACAGCAGGCTAATATGGACGTGAATATTCCTATACTTGCTTGAGGTCGCAGTTTTATCAACTGCCAAGCTACCCGATACTAAAAGGTCAAGTTTAACTTAGGGAGGTAGGTATGAGGCAAGAAAATAAAAAAAGAGACGATGAAATTGCAAGGCAACAAAAAAATCCGACTGATTTGGGATGGATGAATGGCTGGGGTGAACCATATCCAGAAAAGTATTTAAAATGTAAAGAGCTAAAACATGAAAATTCCGATATAGATATTGGGCCTCCGTATAGGGGAATTGAGCATGTGTGTCGGTGTATTCCATGTAATATTGTTTATCGGTATGATAGCTCAGA